>Ga0172378_10002928_pt1 | contig 16020 bp, 15 predicted proteins | sample GrowelOW332metaG_FD_119755 | JGI IMG/M metagenome (GOLD analysis project Ga0172378, IMG submission 119755) | Groundwater microbial communities from an aquifer near a municipal landfill in Southern Ontario, Canada - Pumphouse #3_1 metaG | ecosystem: Environmental > Aquatic > Deep subsurface >... | reverse complement strand
TCAAAATAAAAAAATACAAATCAAAAAAAATATCCATTCCAGCAAGCTAGCTTGCTGGAATGGATAAATCATAGTATGTTTGTCCAATAAAACCTGTAACGCTTATTTAGGACTTGATATAATATAAACAGATATCAGAATCTATTATAAGTTAAATGTGCTCTAAACAGACCTGTTTTTTAATAATTATTAGAATTATTGTATGATTGAAAAATCCATTTATTTTTGTAAATTTGAGATATAGGATTCATAAACTATGAGGTAATCTTAGTTATGACCAATTACATTAAATCTTTAATTTTAAAATATATAGATATGGGAAAAAGCATTAAAGGAACAAAAACCGAAAAAAACCTTCTCACCTCTTTTGCTGGTGAATCACAAGCCAGAAACCGTTACACCTATTTTGCCAGTGCAGCTAAAAAAGAAGGATACGAACAAATAAGCGCTATATTCGAAGAGACTGCAAACCAAGAAAAGGAACATGCTAAAAAGATGTTCAAATTTTTGGAAGGAGGAATGGTTGAAATAACAGCATCCTACCCTGCTGGCACCATCAGCACTACTGAACAAAATTTGGCAGCAGCTGCTGCGGGCGAACATGAGGAGTGGAACCTCGATTACCCTAAATTTGCTGAAATTGCAGAAGAGGAAGGTTTCCCCGAGATTGCTAAGATGTATAGAATGATCAGTATTGCAGAAAAAGGTCACGAAGAGAGATACCTTACTCTTCTTAAAAACCTAAAAGACGGCAAGGTGTTCAGTAAAGATGTAGAGGTTGAATGGCAGTGTCGTAACTGCGGATTCATTGTTAAGAGCAAAAACGCCCCTGATGAATGTCCTGCATGCATACATCCACAAGCTTATTTTGAGGTAAAAAAGACTAATTATTAATCCGGATGGTGTTCATTGTTACACTTTGAACAATCAATGGCATTAAAAACTGTATAGGCGGCATTTCAAACGATTTGCCGCTTTTTTTTGAACATATTAAAAGGGAAAAGCGAAAGGTGCGCGGACTGTTTCTTTAACCACGAATTAACTTTGAAATCAGCTCTAATTCAACACACCCATAGGCTTTTCTTTTGTACTTGACACAAAAGAACCGGATCCTCAGAAATGAAAAAAGGCAAGGGATAGAATCCATTGCCTTTTTTTATATCATCAAAGTATTGATTAGTTCTTCTTTTGTCTTTCAATGCTGATCTCTTCAATTAAAATACTGTTCTCGAAAATACCAGTTTGTTTAGTTCCACTTGCAAAGATGTAGACACCCTTACCGTTTCTCTTTCCAGTTTTGAATTCTCCTTCATATCTATCGCCAGTAGCAAAAGTATAAATTCCTTTACCTTCTGGCAAGCCTTCTACGAAGTCACCCGTATAAATATCACCCGTTGGATAAGTATAAGTTCCTTTTCCATGACGTTTGCCATTCTTAAACTCACCTACATATTTAGCACCTGATTTATAAAGATAAGTTCCTTTTCCATCAAACTTACCTTCTACAAACGTACCGTCATATACCTCACCATCTTCAAAAGTAAACACACCTTTACCGTTTCTACATTTACCTTTGCATTGTGAATAAGCGTTAGCACCAACAAACGCAAGCGCCAAAGCGATAATCAATAGTTTAATCTTCATAAGTATTCTTTTTTTTATTTTTCTTTCAATGTTCCAACCGTAGATATGATTTTATGTCATCCATGGCATTCAACGCGTACAAATATAGAAAATAATACTAATATATGTTATTATTTTTCTGAAAAATAACAAAGACAATCGACGATAAAACAGATTTTTAGATAGTCTTTAAATCTGATTTTTTATCCAATTCAGAGAACACGCTGTTGTTACTGATAAATTCAGGAACGACCTCCTTGATTTTAGCCACCAATTTAAACCGATCACATGTTGGCATCAAAGCATGTAGTTCTTCTATTTTATTATCAACCTCTTCTTTGTCGTATTTTCGAACCTGAGCCCTCATAATCTTAGGATGATGAGTAGGCAATGTACCCTCCTTCGTAGCTAACAACTCCTCATACAGTTTTTCGCCTGGACGAAGGCCTATCTCTCTAATCTCAACATTCTCTATTTTAGATAGTTTGATCATGTTCAAAGCCAAATCATAAATCTTGACGGGTTTACCCATATCGAAGACAAATATGTCGCCACCTGTACCCATTGCACTGGCTTCCAATACCAAGTCACAAGCTTCAGGAATAGTCATGAAATAACGGATAATTCTCTTGTCAGTAATCGTTAAAGGACCTCCATGTTCCAATTGCTTTTTAAACAACGGAATAACAGAACCATTTGATCCCAATACGTTTCCAAATCTAGTGGTGATGAAATGTGTTGTTCCATTTGAATGACTTTGAGTAAAGATTTCTGCAACACGTTTAGTTGCTCCCATCACATTGGTAGGATTAACAGCCTTATCTGTTGAAATCATCACAAACTTGGACACCCTATATTTGACAGCCAATTCAGCCACAGTCTTAGTACCAAACACATTCACTAAAATAGCTTCGTAAGGATGTTCCTCCATGAATGGAACATGTTTATATGCTGCTGCATGATAAATAATATCAGGATGAAAATCATTAAAGACCCCCTCCATTCTATCTGCATCTTTCACATCGGCTATGACAAATTCCATTTTACCCACGTGCCTTTTATAAGGCTCAGAATTCTTCATTTCAAACTGAAAATCATAAAGAGGAGATTCAGCCTGATCCAACATAATGACCTTTGCCGGATTATAGGCAATCACCTGTCTAGCTATTTCACTACCAATAGAGCCTGCTGCCCCGGTAATCAACACCACCTTACCTTCTATCTCGCGAATGACATTGCTTTTATCCAATTCGATCTGTTCTCTTTCCAAGAGATCCTCAATTTTGATGTTTTGGATCTGATTAGAAGTGAATTTTCCATCAATCCATCCGTCAATATGAGGAACTGCCTTTACTTTCAGACCTAGTTCCAAACAACGACCGATGATAGCTTGTTTATGCCTTACTCTTATGGAAGGAATTGCGATGATAAGATGATCAACATCTTTATCACTTACAAACTCTGGATTTAATGCTTTTTGGGCTGACAGAACAGGAATACCGTTCAAAGATTTATTTATCTTAGACTGATCATCATCCACAAAAGCTACGATACGATAACGGTAGTGAACATCCTGCAGCAATGCATTTCTCGCAATGATTCCTGCACTTCCGGCTCCGTATATGATGATGTTTCTTCTGGCTATCTTATGGTCAATAAAAAACTCACCATACAAATATTTGATACATACTCGCATAAGAATCATCAAAACAGCAACCAACGCTATTTCGAAAAGCATCTCTGTATTCAGCATTAAACAACAAGAAAACGCAGGATATGCTATGGAGATAAACCTTAATACGATAAAAAACACAAAGACCAACAAGCTTGACTTAACAATTTGAACTACATCATTAAATCCAGCATGACGAATAATTCCGTGATATGGTTTTGTGATGAAAAAAGCCGACATATATAGCAACACTACAACACACAATCTGAGCAACAGATTGACTTTGACGCCATACATGAAAAACAAAGGACTTTTAACAAGACAAATAAGCAGGAACACAAATAAGACTATCGAAAGGTCCATCGATAAAATGAACCATCTAGATATTGACTTACTGCTATATCTGTCAATGATATAACGGAACAACAAACCGAAAATATTATCTTTTCTCATTTCTTTTTTCTAAACTAATGTCTCATTAAAAAAATGATAGACAACCAAAAACATACGATTAAAATCCGCTTTGCTATATTTCATACTTCTCAACAGCGTATTTCTTATTATGCTATGCAAAAATAGCATTTTTTATCCAATCATCCGTAATGAAGAATCATTTCTTTCCGAAACAATCGGCTCTAAAAGAGAAGAATCGGATATTCTTTCAATCACATGCCAAGCATTCTTCTTTCCATTCTCCGCATCATCTTCACATGCTGGCTTGCATGAACCATCTTCAACTTCGAAAAGAGGACTAATAGAAACTAAGCTTCCCTCTAATGTCTAACAAAAACAAAAAAACTTCCAACAGGAAGTTATATCCTATTGGAAGTTCTATGAATCAAAGCTATCGTTTTCTATTACTTCGCTATTGCATCTTTTATACAACCAACGATATATTTCACATCTTCATCTGTCACACATGGACCGCTCGGCAAACACATACCCACCTTGAATAAAGATTCACTGACTCCATTGAGATAAGCAGGACAGTCCTTATAAACCGGCTGCTTATGCATAGGTTTCCACAACGGACGACTCTCGATTCCATTTTTCTCCAAAACCAAACGCAAAGCTTCAACATTCGGATTCGGTTCACAATCAGTATGGACAGAGTCTCCGCCATGAGTTACGCCCGCAGCTCCGCCTACAGCACCTGTAACTGCCTCTGCATAAGCATTCTCCTGACCTATTATTCTCAAACTCTTATCCAATGTGATGGTGCACAACCAAAAGTTTCCATCAAAACGCTGATCTGCAGGTTGTCGATGCACTATAATACCTTTGACATCAGCCAACAAATCTTCATACATTTTCTGAACATGCTGATGATGAGCCACATGATCGGCAGCAACCGTCATCTGTCCACGACCAATTCCGGCACAGATATTACTCAATCGATAATTATATCCAATCTTCTCATGCTGATAATAAGGATATGCCTCACGTGCCTGAGTAGCATAGAACATGATTTCCTTTTTAGCCTCAGCATCCGGACAAATCAAGGCACCACCGCCACTTGTTGTGATCATCTTATTTCCGTTGAAAGAAAGCACTCCATATTTTCCGAAAGTACCACAAACTTTGCCATCGTACTTTGAGCCAAAACCTTCAGCAGCATCTTCTATAACAGGAATGTCATAATGGTTAGCAATCGCCATTATCTCATCTATCTTAGCTGGCATTCCGTACAAATAAACGGGGATGATAGCCTTCGGTTTCTTACCTGTTTTAGTTATGCGGTCTTTGATTGCCTCTTCCAACAGCAGAGGATCCATATTCCATGTTTCAGCTTCCGAATCCACAAAAACAGGAGTTGCACCCAGATATTTAATAGGATGACTGGATGCACAGAAAGTGAAGCTTTGAACAATCACCTCATCGCCAGCCTCGACTCCAGAAGCTATTAAAGCCAAATGGATGGCAGCCGTCCCCGCACTTAAAGCAACGATTTCCTTTTCACCTCCAACAAACTGTTTTAGGTCTTCCTCAAATGCATTCACATTCGGACCCAATGGAACTACCCAGTTGGTATCAAATGCCTCTTGTATAAATTGTTGTTCTTTACCGCTCATGTGAGCTAAGCAAAGATAAATTCTATTTTTTGCCATAATTACTATTTATATTCTATATCAGAAAATAATCAAAGGATTAAGGATTCTTACTTTATTGTTAATTATCCACATTAAGTTTCATATCTTCGTCAGTTAGGAAAGGTTCTGACTTGGGTTGTCTATCAATTTCTGGGAGTTTTTGCCATTCAGAACCATATGTTTGATATTTTTTTTTGTTTTTTGACTCATTATATGTCACATAATGGCCAGGGCAATCACCTGTAACAGCACCAGTTATCATCCTCAATGCTTCTAGTTGACATACATGTTTTTCTAACGAAAAAAGATGTTCATCTAAATATCGATTTCCAACCTTATTGTCTCGCCAAACCCTTCTGCAAATTTTCTGTTGCATTTCCTTACTGACAGAACCATTCCAACGTTCAATAATTTCTCTTTTTTCTGTATCAGAAAAGAAAGACGAAGTACTATCCTTGGATAATGCCACTCCTATATTTTTTAAATTTGATTTCAGTTTAGTCTTACTATAACCCATAGGACGAAAACTATTCCAAGTTTCATCAAAAACATTGAAACTAAAATGTTTTTTTTTAGCTATTTGTAAAGTTTTATCGCATAATTCATCTTTAATCCACAATTTTTCACCTTTCCCAAATTTCAAATAATAACTGTATGACTCCTTAGATGTATATGAAATTTCAACCAAAATAGGTCTAAACACTTCATCATGTAACACATGAACTCCAAATCCACGTTGTAAACGAGGGCGAGCAAATGGTTGCAAACCTATAGAATTTAATTTATCAGTAAATTCAAATTTGGGAAATTTTACATAATCTAGAGAAGGGCGAATAATATAAATAACAGCTTGGCGTTCACCGTCTTCCTTCATCCATGTATATCTATCTTGATCTTTATCATATGGACACATAGCAAAAAACAAAGCTATGTCCAAATCGTCTGTAAAATCAAGAACTTCCGTACTCAATCCATAATGTTGAGCCAATCCTTCATAATCAATATTGAATCCATGACGATTAAAGAATCCATTTACAACAGGATGGGAATCAAGTAGTTTTTTAAAAACCACAAAACGCATTCTGTTCAAGAACACTTCTACATCCGTAGCATTATTTCTGTAAATAGTAGGAAGACATGGTTTATATTCTCTTTCTTGTCCTCTAAATAAAAATGGATAATCCCTTGCGCATGGAATAAGGACCTTTTCTCCTTTTTTAGAAATCACAACCTCAAATGTATCAGGTTCAGGAGTAAAATGATTCATCCATTCCTGACGTTCAAAAGGCAGAGTATAAGCTTCTCTTGCTTTCTGCATCTGTTGTTTTAATTCTTGAGGTGTATATATTTTATATTCCATTTACAAATCACATTACTCTAAATCAAAACAATACACTTGAAAAATATAATCTAAAAACAAAAAGTGTTCTTTATTTATTGTATTTTATCACCTTTGCGGGCACACCCACAACCACAGCATAATCAGGAACGTCTCTAACCACAGAAGCTCCGGCTCCGATGATGCACCATTTGCCAACTTTCACTCCTGGAATCAAGGTCGCACCAGCGCCTATCCAAGACCCTTCTCCTACATGCACGTTACCACAAAGCGTTGCATGAGGTGAAATATGCACATAATCACCAATCTGACACTCATGATCAACGGATGCACCTGTATTCACAATGCTATGTTTACCGATACAAGCATCCGTTTGTATGATGGCTCCATGCATCACAACAGAACCCTCTCCTATCTGAACTGTCTTTGCAACAATAGCAGAAGGATGAATGGCTGTGCCGAAATCAGCATTCAGTTTTTCAACAATTTTCTTCCTTGTTGCATTAATACCGATACTGACGATAACAGGAGACAACACATCAGTCTTATGATATACAGGATAGCCCTGCAATTCATTTATATCAGGATTGTCATCTACCAAGCCATCAACTCTAACATTCTGAGCCTCCAGTATATCAATAATCACTTTAGCATGACCACTTGCTCCGTATAAATACATTGTATATAGATTATGATAGTTTCAAATCAATTATGACCATTGAAAAACTCCACAGTAACTTGTCCCTCTTGAGAAATGCCTTCTCGTTTAATAACCGTCTTCAATGTAATGAAGATAACCTTCAGATCTGTTATGAATGATAGATGATCAACATACCAAACATCCAGTTTAAACTTTTCAGTCCATGAAATTGCATTTCGTCCATGACACTGAGCCCATCCGCTTATACCCGGACGTACATCGTGACGACGCGCCTGTTCCTTCGAATATAATGGTAAATATTGAGGCAACAAAGGACGAGGACCTATCAATGACATATCTCCTTTCAACACGTTAATCAACTGAGGCAATTCATCAAGGCTAGTTGATCGGACAAACTTACCGACTTTCGTCAAACGTACTTCATCCGGCAAGAATTTGCCTTCTGCATCACGTTCATCGGTCATCGTTTTATATTTAATCACCTTGAATATCTTACCGTGCAATCCGGGTCTTTCCTGAAAGAAAAAAGCACCGACACCTTTGTTTGCAAAATGAAGCCATATTGTCACCACGATGAACACCGGCGACAAACAGATCAGCACAAACAAGCTCAACACAAAGTCTAGAAATCTCTTAAAAAAGCACTTATACATATCTCTTTTCTAATCACTCATATCATTCAAAATGCTTTATGATTATCTCATAAGCATTTTTCGGATTATAATTTTCTTTAAAAAATTGATAGCCTCGTTCTCCCATCTCTTTTATAATCTCAGGATTTTCCATGAAACGATTAAGTCCTGCATTAAAACTAGAGACGTCATCACTGTATGCAGCTATTCCATAACCATTCCGTTCAGCCATAGTTCCTATATCAGTACTTCGGTCTGTTGCACACAGAACTGGCATACCATTTTTCAGATAAGCCAACAACCTTGATGGATAATTAGGTATGGAAAAACGATAATCCAAAAAAATCAGACCAACATCACATGCACGTACGATCTCATCATACTCCTCGCGAGGCAATGCGCTATGCAAGGTTACATTTTGATGATGATTTGTCTGTACATATTTTTCCAATTTCGAGTACTCTGTTCCTGACCCAACGATAAGGAAATGAGCCATGTCATTCTTTTCATTGGCCTTCAATGCCTGAATAAGGAAATCGATGCCTTGGGGTTTTCCTAAATTTCCTCCATAAACAAAAATCGTTTTGTCGGTAGGAAGTCCGTGTTTCGCTCTGATCTGAGCAACAGACAAACTCGATTCTCCCTCTTTTATGGACCCTGCAGGAAGTGCTTCATCTTCACAATTCGGACAAACCTCAACAATGTTTTTATCCAGCCAAGAATTCTGACTAAGAAGATACTCCACATTTCGAGGACTCATGCAGCCAATGTAATCACTTGCTTCGTAAAGGCTACGCTCCTTCTTCAAAAAATACTTATGAATAAACGAATTCTGTTTCATCATACAAATATCCACAGCATTTTGAGGAAAAATATCCTTCAACTGCAGATAGGTCTTAGCATGACAGCGATTTTTTACCCATTCAACAGCCTTCGTGAAAGTAATCGGAGGCGTACTATAGGTAACCAAATCAAACTTCACATCACCTAAATAATGCTTAATCGCACTCTTAAACTGATGTTCAACCAACAAAATTCCAACTCCTTTTTCAATGACATTGCATTTCTGCATGTTTAAGGTTTTTACGCCCAAAACACGAACGCCATGAACTTCGCGCAATTCGGTATTCTGATGATAACGTCTCTCCAATGGAGCCACTACATATACATTATGCCCATTGTCTCTGAAACAACGCATCAAATCAGTATATAACCCAGGAGCCTCAACATCGTCGAAACGACATATTGTCAAAAATAGAATATTCATTTGTACAACTACATTTTTTTCGTACAACTTAGGAGTTGCTACCCCATCACATTTTTGTCTTCATTCTTTGAGAAAAGCCACCTACATATTTTGTAGAGAGCCAAGAGATGGATAATGTTATGACTACAACAGTAAAGAAGATAGGCCAACTCTTTATCAATCCCATTTCCACAAAGACATTAACAACTACCATGTGATAAACATAAATAGCATAAGAGATGTCCATCTTTATGTCTAATTTAGGAAATCTAAAAGCAAATCCTAGAGCGAACAAACATAATGTCAAGATCTGGAGGCTTCCAAAATATCCAATTTTCATATCAATATCCGACCAAAAGAAGAAGAATGACATGGCAAAAAATGTCCACCAATACTTTTTCAGGAAAGGAAGGATTCTATCTGAAAACTTACTGACAAATGTACCTAAAAAGAATACCCATAATTGAGGGAGCACGGTAACATCAGCAAGTTTAAAGATTATAACTGGTATTCTACTCTGATAGAGATAAAAGAAATGACTAAAACCTGCCATCAAAAGAAACAATAAAATCCAAGTTTGAATTTTCTGTCGGTCAAGCCATTTAAAAGAGAACCAGATTACAATATAAAACTCAATAATAGGAGGTATTGTCCATAAAGATCCATTGGGGCAACCTACACCATAACCACGTAAACTCTCTGGGGTCCAAAATTGGAAGAAGGTACTTTGCCCTACTCCAAACAACACAAAGTCTTTCATGTTGATTGGATCATGATTAAATATCAAAATACATATTAATTCGACTAACACACAGACCCATAATTCAGGGAATAGTCTTAAAACTCTTTTTAAAAAAAAGGTTTTCGTATCGGGGGTTCTTTCTATTGACTTATATATCAAGAAGCCACTCAACATAAAGAAAACAGGAAGACCTAAGAAAAAATGAAGGAAGCGATCAATCACAAAAGGAAATTGAACTTCCAAATGATACATCATATGTCCTGCAAAAATCTGAAGGCAGCACAACAGTCTAATTAGATTTAAAGAATTATCTCTCGAAATTGCTTTAGAAATACTATTATCACCCATCGTATTACATTTACTTTATATAAAACTACAAACGCAAAAAATATTTTTTGTTTTTTAGCCTAATTTTTAATTTTTCAAAAAGTTTACTACTGCCTGTTTCGTCATCTTATTCTCTGTCACAAAACACTCAAGAAGTTTATTGCAATTCAATTCATATTTTCCAACCTCAAGAGATGACAAATAAGAGTTCAGTTTCGAAACCAAGTCATCACAATTCTCCAAAGAAACACCCAATCCATGTTTTTCTACGAAATCGCCTTGAATTCCTCCGTGAGTTACCAGCATTGGTTTTTTATAAATAAGTGAGACATAGAATCTGTTAGACAATATAGAAGAGTGAGATTTCACTTTTGGATAGTAGATATTCAAGAACGAGCATTTCTTAACATACTCCGGTTCTTCCTGTTTGTTGTAATATCCAACAAAAGATATATTATCACACTTTTTCACCTTTACATATTGCATCAAACTCTCAGAAGAAGGACCTTTACCAACAAACTGCAAATCAACATCATTCCTACCAACAACAGCATCGATGACCTCCACATTACTGTCGTGATTTCTTATAGCTCCGATAGTAAGGATTTTGATTTTAGCATTCGATTGATAATGAATATTTTTAGCATTATCCGCCTCTTCCTGATTCAAATTATGAGATACCAAATAATCTGCTTTTGGAAGATACTTGATAAAACCCGGAGACGATACAACATTCAAGCCTGCACTCTTCACTATCATTTTATACAAAAACTTTAAGAACCAAATTTGTTCAAAAGCAAGATCTCTTAAATCCAAGACAAAACGTTTTCTGTAGTTGGACAACAATGTAAAAGCAAGAAATATCGCTACCTGAGAAGAAAAGACAACAATCTTTTCATACTTTTTATTCTTAAGTACCTGTTTAATAAATGAGCTATATTTAAAATAAAGAGAAATTTTATTCACTTGCTCACTACATTTAAAAGTCAAGTCATTTTCTGCTTCACTATGATCTCGATTCCACAAAATGATATCATAATCAATATGTGCCTCATCCAGATATTTCGTGTAAATTTCCACATAGGGAGACGCCCATCTATTATTAGCCAATATTAATCCAACCTTCATATATCAGTCGCATTTGAGTTTATACTCTTTTCTGCTTCTTTTTTATATTACAAAAAAAATCGTGTATAATCATTCGCTCATCTTTCAGATTTATCCCAACTGATTACTTTAGCTTAGCCTCAACATGTCTGCATGCGTTACCGTCACCATAAGGATTAACAGCATGAGAAATATCTTTATAACAAGCCTTATCGTCAAGAAGACGTTATGATCTTTTATTTATTATCTCTTTGTAGTAATCCACATATTCCTTGGCTGTATTCCGAATATCAAATTCCGTAAATTTCTTACGGACATTTTCTTTCATTGTCATCAACTGATTATAATCCAGTGCCAAAAAATCATTGACAGATTTGCAGCAGGCTTCCACAGTCGGAGTCTCAGCCAAGAAACCAACCTTACCGTTCTCCAACGCCTCTGGTACTCCGCCTACCGGGGTGCAGATCGGAACACAACCAACAGACAATGCCTCTAACAGCGTCACGGGCATTCCTTCGAAGATGGAAAACAAGCAGAACGCATCGCTCTCATTCATCATACTAGGAACATCATTTCTTTCACCTAAATAGACTATTCTGTTGCATATATAAGATTGGATTTCCTTAAATATATTATCATTTTCCTCCTTTCCGGCAATGAGCAAAACCACATCTTTACCCTCCTCTATCAGCTGTTTAAAGACCTCACACATTACGATCTGATTTTTCTGAGGAGAAATTCTGCCTGCATGAACAAACAAACGAGTCTGAGGAGTCAAACGGAATTTCTCAAGTCCAGCAGGCTGAATCTGAGGAGTAGGAACGCCATTATATATCAACTTGCTATCGACACGATACAACTCTGTGAAAGACTGTTTTGATGCATGTGAAATTGTAACAGGATGAATCCAACCTTTTTTAAAACAGAATCTTTTAAGAAAAGCAAATCTTAAATCCCAAACAGTTCCCTCGTTATAGGAATCGTTATGCATCGTATAAAAGAAGTTTTTACTCCTATGCAACAACAAAACCGCCAAAGCGTAATAAGCAAAAAAACCATGTATATGAACAACATCAGCATCTTCATGACGAAGAAATTGAAAGACTCTCCATATCAACACAAGCTTCGAAACTACGCCATTACTCTGCATTGAAACAACGGAGACTCTTTTATCCAATTTATTCAAAAAGACGTCATTCTCTCCAATCTCTAACAACAAACCAATTTTGACACTCTCCGTCTTCACCATCTTATTGGAAAGATTGGTAATCATTGCTTCTATTCCTCCGCTACGTAAGGAGGCATGCATATGCAAAATCTTCATAAATCAAATTCTAAATAACACTTCCGACAGAACACTCATTTATTCTGATTCAGTTTTTTCAACTCAAAATAATCTCGACGAATGAATAAATGAAAAGCATTCAAAACCAGCACCGCCCAAAAGAATCCAAACCAAGACACACGGACAAAAATGCGATGAGAAGGATTGGAAATATTCTTTATATCAATATGTAATTTATGATAAAGATTTTTTATCTGCCTATAAGGCATTGCGTTCATATCCAACACATTCATAATTTCTTCCAAATTATGTCGGTCTACGAATCTACTTATCTTAGGATACTTTACCTTTGATTGATCATACAACAACATCGATTCTGCAAGAGCTGAATAATTCATATTATTCATGGCACTACCCGGACGATTATAGTAATAATACAGATGTAAGTTTGACGATTTTATTCTCTCGCAGAAAGTCAGATAAGAATATAAAAACAACTGATCCTCTGCATATTTCATTTTTTCATTAAAGTGCAACGAATTCTGCTCAATGATATCTCTTCTAAAAAAGCAAAGCCATAAATTTCCTGAGATAACTGTTGAATCAAAGAACTGTTCAAAATCACAGATTTCTGTCTCTTTTACGTTTATCGCATTTAAATCTGAATTTGATGACGCACTGTTCCATCCGAATAACAAGGCATCTAACTTATCCTTTTCAACCAAAGTTTCGCATTGCTGCAATGCGTCAGCAGACAACCAATCATCAGCGTCTACAAACATCAGATAATCACCCTTGGCATTATCCAAACCCGAATTTCGGGCACTGCTTACGCCTCCATTTCGTTTATGAAAGACACGAATACGAGAATCTTTCTGATTCCAGTTATCGCATATTTCTGCAGAACGGTCAGAACTACCATCGTCAATTAACAACAATTCCCAATTTTGATAGGATTGTTGTTCGACACTCTGTACACAACGATCCAAATAGGCCTCTACATTATATACAGGAACGACTATAGAGATTAATGGTTGCTCCAAATTCATTTTGTCTTACATTGATGAAAAAAAAATCATTCTTTTGTCTCTTCAACGACCTTGCCCAAGGCATCAATAAAACCATGACCATATTTCATGTCCGGTTCCATATAATTACCTTCAGCCCATTCATTCCAAGACTTCATCATCACAATCTTATTACGTTTCTTCTTTACATTTTCAAGAACACGGCGAGCCAACTTTTCAAAATTGGAAGGCGTTGCATTCATATATACGAAACCATTAGAGCCACTTCTTGGCGTATGATCCATATTTGGGATAATAACGGGAGCTACATCCTCTCTGGAATCATAGCGCTCAACCCAAATATGCTTCATAACGTTCTCGTATTTTATTATATCCGGACGATGAAGTAAACTATTTCTACGATATTGATAAGCTCGAATGATATGCTTTATTGACAATCTGGTATCAGGAGTAAAATCACCTATTCTCTCACTTCTTATCTGGAAATTCACACAATCGAAACCCAAATTTCTCAACTTTTCAAACTCAGCATCATCATTCGATGATATAGCCATCCAATAGAAACTGTCTGCAACACCATTTTTTTTCAGAAGCCCATTCCATTGAGCCATGAACTCTTTCACCTGAGGATAGTCTAGCGGATGATATACAAGGAACATAGGACGACCATCAAAAGTCAAATAACGTGGGTCCTTAAAAAACGGAAGACAATAATTGAAATGAGCAAGATTATCTTCCTCTCCTGGATAGGTCTGTTCCATGATAAGCGTATCTTTAGAAGCATCCTTATCCCAAAGTTTTTTATACCAACTCTCATTTGCCCATGCGAACATAAATGGAAAATCAGGGCTTTGAGTTTTCAGCATTCTTTCAGCAGGCATGTTGAGCAACATTTTACCTGCCCACCAATAATGCCAATAGGCAAAGCCAAAGACACCAGCTGCTCTTGCCAACTCAGCCTGTTTATCTGCAACTTCAGGAACACGCAAATCGTAATAACCCAAATCAGAAGGAACCTTAGGTTGATAATGTCCACGGAACAAAGACCTTGCCTTTCCTACATTGGTCCATTCCGTGAAACCTTTACAATACCATTTATCATTAAAATCGCAAGGGTAAAATTGTGGCAAATAGTAAGCCAACACCTTTGCTCTTCCGTCATTATTATTAATTTCCATACTATCTTACAATTTCTTTACAAACAGGAAAGGGTCTTTATATTAATGGTTAAAAATGATATGCAAAATTGAGAATTTATTCTTCAACTTTTCTCATTCTCTTGATAACTTTAGCAGGATTACCAGCAGCGATCGAATAAGGAGGGATATCATGTGTGACAACTGCATTTGCAGCAACGATAACACCATCTCCTATCGTTACGCCAGGCATAACAGACACCTTATCTGCCAACCAAACATTATTTCCTATAATAACAGGACCTTTAGATAAGATTTCACGATCAAAGGGATGTGAATCCAATCCTTCTCCATCCGTTTTACCATGTGTATTATCTGTAATAAGCACGAAACGTCCTGTCAATAAATTATTTCCGATTACAATTTTATTTATGGTCGTTATATGAGAAAACTCTCCAATATTACAATTATCACCTATCCTCAGTTCTCCTTTTGTTTCCATATAAGGAAAATGCCAAGATTCTAACATACAATGATTTTGGACAATAGCATTTTCTCCAATGAAGATATTTTGTGGATTTTCTGTTGTTAAATGTCCATATATAATAGATCCTTTTCCAAAACTTCCAAAAGAGTTTTTTTGTCTTGACGTATTAAAATTGAAGCAAAAAGCCATTTTGCAATCACACAAAAAGCGATTTGTCTTTTGAATGATCACACCTAAAAATCTGCCCAAGACAGATAATAATCGAATAATAAAATTACGCATGGATTAAAAATGAGAGAGACAAACAAGCAAAAGTCACAAATAATTATTTAGTTCAAACTTACAAATATATGTTATTGTTAATTTTGTTGGATCTGGGCAAAAACAGACAAATTTGTCTGTTTTCCCGAATTGATCCTGCATAGGTTAACTTGGAATAATTGTATCTTTAGAATCGTTTTTATTGTTATATTAAAAACAATCGATACAAAAACTAGTATTTTTCATTACATTACAAATATACAAAGCTGGATTCAAGCGGACAATGCAACCTCATTTAAATCCAAGTTTGTCAATTGTTTAAATTTTTGTAAAGGAGTCATATACCCTAATCTTTTCCTCGGTCTCGAGTTTAAGATGTTTTGA
>Ga0172378_10002926_pt1 | contig 16023 bp, 12 predicted proteins | sample GrowelOW332metaG_FD_119755 | JGI IMG/M metagenome (GOLD analysis project Ga0172378, IMG submission 119755) | Groundwater microbial communities from an aquifer near a municipal landfill in Southern Ontario, Canada - Pumphouse #3_1 metaG | ecosystem: Environmental > Aquatic > Deep subsurface >... | reverse complement strand
CCAGCCGTTGATTTAATCAAAAAAGTATTGGAAAACAGGGATGAGAATTCAATACTAAACTATTGTCCATTAAATTATCTCTCTCACAACAAAACTCTTATAGCCTTAGATCCTGTGAATGACACAGTGCTTTCAAGAATGAAACTTAAACCTGTTCTTAACCTTATGACAGGATTGGAACCAACTTATTTTGATAGCGAAAATTATTTGCCAATGTATTTCTTTGAAGAATTAGCTCAAATGTATTGCAAAAATGGAAAAAATATTGAGCAGCAAATGTTAGCTCTCCAAGATATTAAGCTTACAGCAATTTTAGATGAAAATGACGCCAAAAGGATAAAATCAAGTATTTTTACTAAAATAAATTTATATCAGAAATATGTGGATGTTTTAGGATATCAGTTTATGAGCCCAATTAATCCTTTAGCTCCACAATTCTATAAGTTTTTTATTGAAGATACCCTAATTATAGACAATAGAGAATGTATAAAACTTTCTTTCCTGACTCGCAACCTATATGATATGGGATTTATGGGAGATCTTTTTATTGCCAACGACTCAACTGCAGAATTAATAAGTGCAAAACTTACAATTCCTGAAAAAGCTAACGTAAATTTTGTTGATAGAATAGAGTTTGTTCAGAAATATAAAACAGACAGCTTTGAACTTGAAGGGGTGAAAAAACAAATATCTTATGTTGTGGAGGATGCAATCTATGCTAAAATAAATTTCTATTCACTTAAGGCATATGGATATAGCATAAACACTTATTCCAAACCAAAATTTGAAGAATATGTTTTGAAAGAAACCAAAGAGTTGAAGAATTTTATACTGACCGATTCCAATAGATTATCTGTATTAACACAGGCTGAAAGAAAAACATACCAATTGCCCGACAGTTTAAACACAATAACCTGGTTTAGAGTAGCAAAATATCTTTCTGAAATATTTTATGGAGGATACCTGCTTGCAGGACCATTTGATATTGGACCATTAGACAATTTGTATTCATTTAATAAAATTGAAGGCAGCCGATTACGATTTAGTGGAAAAACAAACTATAAGTTAAGCAAGAGTTTCTATCTGAATTGGATGGTTGCATACGGAACAAAAGATAAAAAAATGAAATATGATTTCGACTTAAAATACAGTTTTAACTCATTAACCAAAAACCCATACTCATTCCCAGCCAATTTTATTGGAATACAATACACCTACAACACCTTTATTCCTGGAAGAACATTAGAAAATAGTAATTACGACAGATTATCCCTTTCCATAACAGATATTGTAAACTACAAATTAGCTTTCAATAAAGCCATATCAATCCAATGGTTTTATGAAACAAAAAAAGCAATAACAATCAATCCATATCTTAAATTTCAAGAAATCAAAGCCTATGGAGATTGGAATTTTGCCAATCTTTTAGGAAGTGAAATAGCAAGTTTTAGAAAAGACAGGGCAGGGATTAATCTAAAAATACTTTTCAATGGTTCATGGGTTCAAAATCAAAATAAGAGAATGGCAATTGGGGGAAACTACACCTCATTGAACATAAACTATGAATATGGATTTGACAACACCCACCTACTTAAAGCTAACGCATATAGAAAATTGAATTTAGTCCCATTTGGCTATATGCTTTTTTGGGCAGAAGGAGGATATATATGGGGGAAAATGCTATCTCCATATGTATTTACTCCCTCAACGTATAATAGTGTAATATATCATCAAAATGCCTTTAACTTGATGAAAGTTATGGAATTTTTCTCCGATAGATATGTTCAACTAATTGCAATATATAACCTAAATGGATTAATATTCAATCGTATCCCCCTTGTTAGAGAACTAAAACTAAGAGAAGAATTCAACATAAAAATGGTTTACGGAGGCTTGAGAGAAGAAAACAGATTTATGATTGATGGCTTAAATGCACAAACATTTACCGACAAACCATATGTTGAAGCAGGCTTTGGATTTCAAAACCTTTTCCAAATTTTAGGAGTTGAATATATAAGAAGAATAACTTACACAAAAGGCCTGCCAGAAAACAGAAAATGGGGGATAAGAGCCAACCTTCTATTTAGATTTTAGAATCCGGGTAATTCTATTAAGACTGTTGGAATTAATAGAATCCAACCAAGAATTACCATAGCTAAGATAAATTTCCATGACCATTTAACCCATTTTGCATAAGGGATTCTTGCAATTCCAAGAACTCCAATCAAAACTCCTGATGTAGGGGTAATTAAATTGGTGAACCCATCTCCAATGTGGAATGCTGTAACGGCTGATTGTAATGGGATGCCAACCATTGTTGCAATTTCACGAAACATCGGCATAAGCATAGCTGCCTTTGCTGTTCCTGAAGTAATTATTGCATTCAAAATTGATTGGAATCCATACATAAGACTTAAGGCTCCAACTTTTCCTGACCCATTAATTGAACTTGCAACCCAGTTTAAAAATGTATCAATTATTTTTCCATCCTCTAAAATAATAATAATTCCACTTGCCAAGCCCACAACCAAAGCAGCACTTAACATATCCTTTGCCCCATCAATAAAAAGCTTAGAAATTTCAGAAGCATCTTTCCCTAAAGCTAAGCCTGAAACAATAGCCATTGTAAAGAAAAGAGCTGCAATATGAACAAATCCCCATTCAAACATCATAACTCCAACAATTAGGTAAATGATTGTGAAGATTAGAATAAACAAGCAGAACATCTGAACAGATTTCTTAACCATTTTATATCCAAAACCAACAAAAATAATTGTAAGAACCAATAGAAATATATAGGTTGAATATCCACCACTAAAGAGTTGAGGATTAAGTCCAACATAAACAGTATATGCAATAATAGTTATAGATGAAAGTATATAAGACAGCCATGTCCCTCCATTAGCTTTTGATGGTTCAAGCTCATTTGCTGTAGTTTGATTATGTCTCCAATAGTTATCATCCTCAAACATTATAGATTTAGTTGGATTTTTCTTAATCTTTTTAGCATACCACAAAACATAAGTAATCCCTATAGCAGTAATAATCACCCATATTACAAGTCTATATTCTATACCACTAAACATCTTAATTCCTGCAATATCCTGAGCAATTCCTAAGGTAAAAGGATTTAAAATGCAACCAGCAAAACCAAGCCCTGCAGCTAAAAAACACATACATACACCAACAATAGAATCATATCCCATACTAATTGCCAAAGGAACAAAGATTACAACAAAGGCAATTGTCTCCTCGCTCATTCCAAATATGGCTCCAAAGGCAGAGAACATAATCATAATAAGAATGATGATTAGATTATTTACCCCAATAAATTTCAAAAATCGAAATTTCTCCAACCTATTACTGTATTTTAAGAAAGATTGAACCCCCATATCAATTGCTTTTGTTTCGTTTAAAATCCAAAATGCCCCACCCAAAATAAGTAAGAAAGCAATAATACCAGGAGCCTTTTGAAACCCCTTAAAGAAAGCAGACATAATTTGCCAGGTTTGAGGAGCCTGCTCAACATTATGATAGGAGCCAGGAACAATACCATCAATAATTTTACCACTTTCAGTTGTTTGAGCCTCTCTAATAAATTCTCCAGCAGGAACAAACCAAGTTGAAACGGCAGCAAGGACAATCAATCCAAAAATAATAACATAAGTGTGTGGAACCTTCTTAAACATATCTTCTCAAATTAAAATTTACATGAAACAAAGTACAAAAATACAATAAAAAAACAAAATATCATTTTCATTTAAGAAATCTGTGTAAGAGGTTTAAATATAGAATATTCATTCTCTATACTAAAAAGGGTGAATATGTGAATAAATATTGATTATTTATAGGTTACCTTTGTTATCCGATTATAATAAAAATGTCTGCAAATTGATTTTAAGAATAGCTAATTGTATTAAAAATAAAGGTTTATTTTACACAAGGATAAATACGCTTATTTTCATATATTTAAGCCTTTAGCCTTAGAATTTGAATTAAAGTTATACTTTTTTGTTGGACAACACTAATATATTACCATTATGAGTGTGAATAATAGAGGAAAATAGTATCTTTGTATATCTAAAAATAATAAAATATATATGATTAAGAGACCTGTTCTGATACTAATATTATTATTTACCTTTGGGTTTGCTAATTGCCAAACAAATTTTTATCAAAGGCTTGCAGACTCTACATTAACTCTTACAAAACAAAAGGTTACTTACGACCCTGCATATAGAGTGATTGCATATCCAAATGGAGATGTGCCTTCGGATAAAGGAGTATGTACAGATGTTGTGATTAGGGCTTATAGAAAATTTGGAATAGATTTGCAGAAATTAGTTCATGAGGATATGAAGATTAATTTCAATAAATATCCAAAGAATTGGGGCTTAAAATCTACTGATAGAAATATTGACCATAGACGAGTTCCTAATCTTATGAAATTCTTTTCAAGACACGGAGTAGTAAAGATAATAACATATAACCCTAATGATTATGAGCCAGGAGATTTAGTCTGTTGGGATTTAGGCAACGGAATAACTCATATTGGAATTGTTTCAAAGATAAAATCTTCAGATAAAAAGCGATACTTAATAGTACATAATATTGGAGAAGGTCAGGTTCTTGAAGACTGCCTATTTGAATTTAAAATAATTGGACATTATCAGTATGGGAAGTAGAGAGGAATTGATTATTATCTTTTACTTCTTTTCAAATCTAATTCGGATTTTATAAACTATTCCTATAAGCAGAACACAAAAATAGAATATAAAACAAATACAAATTATTACCTTATTCTATTTTATTGAATCTTAGGTTTAATTTTCTCATTCTTTGTTTGGTTAGAATAAGGGTTGATTGGAATAAAAAAAACTACTTGAAAAAAGAGATTTATTCTAATACTTAGTTTTCACTAATAATATCATGTCTCTTAGATTCTGTTAGTACAAATTTATCTTTTTCACGTTTAAAATTATAATAGTTCATATCTCCAATAAACCATTCATTTTGATTTTGATATTTAATGTCTTTTTGCTTTCCAGTGTTTCTTATCCAATTATGTCTATTATCAAATTCCTTCTCCCAGAAATAGAAGAGAAAACCTTTATATTCAAATACACCAGATAAAATATTTACGTGATTTTGATTGAAAACATAAGTATTTTCGTAAATTGTAAAGGATAATTCTTTAATGCTATCATCATATTTTACATTAATTAATTTAGAATATCCTTTCTCTTCCAAAATAACTAAGGTGTCAAGGACTGGATAAAGGATATCATTATTGATTTCATAATAATCTATCTTTACAACTCCATCTTTATTCTTTTCTTTACAAGATAAGGAAAAGATAATTAAGAATAAAACAATGAATAATCTACTTCTTTTCATTTCTTTGCTTAATTTTATAAACAATTCCAATTAGAAGGATAATGATTGAAGAGAATAGACAAATGCGAGCTATGTAGTCGCCGTATTTTACATAGAAGGTTAATCTTTGTTGAGGGACAAGTGAAGCTTTTATTACGTCTTGAGTCCAGAACTTAGTTTTTTGACTTATCTCTCCTTTTGGATTAACAAAGCATGAGGTTCCTGTGTTTGCACTTCTGGCAATATAGCGCCTGGTTTCAATTGCTCGCAAAGAGGCATAAGAGGCATGTTGTTTGTAGCCTTGTGTGTCTCTCCACCATGAGTCATTTGTTATAATGAAAATTAATTCTGCTCCTTCTCTAACCTTCTTGCCAACAAATCCTCCATAAACTGATTCATAACATATAGGAGTTGTGACCTTAACTCCTGAGGTTTTGGAAACAAATAAGCCATTTTGATTGTCTATTGCTAAGGTTCCAACTGGCAGATTTCCAAGTTTTATTGCAAAGTCTAATATCTTCCCTATATATTTTTTGAAAGGGAGCCTTTCAACTCCAGGAACTAATTTTGATTTATGATATACTTCAAATTGATTGTCATTCTTTATGTGTATGGCACTATTATAAACGGAATAATAGGGTTTAGGTGCAAATTCAATTTTTCGAGAGGCTTCATCTTTTTCTTGTTCTGATTGAAGTTTTCGAGAAAAAGAGCCTGTTATCATTTGCGTTTTTTCATAATTTCCAACAAAAGAACTTAGTCGTTGAAGGCTTTCGTTTCTGTCCATCTGGTCTTCCCATAATCTCTCTTCCAGACAACCCTCAGGGGCTAAAATAAAACTTGTATTATTATCAGTTTTGGTTTTAGACATTGAAATTAATAAATCAATAATCTCAAAGTTGCGAAGTTGTAAGTTCTGGTCATAGGGTTCAAGATTTGGTTGAAGAACAACAACGTCAATTGGTTTGTTTGGTTCATCCTTATAATTATTCCAAATAAATAGTGAAATTATTATTGGAACAAGAATTGAAAAAGTGAATAGTGAAGAGTTAAGAGTGAAGAGTTTTTTATTGAGTAATACAAATTTTCTTTTCTCAATTCTAATTTGTTTAATGATTCCAAAGGCAAAGTAGTTGGTAATAAAAATCCAAAGACTTCCCCCAAAAACTCCTGAATACTCATACCATTGAATTAAAATTGGCATTGTTGAAAACCCATTTCCAAGTGTCATCCAAGGCCAAGTAAGTTCCCAATAATGATGTATGTATTCAACACTAATCCAAAATAATGGAAGTATTATATATCCTTTCTTACTATCGAATAAAACTTTTTTTGTTATATGATAGGTCTGAAATATTATAGCTCCTAAAAGGGCGTTAAGAAATGGAGCAACTAATCCAAAAAGAGTTGAGAAGCATATCCAATATGAGGTTATAATATTGAAAATAAGGAAGGCCACAAAAGAATATTCGAAAATGATGAATTTTGAGAAATTGGATTTGTTTTTCGAAATATAATCTTCAACCCAAAGTAAAGGAGTAAAAGCAATAAACAAAAGTGGAGCAAACCCTAAGGTTGGCCAAGCAAATGCTAACAATATTCCAGTTAAGCAAGCGATTAAAAATAATTCATACTTCTTCATTTCACAATATAATTCATCTTAACATCAAATTCTTCGGCAGGTATTTTTTCAAAAAATTGGAATTCAAAACAAACCCCAACTTTAATTGAATTACTCACACTTAATAATCTATCATAAAACCCTCTACCTCTTCCCATACGATTATTTTCTTTATCAAAGGCAATTCCAGGAATTATCATCAAATCTATTGACTCATAATCCACAAATTCTTTTCCAACTGGTTCTAATATTGAAAAAGCTTCCCCTTCTTTCATAGATTCAATACCCTCAAAAAGTCTTAGTTTTAGAATATCCCCTTCAACACAAGGGAGTAAAAAAGTTTTCTCTTTATACCATTTTAAAATAAAGTCATGCGTATGAACTTCATCTTCCATTGACCAATATGCAAGTATTGTTTTAGAATTAATAAACCAATTCTCTTTTTCAACTTTCTCCCAAATCAGTTCTGAGAGTTCTTTTTTCTCTATAAGGGAATACTTTTGTTTTGCCTCCTTAACCTGTTTCCTATATTTATTCTTTTCTTCCTTTATATCCATAGGGCAATATTATAAACCAAGAATGATACAATCCATGCAAGAGCTGTTGTGTAGGTGACCAGTAAGACTGCCCAAAATAATTTACCACTTTCTTTCCAAACCACAGAAAACACTGCAACGCAAGGAAAGTAAATTAGAACAAAAACTAATAAACTAAGAGCTGTTGCGGTTGTGAAAACAGGAGTACCAATTTTCTCTCCACCACTATAAACTTCTTTTTGAAGTCTTTGCCCTAATGCTTGTTCGGTTGCCTCAGGATTCTTTTCATAAAGAACGCCCATAGTACTGATAATAACTTCTTTTGCTGAGGTTCCTGCCAACAAACTTACCCCTATTTTCCAATCAAACCCGATAGGTTCAAGAACAGGTTCTAAAAAATGACCAATTGAAGCAATATATGACTCCTCAATTTTAGAAGTATCTTTTTGTGGAAAATAACCCAAAGACCATATTATTATTGATGCAAACAGAATTATTCCTCCCATTTTTTTGAGATAATGTTTTGTTTTCATTCCAATATTACTTCTAACTGCTTTTAGAGTTGGAATTCTATATGGAGGTAGTTCCATTACAAATGGAACACCCTTTGTTTTCATTATTGTCTTTTTAAATATAATTGCAAATAAAACGGCAAGAAGTATTCCAAAAAGATATAATGAGCTTAGAATTAGAATTGCATTTTGGGGAAAGAAAGTTCCTATAATAAGAATGTAGACAGGAAGCCTTGCACTACAAGACATAAAAGGGATTATGAGCATTGTTAAGAGTCTATCCTTTTTGTTTTCTAATGTTCTGGTTGCCATAATTGCAGGAACATTACATCCAAACCCAATTATCATTGGAACAAAACTTTTGCCATGCAAGCCTATCTTATGCATTATCTTATCCATAAGGAAAGCAACCCTTGCCATATAACCAGTGTCTTCCATCAAAGAAATAAAAAGAAATAAAATAATAATGTTAGGGAGAAAAACAATAACACCACCAACACCACCAATAATACCTTGAGAAATTAAATCAGCAATAGCTCCTGGGGGAATAATATTATGAATTATTTGTCCAAATTCTCCAACAATCCATTCTATCCAATCCATTGGATATTGCCCAACTTTGAAGGAACTGAAGAACATTAACCAAATGAAGAAAAAGAAAATTGGATAGCCCCAAATTGGGTGAGTTAATATTGAATCTATCTTTTCTGATTTTGATTTATCTTTTTTCTTTTCACCAAACTTATAAGTTTCTTTTAAAGCTCCAAGAATAAAACCATATCTTGCATTAGTAATAACATTTTCGCTATCTTCATGAAAGGTATGCTCTATTTTTTTTATTGAACTTTCTGCAACCTCGTGAACATCGTTGTGATCAATCCATGTCTCTATTTCTTCAATAATCTCCTTATCCTTTTCCAATAACCTTATGGCATAATATCTTGCAGCCACCTTCTCGGAATAGTTTCTGCTTTCTCTAATTTTGGAAGAAATCTTATTAAGACATCTTTCAATTGTTTCACCATAATTGATATGAATATGACGATAATATTTATTAGTTCCTTCGTAAACTTCAATCGCTGAATCCAATAATTTGGAAATACCTTTTTTCTTGTTGGCCTGAGTAGGAACCAAAGGAGAACCTATCATTTTCCCAAAAAGTTTATAATCAAACTTATCATTTTTATCCTTCAACTCATCATACATATTAAGAGCAATAACCATCTTAATATCCATATCAATAAGCTGGGTTGTTAAGAAAAGATTTCTCTCCAAATTGGATGAATCAATAACATTTATTACAACGTCAGGATTTTGGTCAAAAAGATATTTCCTAACATAAGATTCTTCATTAGTGTAGGCAGAAATGGAATATGTTCCCGGCAGATCAATAATATTAAACTTATAACCTTGATATTCTACAATAGTTTTTTTAGCATCAACAGTAACTCCAGAATAATTCCCAACTTTTTCTTTAAGACCAGAAATGGCATTAAATAATGAAGTCTTGCCAGCATTTGGATTTCCAACCAAGGCAATATCAATAACTTTATCTTTTGCTGATATTATGGTGTTTTCAGTTTCATTATTGTCAATAATACCTCCATAACCAAAAGAATAATCATTAATATCCTTTTCATCAAGAGGAATAATATCAATTAGCGAGGCATCACTTCTTCTGATAGAAATTTCTGAAGAGAGGATTTTGTATTGGACAGGGTCATTAAATGGAGCTGCTTTTATAGCTTCCACAATATGACCTTTAACAAAGCCCATTTCTGTAATTCTCTTTAGAAATAAACCCCTACCTCTAATTTTAATTATTATTCCCTTCTCCCCATTTTTCAGGTCGTTCAGTGTCATAATGAATAATAGATTAGTATGTTTTGGTTTCTATACCTATTTCTCTTATTTTATTTGCAAAGAATTCAAGTTCTTGTTTTGTAAGTTTCTCCAATTTACTTTCAGGAGTTAATCTATCAATGGCATAAAGCATAACTTGGCGAGGGTTAATCTTTATAACAATTTCCAGCCATTTCTCAAACTCTTCTTCTGTTGTATTGTCAAGTTTTTTCCCTTCGTTTTCTCCTCTAATTAATAGTGTTTGAACAATTGCATCTTTTCCAAATTCAATAAGTTTTTCTTTCACTGTTTCAAAACTAATTTGATTTGGATTTGCCTTACTTATTGCGTAAAACATTTCTTCTGTTCCACTATCAAGCTTAAGAATAGGATTATCAATCTTATGTAGTGCAGAGAATACATCTTCTTTATTTAAAGTTGTGGCATTAGTTAGAACTGATATTTTAGCAGCTTTTGCATATTGATTTCTTAAATCCACAACAAAATCTATTATTTCGCTAAAATCAGGATGAATTGTAGGCTCTCCATTTCCAGAAAATGTGATAGAATCAAGAGGAATGTTTTTTTCTTTGATTTCAATCAACTTTATTTCTAAGGCTTTTTTTATGTCTTCCTTGGAGTGAATACTGTCTTTAATATTTTTTGTGTCTTCATTCCAACCACATTCACAATAAACACAATTGAAATTACATAATTTTTTATGAGTAGGCAACAGGTTAACTCCTAATGAATTTCCTAACCTTCTACTTTTTATTGGTCCGAATATAATATCTTCAAATAACATAGCAATTATATTTTTTGCAAATATCGATAAAAGACCTCAAAAAAGAAAGAAAAAGATTATTTTAATAATTTAATTCCCATTAAAATTCAATATCTTTTGTTCAAAACATCAATAAATCAACCTAAGAAGTAGCTACATTTAAAATATTTACTATTTTTGTAGGATTATTTATTACAAGAATGCATACACAAAATATAACCGATCCTATAAAAATATATTTAGAGTTGTTTGATAAGAGATTTTCTGAAAGTCTAAAATTAGAAGGTTTTTTTGTTGATAACATAATAGAATATATTTTGGAGAAAAAAGGAAAGCAAATTAGACCAATACTAACATTTCTTTCAGCAAATGTTGCAGGGGGAGTTAGCAGTCAAACAATCCGCTGTGCTCTAATATTAGAATTACTACACACTGCATCATTAATTCATGATGATGTTATTGATCAAAGCGAAAAACGAAGAGGAGAAACAACTCTTAATAAAATATGGGGAAATAACACTGCTGTTCTATTTGGAGATTATCTCTATGGTAAATGTCTTGAACTTATTGAAACAGAAAGTGATTTCAAATTATTACCAAAATTTGCAAAAATAGGGAGTGATTTACCTCTTGGAGAATTGCTTCAGAAGGAAGTTTCTGATAAATCGGATTTCTCGGAAGATAACTACTATAAGGTGATAGGAAAGAAAACTGCTTCTATGATGGAAGTCTGTGCAGAACTCGGTGCTTTAAGTGCAAATGCCTCCCAAGAAGAAGTCAATAGTTTAAGAACCTTTGGTTTCTATATGGGATTAGCTTTCCAAATAAGAGATGATATCTTAGATCTTTCTCCAGATTTTAATACAGGAAAGCCATTTGGGAATGATATAAAAGAAAAAAAGATTACACTTCCATTAATATACCTATTGAACGATTTGCCCGAAATAGAAAGACAAGAAATCCTTCAATTTGTTAACAAAGAAATTAAACAAGATACAGAAATACTTAGCTTGATTGACAGAATTACAAAGGCTGGATACATTGATAAGGCAGATGAAAAAGTGCTTTCATTTTGTAGATTAGCCGAAATTCAGCTTAATGGATTTAAAGACAGTGAGAGCAAAACAGCCCTAATAGAGTTATTATACTCATTAGCAAGTAGAAAAAACTAAGAAGAAATCAAAATACATAATTATAAATAAGAAATCAAAATGAAAAAACTTATTCTCACAATAATGATAGCAGCTTTAAGTTATGGAATACTTTCGGCACAAGACAACCAAACAAAAGCACAGCTGCCTTCAGTTTCAGTTAAAACATTAGATGGAAAAACAATAAAAGCATCAGAGTTTTCAAATGAAGGAAAACCATTTGTGATTTGTTTTTGGGCAACTTGGTGCAAACCATGTATGATGGAACTTAATGCAATGGCAGAACTATATGATGATTGGCAAGAAGAAACAGGAATTAAAATATATGCAGTATCCATTGATGATGCCAGAACTTGTCCAAAGGTTAAACCATTAGTTAGTGGATCTGATTGGTCATTTGAAGTTATTTTAGACCAAAATTCTGAGCTTAAAAGAGCCTTAGGAGTAAATAATCCTCCTCACACTTTTATAGTTAATGAAAAAGGAGAAATTGTTTGGCAACATGTTGGATATGCTCCTGGTGATGAAGAAACCCTGATTGAAATTTATAAGAAAGTTGTAAAACAAGAAGAAATAAAGTAATATGAAAAAAATATTATTAGCTATATTTCTAATTACTGGTTCTTTCAATGGATTTTCACAAGATATTTTTGGAGGAAAAGTAACTGGGAACTTTCAAATGGATTTCCAAGCATCGAAAGAAGATACAATTATTGGGGCAGAGAAAGTTAATGAAAAAGCTTTAATGAATGCATTCACAAACATTCTATACACCAATGGAGACTTTTCTGCAGGAATGCGTTTTGAAGCATATCTAAATCCTATTCTTGGATTTGACCCCCAATACAAAGGAGCAGGATTAGCTTATCGCTTTGCTTCCTATAAGAAAGACTATTTGGAAATTACAGCAGGGAACTATTACGAGCAATTTGGAAATGGTCTAATCTTTCGTTCCTATGAGGAAAGAAATCTCGGATTGGACAATGCTATGGATGGTCTAAAAATTATAGCTCGCCCAATTGAAGGATTAGCAATAAAAGGAATTATAGGAAAACAACGTTATTATTGGGAAGATATATGGGAAAATGATGATTTTGGTTTAGTTCGTGGATTGGATGCAGAAATATCTCTTAACTCTCTAATAAAAAGTATTGAAACATCACCTTTTCAAATTAGTTTTGGAGGAAGCTTTGTTAGTGTTTATGAAAAAGCTGAAGATAGATTTATTATAGACCAAACAACAGGTGATATTTTTAAAGTGAATACCCCTGAAAATATCGCATCAGGTGCGGCAAGAATGCAAATTTCCTATAAGGCTTTTAATTTGAATGCTGAATATGCCAAAAAAGGACAAGACCCAAATGCAGTTAATGGTTATATATTCCATGAAGGAGAAGCTGCTTATTTATCTTTGGGCTATGCAGCTAAAGGTTTAGGAATTAATATTTCGGCAAAGAGGATAGATAATATGAGTTCAAAATCTCGAAGAAACGAAACAGGAAATATGCTTAATGTAAATTATCTCCCTGCCCTAACTCGTCAACATGCATATTCATTATTTGCAATGTATCCTTATGCAACTCAAGTAAATGGAGAAATGGGTATTCAAGCAGATGTTATTTATAAGTTAAAGAAAAATACTTTTCTTGGGGGCAATTATGGAACTGATTTAAAGTTAAACTATTCAAGAGCAATGTCTATAGACCAAGAGTTTGTTGCTCTAAACCCAGCATTAAACTATGAAGGAACAGACGGATATACATCCTCTTTCTTTAAGGTTGGAGATGAAATATATTTTGAAGAATTAAATTTTGAGCTTTCAAAGAAAATTAGCAATACATATAAACTTAGTTTAATGTATTCCTACCAAACTTTTAATCCAATCGCAATAGGACACCCAGGAGAAGAATTTATATATGCAAATATTTTTGCTGCAGACTTGACTCAAAGATTAGCAAAGAAAAGTTCTCTTAGATATGAACTACAACTTCTTTTAACTGAGCAAAACTATGGAGAATTAGCAGCTGGAAATTGGATCCAAGGCACAATTGAATATAACTTAGGTGGAAAATTCTTTGCAGCAGTATCAGACCAATGGAACTATGGAAAAGAAAATGGAGAAAAAGTTCACTACTATAATTTCTCTGTTGGCTACACACACAAAACAAGTAGGATTCAGCTAAGCTACGGAAAACAAAGAGAAGGAATAATTTGTATTGGAGGAGTTTGCAGAATGGTTCCTGCCTCAAATGGTCTGTTTGCAACAATAACAAGTAGCTTTTAAATATTAAAGAAAAATGAAAAAGATATTATATAGTTTAATACTTATCCTACCTATTTTTTGGATAAGTTGCGATACAATAGAAGATGATCAAAAATTGGTTTATCCTAAGGGTCAAACCTCAGAAACAACTCCAATAACAGTTTCAAGCTCTGAGCAGAAAGTATTATTGGAAGACTATACTGGGTGGAAATGTGTTAATTGCCCACGAGCAGCTGCAAAAGCAACTGAAATGATTACTAAGTATGGAGAACAACTTGTTGTTATGTCAGTTCATTCAACCGCATTTGCTATTCCTTCAACTGGTAATAATAATATTGATTTTAGAACAGAATACGGAGAAAAATGGGCTACCGATTTTGGCTGTACATCCCTACCAACAGGAATTATAAATAGAAAAAAATTAGGAGCATCTTACCCCATTAGCGATGCAAACTGGGATTCTGAGATACAAAATGTAATTAACTCCCAAGAGCATATTATGGATATTAATCTTGGAGCGGAATATCGTTCAGAGGATAAACAAATATTAGTTAGCACTGAAAATGTATTTCTCAAAGACTACCCATCTTCTATGCTAATAAACATTGTTGTTTTGGAAAGCGGAATAGTTGGGGTTCAATATAATTCTGACCCTAATTTTGGAACAACTCCAAAAATAAATGATTTTGTATTTAACCATGTTTTAAGAAAAAATGGACTTATTGATTATTCTCTAAGCCTTGAGGGCGTTGCAAAAGACACCAAAATAAACAAGAATTATCTTATTGATGTTGATCCAGATATTCAAGATATTTCTAAATGCACTATTGTTGTTTTTGTGTCAGATTCAGAAACCAAAGAGGTTATTCAAGCAAATGAAATTCACCTTTAATTGAATGTAAGATTTTAGATTTAGTTGTGTCTTAATTATAATATAACGCAAAAAAAGCAAGATAAAAAATAATTTTTGTATATTTGCACCATAAAATTTAAAGAACATGAAAAAAATATACTTTCTTATAGCAGTGTTAATAACCCTTACCATAGGAGTAAAAGCTCAACAAAGCTTTGAGTTCTCATATGAAGGAACGGTAATTGAAGATACTTTAAAAAGGCATGTAGTTTCAACAGGAGCAGAAGAAGTAGTTCTTGATTATATTCACTTTAAAAATATAACATCTGAACCAATTGAAGTGAGAGTTTATAGACAAGACATTATGTTAAATCCAACTGCATCTTTGTTTATGTGTTTTAATGAAGGTTGTGCTCCTGATACAATTCCTGGAGACACCATCACACTTATGCCAAATATTGAGTATACAGAATTTGATTTAATGTACACCTACACAAGTGATGCTTCAAGTTTAGCAAGAATTCATTTAGTAGATCCAACAACCCTTCAATCCATACAATCATTTGTTGTGCAATACAAAAACTTTAATATTTCACTTGGAAAACCAATTAACTCAAATGTAACTTCATTAGAAGCATATCCTAATCCAGCAAAGAATAGTGCAACAATCAACTATTCAATCCCTTCAAACTACAGAACCGGAAATATAATTGTTAGAAATATGATAGGTTCAGTTGTAAAAACAATCTCTATAAACGGAGGTTCAACAGGAAAACAATCAATTTCTACCTATGATTTACCAAATGGAGTTTATTTTTATTCAATAGTTGGGGATGGAACAACACTTTCAACAAAGAAATTAGTTGTAAAACACTAAGAATTGTTTCTCTCTTTTAGAGATTACCCATAATAATATAAAGAGGCTGTCTTGAATAAATAAATTATTTCAAGACAGCCTCTACTTTTTTGAATTTATCCTTAATCTATTTCAAAATAAGTTAAGGATAAAAAGATTTTTATTAAGGAAAAATTCTTTTTTATTAAGGAAAAAAGTTTTTTTATTAAGGAAAAATTTTGAGTAAGCT
>Ga0172378_10002923_pt1 | contig 16034 bp, 13 predicted proteins | sample GrowelOW332metaG_FD_119755 | JGI IMG/M metagenome (GOLD analysis project Ga0172378, IMG submission 119755) | Groundwater microbial communities from an aquifer near a municipal landfill in Southern Ontario, Canada - Pumphouse #3_1 metaG | ecosystem: Environmental > Aquatic > Deep subsurface >... | reverse complement strand
TGTGACTAGATGCAAACCTGAAAACCTGCGTTCTAGGTGCCTACAATGCAGGTCACGGCTTTTCTAGACCGATTTTTGTGGGTCCAACTGTCGAACGCCAGTCTGGCACAGACATGATTGCCGAAATACCCGCCCGAAGCAAAATGAGGAATTCTGGGCGGCGAAACGCGCAAAAAACATGGCGCATGACAAAATTGTCACGGATGAGTTTGAAAGACGTGGCTGGTCGGTTTTACGGATATGGGAGTGCGAATTGAGAAAGAAGAACCGCTCAGAACTGCTTGCAAAACTTGATAGTTTGCTTATACATTGATAGGAGGTATTCCATTGAGCATTAAAAGTGTAAACCAATATCCTATATCGCAATTGTTCGATACGGACGGTAAAATTGTATTTGAAATTCCCAAGTATCAGAGAGAATATACGTGGGGTATTTATCAATGGGAAAACCTGTTTGATGATCTACTCGATAATCAGCCAGGATATTTCCTTGGCACAATTATTTGTATAGATACGTCGGTCGACGCCATCAATGCCCCAAAGCGTGAAGTCGTAGACGGGCAGCAAAGGCTTATGAGCTTGTTCCCGTAGACAGATGAAAGCCATAAAAACAATGTGGACATATTTCCACACACAGAAAATACCCTCGAAAACCACCATCGACCTATTCCCGCGCACGGATAAAACGAAAAACACAGTCCAGACATCAATCTGATGCTCTCGTTCCATGTGGAGACGGTGGTGCTGCTGCAAAAACGGAATTCATAGAAAGCAATAGGATTGTCGCAAGAGAAATGATAGGCGGTGGAGTCAAAGCCAACTATGTTTGATGTCTGTTGTTAGGAATAATAGTACTGATAGAGTGGATCGATATCCTTGCCATCCCAAGTTCATATTGTTGTCCGCCATATGCTTGGAGATTGATGGAAATGCATGTATCATGACATTGTCAACGATTTGTTATCCATGACAATCAGGAGGGTACGCAGATGGAAAGAAAGGTGACGAAACAGGTCAAGGGCTTTCGGACGCAGGACGGCGCGGGAGTGAATCTGGTCAGGGTTCTGGGCAACGGTACGGTCGACGCATACGATCCCATCCTGATGCTGGATTCGTTCGACAGTACGAATCCTGACGATTACTCAGCAGGATTCCCATTGCACCCGCACCGGGGCATTGAGACGATCAGCTATGTGTATCGCGGGTTCATGACACATCGGGACAGTCTGGGAAACGAGGATACGATCGGCAACGGGGAAGTGCAGTGGATGACAGCGGGCTCAGGTATCCTGCACGAAGAGATGCTTCCTGCCTCCGATAGATTGCTCGGTGTCCAGCTGTGGCTCAACCTTGCGGCGAAGGACAAAATGGTCCATCCTGCCTACCATAGCGTCAAGAATGCCGATATCCAGGAAATCGAACTGGAGCATGGCATGTTGCGGCTTCTTGCCGGTCGATATTCCGGGCATCAAGGCTATGTAGCGAAGTATCTTCCGCTGGACTACTACGATGTGCATCTCGAGCCGGACGGAACCGTGGAAATACCGGTGGATAGCGACCGTTCCGTCATGATCTTCACGCTTCTGGGAGATGCCTACGTCGGCGGAGAGCTCGTCAAGGAAAAAACTGCCGCGAAACTGGGGAACGGCGACAAAGTCGTGCTTCGCGCTACAAGCGCCCCCTCCCAGATTCTGTTCATCAGTTCAAGGAAGCTCGACGAACCTGTGGCATGGGGCGGTCCGATCGTCATGAATACCAGAAAGGAATTGAACCAGGCGTTCGAAGACTTGCGGAAGGGTACTTTCTTACGAAGCAAGATCGAGTATTGAGTTCTTTCGACTAAGTGCGAACGACGAGTTTCCTGTTCGAACGTATGGTGCGCATGGACATGGGCGATTATCGCAACCGATCGTTCGTAGTGATCTCTACAGGTTAAACTTGGTGCATAGCCAGGTTCCAATGCCTAGCGGACGGTTCTCTACGGGATATCGGACTGTTTCGACAGATTCTCATGGGCGCCTTCGATTGCGTTTCTTTCGGACGATTCATCATCTTTTCGTAATCTGATGGACTGCCAGTATCAGCCTGATTTCGGAAGATTGAACCTGTGCATTTTCATTTGTCGGATTTTGAAGAGGGGCTGAAAATGGTCGATATAGCCGGAACTCCCGCGATCTCGAGTTCCAGAGGACGGTTTTCTGCTGACAGGGATCAGTTTTCATGGATATCAAACTAGCGAGAAACATGGGAGTTTTTTCAGAAAATCATGAGAAGGTTACAGATCCCATTCGTTTGCAACTACAAAATAACAGCATTTTTTGCAGAAAAGAACCATTGAGTTATCAAGAATCGCCCTCCTATACTTCCTTATCAGATAGGAGGCGCTACATGAAAAAAACGATTGCAACATGTATCTTGGCTGTGTTTGCTGTGAATTTGATGTTTGCATCGGGAACAAAGGATCTGCCGGTAACAATGAAAAATGACGAGCCCGTCAAAATGGAGTGGCTTATCAGCAAGAGTTCCGTTGAAGTTGATCCGGAAGCCCCCGTTGTGAAACAGATCGAAAAGAGATTCAATGTACAGCTGAGTTCCTGGAACGTGAATCCAAGTAGATTCTATGAAAATCTGAATGTGCGTTTCGCCGGCGGGGAAATGCCGGACGTGTTGATTCTTGACAATTCCAATCAGATAGCGCAGTTGGTCGATGGTGGTATCATCGCTGAACTGCCGATCGAGATGATTCGCGAAAAAGCCCCTCATTTCTCTGCTGAGGCTGATAAGAATGACACTGGCGCACTTTGGTCGACCATGGTGTATAACGGAAAGAACTATGGTATCGCGTGTCCGATGGAAGCTGTTCCGATGGTGCTTGTATGGCGGAAGGACTGGCTGGACAGGTTAGGGCTGGAAGTTCCGAGGACCCTTGAAGAATTTGAAAAAGTCATGGTCGCATTTGTCGAAAATGATCCTGACGGGGATGGAAAGAAAAATACCGCAGGTATGGCGGAACGGACATTCAACGCAATTTTTGGTGCGTACGGTTTGCGATGCGTAACCGGAGCTCAACCGAATTTCAAGGTTGAGGAAATGCAACTCGGTTCCGACAATGTCCCATTCTTTCCTTGGATTCGTCCCGAGGCCAAGACAGTCCTGGCATTGCTAAGCGACTGGTACAAACGAGGAATCGTCGATAAGGAATTCATCACAGGGGAGCGGCATGGAGGATACAATTGGTTCTCCCATGCGTTTATGAATGGACAGATCGGCGTGACGTGTGCGCAACCGTACCATTATCTGAATGCTAGTACCGATACTTCGGATCCGAACAACTGGGGACAGTGCATGAAGGAACTGAAAGCTTTGGATCCAGACGCCGACATCGTCTTCGGTCCTGCTCCCGTCGGTCCGACCGGATTGAGCGGAACCGAAGGATGGGCGAAAGTCGGCCGTTTGACCGTACTTACGACCAAAGCTGCGAAAGATCCAAGAAAAGTCGATACTTTCCTGGCCATGCTCGATGCCTATTTCTCCGATCCCGAATATGCTACTCTTGCAAATTACGGTATCGAGGGAGTGCACTTCCAGAGAACGAAATATGGTAATCAGCGTCTTATGGGTGATGCTGATCTGAGAAAACAAGGGCCTTTGGAATTCGATTTCGGTGGGACGACGTTTTTTGCCGAACATGTCGATGATACCAAGACGAAATTCGGTCACTCCGTGACTGGAACTGGCTATTGGAGATTCAATGCTCCCGCAACCACGGAATTCTCGGAATGCATTGCCACGTTGACGACGCTGACCCAGCAGACATTCCCTGCAGGAGCGCAGGACTTCCGCTGCATCGGGCGATCCGATGGAAGTGATGCTATTCGTCAATGATGCGTTCCAAGGGCAGAAAACAAAGAAACTGAAAACAACACAGGTCCGTGCATATGTCGTAGGGTTCGACAAGTTGGATTCAGTAGAACTGGTACAAGGTGATACCATTTTGGCGGGACAATATGACTTTCCTAGCGATGAATCCTATTCCGGTTGCGTAGATTTCATGTTCGGATGGGGAAAGAAGCATGTTCGTACCTCATGGGATATCCAAGTCGATATAATCGACGGGGTGCTACTTGACGTGTCTCCGAGACTGCGGGGAATTGACATGGTCGATCCGCTTGATACCCCCGAAAATGCAGGAGACTCGCTTCCTCGGTTCACAAGAAGTGAACATGGAGCATGCTTCCGTATCGTGACCGATGGGAATAGCAATGCAGTCACCGACTCGTCGCAAGGATTCGTATTGGATATAGAGGGGAATGAAAGAACCAAAGTGAAACTACAATTTCGAGCCTGTTGGGGCGATATCGTGGAGAATAGGACATTGATATTTTCGATCGATGACCTGAGACATCGTTCTACAAGCGAGTATGTCCATGGATTTGTTTCACCTGCCGTTGCAATAGGTCGGTTCTGTGCTCGAGGCGAAGTGATCTGCAAAATCGAACGCGATTTCCAGCTCTCAAGTTTCCAAGCCGTGTATTTACGGGCATATCAACAAAACGGCGATTGTGTTTTTTCGTCTCCCGTTTCATTCGTCGAATGATAAGGAGGGTCGAATAAATATGGATAGAACCGCAGAACTTCAATGGGAAGAAATGGTAAGCCATGCCTATCGGCAGACTAGGAAGGCAATTGAAGATATGGGAGGGAAATTCAAACCTGCGACGAGTGAACAAAATTTCTATCAGCCGGCAGAAAACGATGAATGGACAAATGGCATGTGGACAGGGGAAATCAATATCATGTATGAACTCACAGGTGATGAACAACTCAAAGCGAAAGCTTTGGAACATGTCGATAGTTTTTATTGCCGCATTACCGAAATGCGGGCGATCGACAACCATGATATGGGTTTTCTGTATTCTCCTTCCTGTGTGGCTGCCTATCGCTTGTATGGAAGCGAACGGGGAAGAAATGCCGCGGTGCTGGCTGCCGACTATCTGCTGTCTCGGTTTCAGAAGAAAGGCGAATTCATCCAAGCTTGGGGACCGATTGGAGATCCTGCATGCCATCGTCTGATCATCGACTGTCTGATGAACATCCCGTTGCTGTTCTGGGCGACCGTAGAGACCGGGAAATCTAAATACAGGGACATCGCGCTCAAGCATTTCAATACATCCATTCGCTGTGTATTGCGCCCTGATGATTCGACCTACCATACGTACTATTTTGACCCGGATACAGGCGCGCCTCTCTATGGAGCGACTCATCAGGGAAATAGGAACAGCAGTGCATGGGCAAGGGGACAGGCCTGGGGTATTTATGGATCGGCCCTTGCATATCGCTATACGAATTCGGACGAGGCTCATAACGTTTTCTGGAAGACGCTTCGATTTTTTTTGAAACATCTGCCGGATTCCATCGTACCATACTGGGATTTTGATTTTACCGATGGAAGCAAGGAGCCGCGGGATTCTTCTGCGCTTGCGATCGCTATATGCGGCATGCTGGAAATGAGCGATAATCTGCATGATCCATCATTGCGTCGGCAAGCGCTTGAGCTGCTTCCTCCGCTATATTCTATGTGCGCAGTGAAGGATCCATTGTTATCCAACGGGCAGTTGCTCCATGGCGTCTATTGCAAACATACGCCGACGAACAGCGCGAAGAACCGTGGCATCGACGAATGTAATGCGTGGGGAGACTACTTCTATGTCGAGGCATTGATGCGTGCGATGCACCCATCATGGAATGCCTACTGGTGACAGGGATGGATTATACGGCAGCCGATGGATTTCCCCCTATCGGTTGCCGTGCTATGGCTATCATCGCAGTTCATAGAGCATCATCGTGATCATCGATAGCGCCGACTCGAGAGTGTCACCGTCATCGACGAATTTCTCTATGGATGCAAGATTCCGTTCCAGTCCATCTGTTCTTCCCGTGATATCAAGAAAGAGTGTATGCAGGTGTGCCGCGGCATTATCCGCTACCAGGAACTCCGGGGTCTGGAAATGAACATCGATGATTGGAAAGACCTCTTCTTCAGAGAATATCTCAGGGCATAAGATCGGATTCTTCCATATGGAAATGTTCTTGGCTTCTTTTGCGATGAACAGGATGGAGGTATCTTCGTTGGTGATGAGTAGCGAATGATCGGAAAGCGTTCTCACTGTGTTTCCTTTGCACAGATGCCAGCGCTGGATATGGGGCGTCTCGTACCTGTTGCCCCGTTCAACGATATCGTGGACTATCACTCCGTGATTCCGGGCGAAAAACAGTTTTCTTCTGTGGAGGCAGAACGTATAAGCGGTATGATAGGCTTCAACGAAAAAGCCGTCATTGACGCTTGAATAAGCGACAATCGGAGAGTCAGGTCTGTATACTCCCCATTTGTTCGAGTAGTACATGTCATCTACAATCGGCCGGCCATAGCATAGTACAGAATTATGTGAAGTCATGTTATACATGTATCCTCGTTGCGGACTCCCCATTTTGATGTTGTGATATAATTTCCCGGAGTACGGTTCTCCAACGATTTCTTTTCCTCTCAACGTGATGCACAGCGATAGCATGTCCATATGGTTATGGCCGGTGTATCCGCACCTTTTTTTTGCGGACAGTGCGATGTAGTTGGAATCAACGGAGAATCCGCTTCGTGAAATGACGAATCCGGTACCGTCGTTCGCATAATCGAGCGGGGGGAGGTCCGTCTGCGTCGCGCCGGTGGTCCTGACTGACAATACCCCCGAACAAAATACGTTGTCGCAGGCAAGTATCCCCAATCTCAGTATCGGGTCGATCAGCGGACCTCTGTTGTCTCCAATGCTGGGAAATTTGGTACAAGGTGCGGCCAACGAGGCGAGTAGAGAAAATGATTCGTTCAACCGGGATGTGCACACGGTATCCATCAAATGTTCATTGTTGAGCCGTGCGAGAATCACCGCTCGCGTCAACATTTCTCCTAAAGCTGCGCCGGCCCAATATGCTATCGAATGTTCGCTGTAGCCGCCAGCGTTACTGAAATCTTCCTTGATATGCTTTCGGGTGATTTTTGCGCCGCGAGTTTTCATCTGTCTGAATGCCGGAATTTCTGGCAGCAGCGTTCCCAGCGTGAACGGTACGAGCCCGCGTTCGAAAAGATGATGATTGTACGGTCTGTACGCATCGGTGTCGAAACGACGGAACTGGATCCCCAGGAACCAGATTCGTTTGATGATTTCGAAAGTACGTTCAGATTCGATTTCATACGGAATTCTTGTATAGAGCAAGCTGATGAATACGAGACAAAGCCATCCGGCGCTCATGACATCCCTGTCTTCATCGTATTGGAAGCGGTTTGCTGTCGGCGATCCGTCCACGATCCTCAGCGGATAAGTTTCAAAGAATTTGTCGAGGACGACGCAGAATTTGTCTAGATATTTTCTGTCTTCGGTCTCATGATAGGCGATGGCTAGGGATTCGAAAAATTGACCTCGAACGAATTGGTCGAGATAATGTCTATGTTTCTTTCCTTGGTCATGAAGAAAATTGAAATGAATCATGTTTTCGAAGTACTTTCCTAGGTGAATTTCACCTCTTCCCTTGCCTGGTAGCACATACACGTTTTCAAGCATTCTGTCTGCGACGTACATGCAGAACGGTTTCAGTTCTCCCGATAACCCGAGCGCCGATTGGAAGAAGTACGGATTCGATTCCGTATCGATTTTTCGCACAGGTCGGGAACGGTAGTCAAAGAAGTAGGCCACGTTTTTTCGTTCCATGAAATAGGTCGTCAGTTCCTTTTTTGCTTGGGGAAAATCTTTGCGTGCCATACAGGCTTTGAATCTTTCAAGGCCATGGTAGCGCGTATCGAAGCTTTTCAGCACGTCTTCGTCGGTTACGTCGAGTTCAAAGTCAGGGATCTGTAGCATGGATGCTTCCTCCTTGATGCATGCAAGCGAATGTATCATATTCGATCTGAACGGTATGGTTCTTAGGACCTTCATCTGGAGTTCGGTCGAGTTCTTGACCCAGTTCCCGATTGCTTATGTGTAATACGGGGTGTCCTTGGGACAAGAAACGATGATCGGCCTGGAAGCACTCACCCGGATGCCGACTTCCAGCGCCTGCCCGGGCGAACAGCTCCGGAAAGCTTCGAGATTTCTTTCGGATATGTCCGGGACAGACTGTATCGACCCAATAGGTCGGTTCGCCGATTACTTTTCCCGAGAAATCTGTTCTTCCTGTAATGCTGAACGCTTCCGCGACCGCCCTAAGTTCGCCCATGCGGTTAAACTGATATGTATATCCTTTGTCGGGGAAAGGATTGTCCATCCACTTAGGAGGATTGCCGACGAAACGGCTTTTCCCTCCTGTTCCGGTAAGCACTTGTTCCGTTCTGGAAATTGCGATTCCTGGAAACATGCGTCGGATATCCTTTCCTTTTTCTCTGCGTATGGGCATAAGAAAATTGTAGCGGAGATTGTCGGAAAGGCAATAATGATTCTTTTGGTGAAAATGGCAGTATTTTGGTGGTCGGCGTTTGCTGTAGCGGTACGTGCGTCAGGAGCGACTTCTTGCGGCCTCCATGGGAGCCGGCCCATGGGGTATGGATGGAATGGAACTTTTTGTGTCTCACGCGGACCTGGTTTTTCTCTTATGACCGTGATCCGGTAGCTGGAAGTGACTCTAATTTCATGCTCTGTAATATATTGGAACTGATGTTCATAATTTCCTCCCAGATAGGGGAAAATACTTGACGATATACGTCCTCATAGTTATTTTTGGGTTGTGCCCAGGGGTGGGCATATCTCTAGACTCAATGAAAACTGGTGCGAGACGACCATCGGAGATTTCCCCCGTGGTCGTTTATCCGTGTATTGCGGGAGTATTTCATTGGGCGCACCCCGAAAAAAATGTTTGAGGAAATGGTGGTACATGAGCAAGAAACAGGAAGAGACCGACATCAAGGAAACGAAGGAAGAAGAGGTCAAGACTCAGGCTTCTGCGGTATCCGAGGAACCGGTCGTTGAAGAATGCGCTGCGGAAATCGATCCGAAAGCGGCTGAAATCGTGGCGCTCAATATGAAAATCGGAGAATTGGAATCCGAAGTGGCTTCGTTGAAGGATCAGTTGCTTCGCAAGCAGGCTGATGTCGAGAATTTCCGGAAACGTTTGATTCGGGACAAGGACGATGCCGTCCAGTTCGCCAATACCAAGCTGATCACGGACTTGCTTCAGCCGTTGGACGATTTCGACCGGGCTATCGCCGCGGCGGAGACAACCAAGGATTTCCAGACGATGTACGACGGGATCGTGATGGTCCGTAGCCATCTGCTGGGCATGCTGGAGCGCAATTGGGGGCTGAGCAGGATCGAGGCTGTCGGCAAGGAGTTCGATCCTTCCGAGCACGAGGCCTGCATGATGACGGAAGACCCTTCCTGCAAGGTCGAGACGGTTCTGGAGGATCTCGGTACCGGCTATAAACTGCACGATCGGGTCATTCGGCCTGCGAAAGTCAGAGTCGGAAAACCGGTGGAAGGTTGATGGCGTCGGCTGAGAAAAAAGTAGTCAGCGTGTTTTTTTATCAGTACATTATGTGCTGAGGAAAGCGGCCGGGCGGATGCCGGTTTTCTTTCCGAATATATTTTGAATATGTAATTTACTCTGAGAGGAGAAAGATAAAATGGGAAGAATCATTGGAATTGACTTAGGTACGACCAACTCCTGCGTCGCGGTGATGGAAGGCAGCGAGCCGGTAGTCATCGCGAACTCGGAGGGGCAGAGAACCACTCCGTCCGTCGTTGGTTTTACCTCCAAGGGAGACCGTCTTGTCGGTCAGCCCGCTAAGAACCAGATTGTAACGAATGCGGAGAACACTGTGTTCTCCATCAAGCGCTTCATGGGGCGCAAATATCACGAAGTTCCGTCCGAACTTGCGATGATCCCCTACAAGGTCGTCGCAGGTCCGAACGATGAGATCAAGGTCGAGATTCGTGGCAAGGACTATTCTCCGCAGGAGATTTCGGCCCTGATTCTTCAGAAAATGAAGAAGACCGCCGAGGATTATCTTGGGGAGCCGGTCACCGAAGCGGTCATTACCGTTCCCGCGTACTTCAACGATGCGCAGCGGCAGGCGACCAAGGATGCCGGAAAGATCGCCGGTCTCGAGGTCAAGCGAATCGTCAACGAGCCGACCGCGGCTGCATTGGCCTATGGTTTCGGCAAGGATTCCTCCAAAGAGGAGAAGATCGCCGTGTACGACCTTGGCGGCGGTACGTTCGATATTTCCATCCTTGAGCTGGGCGACGGCGTGTTCGAAGTCAAATCGACCAACGGCGATACCCACCTCGGCGGTGATAACTTCGACCAGCGGATCATCGAATGGATGGTGGACGACTTCAAGAAGTCGAGCGGAATCGACCTGACCCAGGATAAGATGGCTCTGCAGAGACTGAAGGAAGCCGCCGAAAAGGCGAAGATCGAACTGTCCAACGCCACGTCCGCGGATATCAACCTGCCGTTCATCACCGCCGATGCGACAGGTCCGAAGCATCTGCAGATGACGTTGACCCGTGCCCGGTTCGAGCAGATGGTCGCCGATTTGATCGAACGGACCAAGACCCCATGTAAGAATGCGTTGCGTGATGCCGGTCTTACAGCCGCGGATATCGACGAAGTCATTCTTGTCGGCGGTTCCACCCGTGTTCCCGCCGTGCAGGCCGCGGTCAAGGAGCTGTTCAACAAAGAGCCCCACAAGGGTGTGAACCCGGACGAAGTCGTCGCTGTCGGCGCCGCGATCCAGGGCGGCATTCTGGGTGGAGATGTCAAGGATGTCCTGTTGCTGGACGTTACTCCGCTTTCGCTCGGTATCGAGACCCTCGGTGGCGTGAACACCAAACTCATCGAGCGCAATACGACGATTCCTACCCGCAAGAGTCAGATTTTCTCCACTGCCGCGGATGGGCAGACCGCAGTGAGCATCCATGTCCTGCAGGGCGAACGTGAGATGGCCTCCCAGAACAGGACGCTGGGCAAGTTCGACTTGGTCGGCATTCCTGCGGCGCCGCGAGGGGTTCCTCAGATCGAGGTTACGTTCGACATAGATGCGAATGGTATCGTGCATGTGTCCGCCAAGGATCTGGGGACCGGCAAGGAGCAGAAGATTCGTATCGAGTCTTCTTCCGGATTGTCCGAATCCGAGATCGAAAAGATGGTCAAGGATGCGGAGGCTCATGCGGCCGAGGATAAGAAGGAACGGGAGAAGATCGATGCCCGCAACGAGGCCGACGGACTTCTGTATTCCACGGAAAAGTCTCTCAAGGACTATGGCGACAAGATTTCTTCCGAAGACAAGGGCAAGATCGAAAGCGCTATGGAAGACCTCAAGGGTGTGATGAACAACTCTTCCGCTTCCAGCGAAGAAATCAAGGCCAAGACCGAAGCTCTCCAGCAAGCGGCGTACAAGCTCGCCGAGGAAGTCTACAAGTCTGCGGCCGCCCAACAGCAGGGCGCTCCCGATGCCGAAGGTCCTTCCGATCCGACCGGTTCGGACGGAAATTCCGGCAAGAAGGGTGATGGCGGTGTCGAGGACGCCGACTACGAGGTCGTAGACTAAGTAGGCCCGAATTGAGTATTCTGTGGGTATGCCCGCGATATGCATCATGTCGGTTTCGGCCGACATGATGTTTGTTTCTCATTGGGCAGTACCTACACATCGAAGGAAGTCGCACTGTGGCGAAAAGGGATTATTATGAAGTGCTGGGAGTTCCGAAAGGGGCTTCCCAGGAAGAAATCAAGAAAGCGTATAGGAAGCTGGCCATCGCGAATCACCCCGATAAGAATCCTGGTGATAAAGCGGCCGAAGAGCGGTTCAAGGAGGCTACTGAAGCCTACGAGGTGCTGAGCGACGAAAAGAAGCGCCAGACCTATGACCAGTTCGGTTTCGCCGGTATCGACGGCATGAACGGCGGCGCACACGACTATTCCAATGTATATCGTGATTTCGGCGATATCTTCGGTGGCGGTTTCAGCGATATCTTTGAATCCTTTTTCGGCGGTGGCGGCGGCCGTTCCGCCGGACGTTCCCAAGCCGGTCCTGAATCCGGGGCGAGTCTGCGCTATGATGTCGAGATCGATTTTGCGGAAGCGGTTTTCGGAACTAAGGTCGAGATTTCCTATGCGCATCAGGTCGCATGCGATTCCTGCGGCGGTACTGGGGCTCGGGCAGGTTCCGGCAAGAAGATATGTCCCACGTGCAACGGGACTGGCCAGATTCGCCGCAACAGCGGGTTTTTCGCCATCGCGAGTACTTGTCCTACCTGCAACGGGACTGGCTCCGTCATAGACAACCCATGCTCCGAATGCCATGGAACCGGAGTCAAGCGCAAGCAGCAGAAGATCAAGGTAACCATTCCTGCGGGTGTCGATAATGGAAGTCGTGTCGTCCTGAGCGGCATGGGGGATGCCGGAGCCAATGGCGGACCCGCCGGCGATCTGTATGTCTATGTGAATGTCCGCAGGCACAAGTTCTTTGTCCGTGATGGTCAGGATCTGTATTGCCAGATTCCGATCTCGATCACGCAGGCCGTTCTTGGTGCGGATATCGAGGTTCCTACGATCGACGGACAGAAGGTGAAGGTGGCCATACCGTCCGGGGTGCAGAACGGCAAGATGCTGCGTCTGCGGGGCAGGGGGGTGCCGCGGCTTCGCGGACCGCTCGACCAGCGCGGAGACATGTACATCAAGCTGCAGGTGGATATCCCCAAGCGGCTGAACACCAAGGCGAAGCAGCTGATGCGCGAATTGGCCGAGGCTTTGGGCGAGAACAACGCCCCGGAACCCGTTGCCTTCGAGGAATGACCCCCGAGGTTCGCTCTGGCGCCAGTCCAGGTGTCGTTTGTGACTCTTTGCTTTCTTTCAAGTTGGAATCGAATCAAGGAAGCCCGTCGAAAAGACGGGTTTCGTTTTGTCCCCGATATAGGGAAATCTCTGACTTATGTCTTGCTATAAGCTGACATTGCTTGCCTCTTGGCTTATGTTGCATTATACTGCTGAATAGATATTCGTGCGGTGTCGGAACTTTGTTTCTGGAATGAATTACAACCTGTGGAGCTGAATAGTTTCCGAAAAGCGAGGTTTGTTGGAGATGCATCATCGGATGCGACTGATTAGACATATGGCATTGGTTGTGCTCCTGCTGGTTCTTCCGTTGGCGTTGCTGCAGGCGGTTACTATTTCCGTGCTCCCGAGTGCCGTGACTTGGACGAAGAACAGTCCGATCGGGGGGAATCTTTATGCCATCCAGACGTTGGTTCTGTCGATCGACACAAGCGATATGTCTTCTGGAGAGGAACTGGCGTTCACTTTGATAGAAGGAACCGGTGGAATCACCATGAAGTACGGCTCCGATGCCGATCACCTTGACAGTACTGTAGGGGGGAACATATGGCTGTATTCGCAAAACGCCGAATTCGTTTGGTATGGCAATCGGTCGCATGTGTTTGAAGCGAATACCGCTGGCGGAGGCAAAGGCCCGATCCGCTGCGTGCCGGATACCGGATATACGACGTTCACGATCGAATTCTGGATTCGTATGTATAATGATCCGTATCTGTATGATCCAACTACCGACATCGTTTGGATCCCCGCACTCAATCTGAAAGCGAATCTTGGAACTTTGAAAGATGACGGAAGCACTGCATTCGTTCCTGACTCGATCGTACATATTCAGGTTGACGAGAGCGATCCAGATGGAGAAGAGAGCGTGCCTCTTGTTTGGCAGGATCCGGCCAATGTCACGCCTGGATCGGGTGGCGGTAGCAATATCGACCCGAACCCTGACGTCTGGGACTTCGGTATCGGTTCGAGTCTGGCTAAAAGCGTTCAGGAGGATATCGATTTCTATCAACTGTCGACCGGTACCATGATCAATGTCGGAGCAGTGACTGCGACGCATGTCAGCGGAGATTCCACCGAAAACAGCGAAGTGACGGTGCGCTTCTATCCCGATGACCTTGTGTTCGACTATGGGACGAACTCGACAAGAAAGGCATTTTCTTATGCGCTGTTCTTTGGTGATGACCGTATTGTCGACGATGACCCCGAGGGCGATACCGGAGATGGGTACTATGTGGATTTCCTGTGGGACAATCTTTCTCCGTCGAATGTCATCAACAGCAAGTCGTTGAAGATCCAATATGATAGTGGATGCCAGGTTCTGTTGCCGGGCTACCAGAATGCGACGCTCGATGCACTTCCCGCAGGTACATATTCTTCGACGATCAGAATTGAATTCATTACCGGTACGTAATAGCTGTCTTGTTTTCGGATCCTCCAGCGGCACGACATGGTCTCCGCCTTGACAGCCGTCGTCTCTTCGGCTAGGGTTGCAACGTTCCTCTGAATCCTTGGGGAGCACGTTTTGTACGGCGATGTATGGCCGACGAAAGAGGAAAGAAATGGGTGAAAAGATATTCGGTTTCCATGCGATAGAAGAGGCGTTGAAGCTGGCTCCCGCCGGTTCGACGTTGTTTCTATGCCGCAATACCGGCGATAGGAATGTCCGGCTCGAACAGTTGGCGAGGATGACCGGCAAGGTCGCGGTCAAGAAAATCGCTCTTGTGGAGATGGACAGGATGGTTCCCGGGATGGACCATCGGGGTGCGGTGCTCGATCTGGGCGGAGCCCGAAAAGGTGGAAGCAGGATACAGACCGTCGGAGTGAAGGAATTCTGCAAGAGCCTGGGCGATGACGACGATGCGTTGGTTCTGTTGCTCGACGGAATTACCGATCCTCATAATCTCGGGGCGATATTGCGCAGTTGCGACCAGTTCTCCGTGTCGCTGGTGATCATTCCCGAACGACGAAGCGTCCAGGCGAACGAGACTGTGACAAAGGTCTCCAGCGGAGCGGCCCAGTATGTACCGATGGCGATAGTCACCAATCTGGCGCGCGAGATCCAGATACTCAAGGAACATGGGTTCTGGATATATGGCGCGGATATGAACGGACAGGCCGTCTATGACACGAAATTCTCGCAAAGAGCCGCGATCGTCATGGGCAGCGAAGGCGATGGCATCGGCCGTCTGGTCAGGGAGAGCTGCGATCATATCGTTTCGATTCCGATGTCCGGACATATCGATTCTCTGAACGTTTCGGTCGCAACGGGAATCCTTCTCTATGAGGTCCGACGTCAGCATCCTGTACGCAAGTAAGTTTTTTTATGAGGACTTTTTTGCGAATACGCGCCTTTTTCGGTTTGTTTCGTGAGGGAAACTGCAGGAGCAAGGCGTTTTCTTTCGCATTTCGCAAATCAATGGTGTATGCAGAACGTATAATTATGTAGCGGTTTGTATTGTTTTCTTGCCAAGTCATGGAAAGGTGCGATATGATATACCAAATCATCCTTTTAGGAGAGAGGTGTCTCATGAAAAAAGCTCTGACCCTTTTGCTCGTTCTTTCGATGGTCTGCGGTGTCGCTTTCGCCAATGGTGGCAAAGAAGCCGCTCCTGCGGCCACTTCCAGTGCGTCAGCCAAGCAGACATTCCATGTCGGTATCGTAACCGGTACCGTTTCACAGTCCGAAGATGATCTTCGCGGCGCCGAGCGCTTGATCGAAGAATACGGTTCGGTGGCCGATGGCGGCATCATCCAGCATGTTACCTATCCTGATAACTTCATGGATGAGGCCGAGACCACGATCTCCGTTATTTCCGGTCTCGCCGACGATCCGCTGATGAAGGCGGTCATCGTCAACCAGGCGGTTCCCGGAACTACGGAAGCATTCCGTCGTATCAAGGAAAGGAGGCCCGATATCCTGACCCTCGCCGGTGAGGCTCATGAGGATCCCGGTGTCATCCAGAGCGCTGCCGATCTGGCTGTCAACAACGATTTCGTCGCCCGCGGCTATCTGATCATCAACACGGCCCATGAGTTGGGGTGCGATACGTTCGTACACATTTCCTTCCCACGCCACATGAGCTACGAGACCATGAGCCGCCGCGCCGCCATCATGAAGGCGACGTGTGAGGAACTGGGCATGAAGTTCGTCCTTGAGA
>Ga0172378_10002922_pt1 | contig 16040 bp, 12 predicted proteins | sample GrowelOW332metaG_FD_119755 | JGI IMG/M metagenome (GOLD analysis project Ga0172378, IMG submission 119755) | Groundwater microbial communities from an aquifer near a municipal landfill in Southern Ontario, Canada - Pumphouse #3_1 metaG | ecosystem: Environmental > Aquatic > Deep subsurface >... | reverse complement strand
GTGATCGACGATGGTGGTATTATGTGCCGTGCAATCCTTGAACTCATAACGCTCAGGTTTGGGAACATAGGTGAAACGTCCTGAGTCCACCAAGATGTCTTCCCCATTTGCAAACCAATCAACATGCAGTTGATCACCATGTCCATGTCCCGCCCCCAAAGTCCCGCAATGGAAATGAACATACCCTCCCCCGTTACGAAAATAGGCATTCCCGCTATCGGGCAATAAAGACAGTTCCGTATCCCCACTGGTCGCTTGCCGAAGGTTTTTTCTCATTCCAAGATATACATTCCTTTCTTCCCAACCAATGTCCCAGATGGTGTCAAAATCAAAATCAGGGGAGGCCGTTTTTAGAAGTGCAGTATCATTGAACAATACGGCACCCTTCGTGACGATATCCCGTTGGTCAATGGCATCACTATCCCCATTAATCGGCTCATTCCCATTGGGAAGTTGCCATGCCGAGGAAGCAAGGCACATCTTCTTTGTTTTCTCCTCAATTATCCTTGGCAGGTCTATGTGGTTTCTTCTTGCCAGAATAACAACATCAAGAAAATCATGCGCAACCTCATTGTGATACAAAGGACTTTGTTCCCATTGGCTTCCGTCGTCATAGACTTGGATGCTGATCTCCTGCTCCAGACGTCTCAACGCCTCTTTCTGATACTCCAAGGTCCGAGAACTCTCAGGAAGCAGGACCGATGCGATAAACAGGCCGTGATTCGCAAGGACCCCCCAGTTGCTCATCAGATTATAGCTGTCGTAGTGGTCCATGATAAACTCGGCATGGTCAGTCAAACTGGTGATGAACGTATCCATCACCTCCGCTGTCAAGCTCGGACTGTCAGCAAAGTAGAGAATGGCTTTTGACCAATACTCCATCCTTATCCCTGCCTCTATGGTTCTCCAAGCCTTGGCGCATCGGGGATCCTCCCTCCTTACCGTACGCACCCAGTGCTGAAGCTGGGATGCAAAACACTTCGCATACTTCTCATCCTGTGTCATGGCATATGCCTGGCCCAAACATATCCAGAATCTCATCCGATTGAATGCAAATATCCACTCAGGATCATCATCAGGTTGAGAAAGCCAGTCTATCTCATGCTCAAAATATACTTTCCTTGAGGTACGCTCCATATCCCAGCGCAAGTCGAACAAGAATTCCTGGCGGACCACATCATCTGCTGTTCTTATCACATGCTCGGCTTCTCTCTGGCAGTTTGACATGACGTACTGCGAAATCTTTTTCTTGTCATCAAAAAAGAACCTCTTGCCTTGTCCAAAAAACACTTCCCTATCCATAACGACACCTCACCAATATGGATCCCATGCCCGGCTGAGCCGGGTAAGGGCTTCCATATAGAAATAATCACCCCAGCTCACACACTCATCCACCCCTTCTTGTGTACAAGTGTTATAAGGACTTTTCTTGCTATATGTTCCGTGGTAAACAAGGCCATTTGATACATCTCCTACCTTAACCCGGTAGTTTCGAAAAAGGCTACCCACCATCTCTTTAGCAAGGTTTGTATAATATGACGATTCCTCACCCCCTAGGTACTTGGCCATCTCCAACATGCCACAGGCAACTATCGAAGCACAACTGCTGTCACGGGGCTCATTGCCTTGGGTGAATATCAAATCCCAATAAGGAACCATGTCCACAGGGAGCCGGGAAAGGTAATATTGGCTGGCATGGCGGAACAAATCAATATATTTTGATTCATGATTATACTTATACGCAAGGGCAAGGCCGTAAATACCCCATGCCTGACCCCTTGCCCAAGAACTGTCTGAGCGGTATCCCTGACAGGTCTCACCTCTTAGCGGCTCTCCATTGTGAGAATCCATGAAAAAGGTATGGAAAGTCGAGTAATCACTGCGAAAACTATTTGCTATACACGTGGAAGTATGCATTTGTGCAATCCTTCCGTACTTTTCATCACCACTCTCGCTTGTCGCCCAATAAAGCAACGGAAGATTGAGCAAGGAATCGATGATATATCGATAGTTCTCTTTCTCACCCATCGCACCCCAGGCCTGAATGAATTCTCCCACTTTCTGAAATCGTGAGGCAAGCTGGTCTGCGGCAAGCATTGCGGCTTCCCTTGCTTCCTTGTTTCCTGTCAGCTTATAGGCGGAAACACAACTGGGGGTATAAAGGAACCCCATATCATGAGTATCCACACATATATGGTTCTTGATCCTTGAGAGAAAAGAGCTGACAAGGATGTCCCCGCTCTGACGGAAACGACAATCGCCTGTCGCTTCGTAGGCAAGCCATATCTCACCCGGCCAGAATCCGCAGGTCCACTGATCATTGCGACATTGGGGATAGAGAGAATTGACGCTGCTATGATTCTGGCAATGATTCGTGAAGAGAGGAAGATTTGACCTGATCTTTGAGCAAGCTTCTTGAAGTGCTTGCTTGATTTCCTGTTTGGTGATTGCTTGGTTTTCCATTATTCCCCTCCTGCGGTTTTATAAGTCCTTATCCCTTGAGCCCGCTTGAGGCGACTCCCTGAACAAAAAACTTCTGCAATGACAAGAACACAATAACCACAGGCACCAAAGCAACAACAGAAGCTGCCATGATGAGACCATATTCTGAGGAATATTGTCCAATGAACATCCTGAGTCCTATCTGGATTGTCTTGAGATTGGTCTTGGTCAAGTACAGCATAGGACCAAGAAAGTCATTCCATGTGTTGACAAATGTGAATATTGTCAGTGTCGACAAGGCGGGTTTACTCAAGGGAAGCATTATTTGGGCATAAATACGGTATTCACTCATTCCATCGATACGAGCCGCTTCACAAAGTTCATCGGGAACCCCATCGTAAAACTGACGCATGAGGAACACTCCAAAAGCAGAGAAGGCCTGAAGACAGATAATCGCCAAATGGGTGTTGTTCAGATGCAAGGACCGCATCATCATGAACTGAGGGACCATGTATACCTGCCAAGGCATCGCTATGGTGGCGACGTAACCCAAGAACAAGACATCACGTCCCTTGAATTGCAATTTGGCAAAAGCATATGCAGCAAAACTTGAGGTCAGCAACTGAAGAAAAGTAACTATCACGGTCAATTTCGAAGTATTGAAGATGAATCTGCCAAGAGGAATTTTAACCCAGATATCAACATAATTCGACCATCTGGGATTGCGTGGTATCCATTCAATGGGAAACTTGAAGACATCCTTGTCAAGTTTGAGTGAGGCACTAAGCATCCATACAAACGGCAACAACATCACCAGTGCCATAATGACAAGCACGATATACATGAATATCTTTCCAATCCTGTCTCTTCTTGATTGTATCTGCATGGCCTATCTCTTCTTTTCCCAAATGAATTGGACCAAAGTCACACAAAGGACCAGAAGGAACAAGACCATGGCGACAGCACTTGCCGCTCCCAGGTCCCAACTGATGAAAGCTTTGTTATAGATGTCATAGACCAATACCAAAGTGGCTGTGCCCGGTCCTCCTTGGGTCAGCATGTATATGATATCGTAGACCTTGAAACATTGTATGGTAAGCATAACCATGACGAAAAAAGTTGTGCTGCTCAATTGTGGCAAGGTCACAAACCTAAGCCGTTGCCAAGCATTTGCACCATCAAGATTCGCAGCTTCATAAAGTTCAGGATTGATCCCTTGCAAACCTGCAAGATAAATAATCATGTAATATCCTGTGAATTTCCAAATACTGAACATGATGACGGTTATCATCGCCCATTGTTTGTCCGCAGCCCACCCTGGGACGGATTTTGCACCAAGTGCCAGAAGCAATAGGTTCACAGGTCCCTTTGCGGGATTGAAAAGCATGTTCCAAACCGCTGCGACAGCCACCAATGAGGCGACATAAGGGAAAAAGCTGACAGTCCTGAAAAAGTTCCTGCCATGTATACCCTGGTTGAGCAAGACAGCAAGAAACAAGCTGGATACCAATGTGAGGGGGACTGTTCCCAGCGCATAGAGTATTGTGTTTTTGAGAGCAGCCTTGAACTGATCATCATCCAAAAGGTTCCTGAAGTTTTCCAGTCCGGCGAATGTTATCGGATTCGCTCCATCCCAGTGCAGGAACGCCAAGGCGAAAGCAAAGACGATGGGAACCAATGTGAAGATAGCGAAACCGATGAAGTTGGGAGCAATGAAACTATACGCCACCAACTGTTTGCGGATTTCCGCTTTCCTTGAAATCATGACAGCACCAACCTTTGTTAGGAAAAGACCCGGAGCAAGTTTTCTTACCCCGGATCCTGTGGGAACCTATTTACTTAGGATCTTCTGAACTTGGGTATCCATCTTCTTGATACCATCATCAATGCTGATGTTGTTTGTCATGATCTCATCATGCACCTGATTAAGGATGATCTCTATGTCCGCGGATTTATCATTCAAGGGCATTTCCAGATAGCCATGGGAAACCTTGAGGGCTTCGGCTGAAGCACTATCGGTTGGGAACCCGGCTTTTGAGGAAATGGTCTTGATGACCTCTGCGGTCTTTATGGAAGGAATGGTCCCTGTCTTTGCAATAATCGAGGCACCTTCGGGACCTGTTACAAACTTCACGAAGTCAAAGGCCGCGTCCTTGTTTTTCGAGGCGGCGCTTACACCAAGACTGGTGATGGTCGCCAATGTGGACCCGGCAGGAACACCCTCAGCATGAGGATACTTCACGATACCCCAGGATTTGCAATCAGCCTCGCCTTTATTGATCTTGTCGATCAAGGTGGCGATGAACCATGACCCCATGTTCATCATCGAGACACTGTTGTTGTAAAAAACACCACTATAGTGAGTCGAGGAAGTCTTCAGGGAACCGTAATCCTGGCAGATTCCGTCCTTCTGTTCCGCAAGGACCATTTCATAGTATGGCTTGAGAAATTCGTAGTGGCCATCAACGATGGTGTGCTTGCCATCAAGAATACCAAAAAGTTGTACAGCGGATCTCCATGTGTGATAATGAGCTCCATACACCTTGTTCGCCCCACTTCCACTGGTCATCTTGCGAGCCAAAGCATCATACTGGGCAAAAGTCATATCATTGGTTGGATAGGCGACGCCAGCCTTATCAAACAGGGCCTTGTTGTAGAAGATAACCCAAAAGTCACTGCGGAACGGCAAGGCATACAGATTGTTGTTGACGGTAATCTGCTCGGTTGTTCCCCCATAAAGGGAAGTATCTATCCCTTCGCTCTTAATTTTATCATTCAGACTGAAAAGCAGATTTTTTTTGACCAGATTGCTGTATCCAGGAATATCCTTGACCGTCACAATGTCGATGGTATCATCACCACCGGTAAGTTGAGTCTGGAGCATGGTCATGAAATCAGCTGAACCAAGGTCGAGCATCTCGATCTTTATGTTTGGATGAGATGCTTCATAAGCATCAATCAGCGGCTTGTAGTATGTAGTTGAATCAATATCCCAAAGAGCCCACTTGAGGGTTGTTGCCCCGGTAGGAGTCTTTGCAACCTCACTACTTCCTGCAGCAAAAGCAGAACAAAGAACTACAGACACAATCAAAAAAACACCAACCACCTTTTTTATTGAACGCATGATTTCCTCCTCTTGCGCCATCGGACCTATAGTCCGCTTCCATATGTAACGCTAAACCCATAAATCAAATCGTACCATGTAAAAAAACACTCAGAATGTTCAATATTCTCCACTAATCGACTTTATTTTTGTTAAAACCATGCAGAATGTTATCTAATTATGCATTATTATCCAATGTGTGTTTTTTATTATTGACAACTAACCAAAATGTGCCGCGATAATGATACAAGGGGCGATTTGGATGCGAACCATAAAGTCAAAGATAACAATGCTTACAATCTGCTTCACTGTCATTTTGTCCCTGCTGGTGACTGGGTTTAGCTTCTCTCTGTTCAATAGCTATTCGCGTCAAACAAGAATCCAAGGAGCAGAATTCAATCTGCACTTGGTGGGAGGTCTGGCCAGCCAAGACATGGTTGCCATAAATTCCTTGCTCAAGTGGTTCTCCACAAGTGCCCAGGTCTCCACTTTTCTTCAGGAAGACAGCCTGTCTTCTTCTCTTGAAACATATGAGAGGATCAAAGAGGAAATGATGAACAACCACGCACAACAATATGTGCAACGAATAATTGTTACAAAAGGCAACGGACAGTTCATCCATATCGGAGTATCAGCAAACAGCAAACCTGTCACCCCCTATAATCTCAACCTGGCTATAAATGAAGAAAACAAGGATCCCCAGAAATGGAACGCCATCCAGGAAGACCCCTTTCTTCTCTCTGAGGGGACGCAAATACTTCCTATTGTCAGAGCCCTGGCCAATGGGGGGTTTGCCTATCTGGCGGTAAAGGGGGATATAATCCTCACCCAATTGACGAATTATCAACTCCCTAAAGGATCCTATCTCTACCTTACACTCGGAGACCAGGCCTATCGTATTGAAGATACACACTTCATTCCTGTGGGAAATATCGAAAACTGGAAAGAGAAATCAAGCAGAGTCACCGAATCCAATGACAGGATCCAGAAAATAACTGATTCTCGAGGCAATAAGCTACTGGTGATATCCTGCGCAACAGGTTTCCCCGGGGTATGGCTCAGTCAAAGCATCGCCGAAGGATTTTTTATTGAGAAAAGCATCTATCTTACCATGCTTGGGCTGCTTGTGGTGGCGGTAATATTATTTGGCTGTTTCATGGCTGTGTATCTCAACAGGACAATCACCGTGCCTGTCTCCAAAATTCAGCAAAAAACCAAGGAGATAGCAAAAGGAAACTTCAAGGCCGACCCTAACATCGAATGGAATAATGAGCTCGGGGACATTGGAAGAAGCATGAATGAGTTGTCAACACAGATTGTCACCTTGCTGGATAAGAGAGTTGCGGATGAGAAGCAAAAACAAGAACTTGAATATCGCATGCTCCAAAGCCAAATCAACCCACACTTCCTCTTCAATACGCTCAATTCTATAAAATGGATGGCAACAATCCAGAATTCGCCCGGTATAGCGGAAATGACCACTGCGCTGTCACGCCTCATGAAGAACATTGCAAAATCAAAGGAAACCGTAGTACCACTTAAAGACGAGCTCTCCCTCATCGAGGATTATATCGTCATACAACAATACCGGTATGGAGGAACCCTCAAGGTAATCATTGATATACCTTTGGAGCTTCAAAACATCCCTATCCTGCGCTTCACACTTCAGCCTTTGGTCGAGAATGCAATATTCCATGGCATTGAGCCAAACGGAGGTGCCGGTACGATAGAGATAAAGGCAAGGGCGCTTGATGATTGCATTGAGATTACCATCAGCGATGATGGAATCGGAATGACAGAGCAGCAACTCTTGCAAGCAATGCCGGACAAGGCAGACAAAAACTCCGGCTTATTCAAAGGTATAGGAATCGGGAATGTCGACAAACGCCTGAAATATATTTTTGGAAAACAATACGGCATTAAAATAAGTAGCACGGAAGGAAAAGGGACAGTCATGTTTGTCTATGTCCCTAGAAGTCAGGAGAAAGACAATGAAATACAAAGTGATTCTTGCCGATGATGAACCTCTGGTGCTTGTCGGCTTACAATCAATGATAAAATGGGAACAGCACAATGCTCAGATTTGTGCCTTGGCTCATAATGGCAAACAGTTATCGGAACTGATTGAGCGATTTTGCCCGGATGTGGTGATAACAGACATCAAGATGCCACTAAGAAGCGGTCTCGACGTCCTTAGGGGTTGTTCGGTGAAAGGCAACAGCCCTCAGTTCATAATGCTCACAAATCTTGAGGAATTCTCATTGGCGCGTAATGCCATCAAGTATCAAGCGGTGGACTACCTCGTCAAGATTGAATTGACAGCGGAGACCTTAGGGGAAACACTGGACAAAGCCATATCCAATTGCAAGAAAACAGAAACCACGACCGGCACCAGCCGGATAGGGATGCAAGTCTTCTACGACAAGTTCTTCGTCCGTCTTCTCAATGGCCTCATCGATTCAAGGGAACAATTCCGCATCCAGAGTCAGGATCTTGCAATCAAGTTCGAGGCTAAGGAATATGTGGTGTGCTATGCGGAACTTGAAGGCCTCTCACCCTCCCAGATGGACAAGGAACAACTTATCAATCTGTTTTTCTCCACAACCCTGATGGTCCGGGAAACCGTTTCCAAGTATTGTCTTTGTTATGTTACCAGTTTGGACATGCGGCATTTATCGATAACTTTCTGCTTGTCAAATGAGCAATCTCAAAAGACGATACAGGAAGCACTTGAGACCACAAAAGAGGTTATCAAGAACTACTTCTCGGTGCAGCTTATCTGCAGTGTGGGGAAAAGTGTTGAAGACCCGCTGGCTCTCTGCGATTCTTTCTTTAGTGCCAGACAATTGCTTCCGATAGCCCAAAAGACAGGTTTGGTTGCTTTCTTTGATACAAAGGCTGAAGGAGAAGCTTTCAATCTAAAGGAATATCATGACAAACTGAATAAGGCCTTCAGTGAAATGGATGTGGAAAGCCTGTCATGCGTCCTTGAGGAGATAGCCCAAGCCCTAGCGGGAAGGAAAGTATCAAGACTTCAAGCATTGGATGCGGTCTCAAACATCTTGTACATGTCAATCACGCTTCTTCCCGAGGGGGAAGAGATTGTTTCCAAAGTATTTGCCGACGAACCTGATGGATACAGGAGCCTTTATCGCAAGAATAACAACATGGAATGCGCGACATGGCTTATAGCCCTTCAAAAAGGATTGAAAGAACAACTCCAAGGAAGAAAATCAGACTACAGAAGCAAGATTATCAAGAATGTCCAGGAATACATACAGGGAAATATCAAACGCAAGATAACTCTTAGTGAAGTGTCTTCCATCTTTGGATTTAGCCAGAACTACCTGAGTTCCCTTTTCTCTCGTTTCGGAGGATGCTCTTTTATTGAGTACATCAACAAAGAAAAGATCGCCGTTGCTAAAGACATGATGGCAAATTCAGACCTGAAAGTGTATGAGATTTCCGACGAACTTGGGTTCGAAAGCTCATTCTATTTCAGCAAGGTGTTTAAAAAAGTCGAAGGTGTCTCGCCAAGGGAGTATCTTCAGGCTCATTATGGAGACAAGAATCATCATGAAGCTGACTGATTTCAATGGACGTATGCTTGGTCAGTTGACCGATCTCAACCCTGTCTTTGACAAGCAACGAGTTGACAAAGAATGCGCTGATTATATTCTGAAGACGGCGCAGGAAGATTCACCCTTCAGTTATCCGACACTGACAGCCACGGACTGGCTGTCCTTCACACGAACCGGCAACCGAGCGGACTTTGAAAAAAAATACTTTTCAAGACGCAAGATTCTGGGAAATTTCATCCTCGCGGAATTGATTGATGGCAAAGGAGTCTTCCTTGATGACATTCTCAACGGTTTGGCCTCGATCTCCACTGAGGTCGCTTGGCAACTTCCAGCCCACAACTCCTACCTCCGTGATACCGTTCAGCTTGCCTTACCTGACCCTTCTCGACCAATATTGGACATCTTCGCATGCGAGACAGGAGCTTTGCTTTCCCTTGGTATTTTCTTACTCCAGGACCAGCTCAATGCAATGAGTCCCTTTTTGGCAAAAAACATCCAGGATCTACTGGACTTCAGAATTGTTCAGCCATATCTCGGGCAACACTTCTGGTGGATGGGAGAGGGAGATGAGAAAATGTGCAACTGGACACCCTGGTGCACCCAGAACATCCTGCTCTCGGTCTTCTTGTTACCAACAAGCCAGAAAACAAGACACCAGGTGGTCTCCAAAGCTTTGTACAGCCTTGATTGCTTCCTGAAGGATTACGGCGAAGATGGATGCTGTGATGAAGGGGCCCAATACTACCATCATGCAGGTCTCGCCTTGTTCGCCTGCCTGGATGTTCTTAACAAAGTCAGCAGAGGACAAATGAAAGAAGCCTATGAAGACACCAAGATAAGGAATATCGCCCAATATATAATGAACATGCACGTGAAGGATAGATATTATCTGAATTTCTCCGATTGCAGTCCTTTTGCCTCCTTGGCCGGGGTAAAGGAGTTCTGTGTGGGGAAGGCCATCTCGGATCCACTTCTTATGGCATTCGCACATGAGCAATGGGAACTGTCCTCCCTCCAGGAAAAGGTCCTAAAAGAGGAGATTAACCTTGCCTATCGCCTTCTTTCCTTACTTTGTTCCAAGGAGATAGATTCCTGCACCATTCCATACAAGCCAAATGGTGACATCTTTTACAAGAGTGTCGGGATACTGGTGAGCAGAGACAATAATTTCACCTTAGCCGTCAAGGGAGGAGGCAACAACGATAATCACAACCACAATGATACAGGAAGCCTGATTCTTTATTGCAAAGGACAGCCGATGCTCATAGACATTGGAGTGGAAACTTATACAAGGAAGACATTCTCCGCTGACAGGTACGAGATATGGACCATGCGTTCTCTCTATCACAACGTGGTCAACTTCCCTTCCAAGGAACAAAAAGCCGGGCCCTCGTACCAAAGTTCAGAAGTGAAAGTCTCCCTTGGTGATAAGAGTTGCTCAATATCGATGCAATTGGCAAAAGCCTATGAGCAGGTGGACAGTTATGAGCGCGTGGTCATACATCACAAAAATCATTCAATCGAGGTATTGGATACGACAAGTGAAAGAGGGACACTAACGGTGATGACGCAACTCAAACCTATGATCAAGGGCAACAGTATGACAATAGGAAATCTGGGAAGAATTACATTCAAGAACGCTTCCAAGATCAAAGAGGAACCAATTGAAATAACCGACCCTCGCCTTCTCGCCACGTGGAATAGCCCTGTCTACCGAGTCCTTGTTGATTTCATCGACAGGTTGCAATGGAGCATCACACCCTTGAGAGAACAAATATGAAACTTAGCCCCTTATCCCAAAATGAACAAGATGCTAGAATAGATAAAAAGGGAAAAAATATATGGATGCTATCAAATTACGTCTCGTCAGCAAAGATGGGAAAACCCTGAGAGAAGGAAGAAAAAGTGGAGGGGGTGTCTCCATCGTGTATGACAAGGCTTATCAGGATGGGGATTGCATCATTATGGAACACCAAGGACAGCCTTCATTCTTTGCCATCCGTTTTGAGGAGGCTTTGGGTGAAGCCCTGGTCTATTGTGAGAACGAGGTCTCTTATCCGATTCCCCTTAGAGATATGAGGCAATGTTTTCCTCCGATGGCCTTCAATGGTGAAATGCATGTGATTTCTGTCAGAAGCGAAAACCCGACAGGAAGAAGAAACCTCGCACTCAACCCGTATGACAATCATGACAACAAGGGCCTGTTCCCCCATGCTTCAGCCAATGTTGAAACACGGAATGAAATGATATTCGCCGCTCGGAACGCCATTGATGGCATTTTTGAGAACCATGGCCATGGGAGCTATCCTTATTGTAGCTGGGGCATAAACAGAGATCCCAAAGCTGCATTCACCTTGGATTTTGGTCGAAAAATTATTGTCTCGGAACTGAGACTCACCTTGAGGACCGATTTTCCCCATGACAGTTATTGGACCCAGGCACGTGTTGAGTTTGATGATGGGGCCAGGGAAATATTGGATTTGTCGGATAGCGATCTTCCCCAATGCTTCACAACAAAGGAAAGAGTGACAAGAACACTTGTGCTCAAAAATCTCATCAAAGCAAAAGACGAATCCCCTTTCCCCGCATTAACACAGATTGAAGTCTGGGGTGAAGAATTCTCAGGCTAGCAAGATCCTGACAATGCTCTGGTCACTTGGGGCGAATGCCAAGGTGGTTAGCTCCTTATGATTTACCCAGGCATAATCGGTATGCACTGCCATTCTCAATGGTAAGAGATTGTCACAGTACACTTCGTATGCCTTCAGATGATACAGCGTCTCCTTGTTGGTGAAATCAAAAACACAGAGAAGCTTTCCCACGGTTATTTTCAGGTTGAGCTCCTCTTCCCATTCTCTCTGCAGGGTCTCCTCTTCGCTCTCCCCCCAACGGTTTTTACCTCCGGGAAACTCCCAAAGCTCCCCTATCGCACCACCTTTCTGTCGTTTTGCCACAAAATACAAACCCTCTTTCCTAAGGATTCCTGCCGTAGTTATCCTTTCTTCCATTTTTCTTTTCCTCTTACAACAATACACATCCAGGCACTACAAAATGGATGCAGGCGACAGCCAGTATGACAAATCCCCAGTTCTTTCGGTTCCTCTCGATATAGGACCCAACCTCATCAAACACTCCCTGCTGGGAATCATTTTTTTTCGTATCCTGCGCAATATACCAAAGAGTCAGGCACAACAAGGCTATGGACATCACAAGGTCTCCTAACAAAATGGGACCCGGCTCGTAAGGAATAAAGAGAGAGAGGATGGTAAGTAGGACACCAGACCAAATCAAGGTGAGCCTAAGGCTCCTCTTGGTCCGGAAGGCATAGCGAAAGGACAAAAGCAAAGGATACTTGATCCCATGGGTATCACTAAGAAGCAACAGGGAACCAAAGACAAGATAGAGTATCTCAAGGAAATACACCTGGCTCATCGTTCCATCTCCACAATCGCCCTGCCCACATATCGCAACAACTGGGTGCTGTCAAAATACCCCAGGGCGTTCCTTGCCATATCCCCCGCCCTTTGATGAACGGCGCAACCAGCTATCGCACTCTCGCTGCAACCCAAACCATATGCAAGAAACGAAACAATGATACCGGAGAGGACATCTCCGCTACCTGCCACCGCCAATGAGGGATTTGCATGAGAAAGCACCATCACACGGCCATCCTCAGCAATATGGTTCACCGCACTCTTACAGACAATACATGCATCAAGCTTCCGGGAGAGGAGAGTCAGGCCCTCATAGAAATCATCGCTACTGGAATGGATGATATCCTGTCCAAGCACGCTTTTGCTTAAGGTCTCCAGCTCCCCAAGATGAGGCGTGAGCACCAACGGGCCATGCTCCACCCTCCCCTTGTCCTTCCAGAGCTGGGCAAAACAGGCAATGGCATCGGCATCAAGAACCATGGGTTTCCCTGAAGAAAGAAGGTCAGCCAGCAATGGCAGCCTACCTCCGCCCCACCCCGGTCCTGCGAGAATCGCAGAGAAAAGCGACAGGGTGTATCCCTCGGAGAGTTTCTTCACCATTACCGAAGGGCTTTCCGTGCTAGCGCTTGGATAATACTCGTCATCGACAAACAACGACACCAGTCCCGCCCTGGAAGCAAAGACACTTCTGCAGGCCAAGCGCGCGGCCCCGCTGTATTCCAAGCTGCCTGCAAATACCGCAACACTTCCCCGGGTTTTCTTATAGGCGTCAGTGGCAAGCTTGCCGACTGTCACCTCAGAGTAATCCATCCTCTCCGTCCCAGAAGGATGCTGTATGAGCAGGCTTGGGGGAAAACAAGGATTGATGACCACTATCTGACCTGTATATCTTGTAAAGAGCGGATGATAAAAAAGGCGCTTCTCAAGCCCCATGGTGATAGTAAGGTCAGCAGGAAAGACAGGGCCTCCAAGACAAGAAAACCCATCGCCAAGACCGCTTGGCACATCAATGGCAACCTTGAAGGCCTGTTTGTTGTTGCTTGCCATCCTTACTAGGTTTCCGAATTCCCCTTGCAGGATATCCTTGATCCCTGTACCACAAAGCCCATCAAAGAGTATCTGGGCTTTCTCGAGCACCCCTGATGCCTCAAAGGATTTTATTATTTTTACAGGGAATTGGGACAACGCCTCAAGCTGCTGTTGGTTTTGTGCACTTCTCCTGCCCTCGACGATGATCACCGAGACATCACAGTACATCTCGGATGAGGCGCTACGGGCAACCGCCAGGGCATCACCTCCATTGTTGCCGTTGCCGCAGAGAAAAACCAACTTGGACTGCTTGGTAAGGGACGGGATCCTCTGCTTGCACTCAAACCAAAGACGCAACGCAGCCTGTTCCATCAACACCAAGGAAGGAACACTCTCCTGGGCCTGACTATCTATGTGAGCTAGCTGAAGACATGTTGCAAGCATTTGCATATGTATACTGTACCTTCAAGCAAAAAAGCGGTCAAGTTGACAGGAAATGTTTCTTTCGATAAGCTAGGGATGTCCTGGGGTGGCGTACAAGCCTGAGATTATACCCGTGAACCTGATCTGGTTAATACCAGCGTAGGAAGTGGAACAATCAACAAACAATTTCCCCTCGGCAAATACTTCACAGGAGGTGCTTTATGAATAAGCATCACTTTGTTTGTGTGGTTCTTGCCCTCGTCTTTGCATGCGCATCAATCAGCGCGCAACCGTCGCAAGAAGTCAAGCCTGAAACAAGGGAGATCACCGTTTATGCCTATGATGCATTCTGTGGTGATTGGGGACCCGGCCCGTCAATCGTTCCCGAATTCGAGAAGAAAACAGGTATCAAGGTCAATCTGGTCAGTGCTGGAGATGCCGGCCAAATGCTCACAAAAGCCGAGAGCGAGAAGGCAGCCCCAATCGCGGATGTGGTCATCGGCATCAGTAACGAGATGGCAGGCAAAGCGTATGAAAGCGACTTGTTCGCCTCCTATGCGAGTCCGATGCTCACGGATATTCCTTCGTTCTTGCATTTCGATGAACAGAACAGGCTGCTGCCCTTCGACTACGGCAACTTTGCCTTCGTCTATGACACAGAGAAAATCAAAGACGACATGATCCCCCACAGCCTGGCTGACCTTACCCTACCCAAGTACAAGAACAAGGTGATTCTTATCGATCCCCGTACCTCAAGTGTCGGTTTGGGTCTCTTGCTTTGGACTATCGAAGTGTATGGAGAGGACAATTATCTTTCCTGGTGGAAATCCATGAAAGACAACGCACTCACCATTGCAGAAGGCTGGTCAAGCGCCTACGGGCTGTTCACCGAAGGAGAGGCCCCCATCGTGCTTTCCTATACAACAAGCCCTGTCTACCACGTGACCTATGAGAATACCACACGGTACCAGACCTTGCTGTTTGACGAGGGCCATGACACCACTGTCGAGGCAGTCGCCTTAATGAAATCCTCAAAGCATCCTGAACTGGCAAAGCAGTTCATCGATTTCATCCTCAGTGATGCGCAACTGAAGATCGCCTTGTCAAATTCCATGTATCCCGCAAATAGCAAGACCGAGCTTCCCGCCGCTTTCCAATACGCTCCGAAAACAGAAAAGAATCTCACTCTTGATGCCAAGACTATTGAAAAAAACCTTGACAGATGGCTTACTGAATGGGAACAGGTAATGAGCAAATAAAATGGGAACAAAAAAGGAAAACATCAAGACAAAGACTCTAGGATGGCTGAGTATCCCAGCCTTTGTCTTGTTGTTCCTTTTGTTTCTTATCCCTTTATGCCTCACCCTCAGCAACGCAGTATACTCCGCTGAGGGTGGGTTTTCCTTCTCCTCTCTTTTCAGCACGTTCACTTCTCCTTATACCCTCCACGTATTGGGTTTCACGTTATACCAAGCATTGCTCTCCACCCTTGCCTCGGTGCTTGTAGGCCTGCCAGGGGCATACATCCTGGCCAATTACAATTTTACCGGCAAACGCCTTGTCAAGGCGGTGAGTACCGTCCCTTTCGTGCTTCCTTCAATTCTGGTAGTCCTGGGATTTGTCATCTTCTATGGAAACAATGGCATATTGAATCGTTTCCTGATGAAATTGTTCAACCTTTCAAATCCCCCGCTCCATATTCTTTATTCCTTTAAGGCCATCATCCTGGCACATGCTTTTTTTAATTTTCCTATCATCATGAACTTGGTCAGCACCTATTGGGAACACATGGATTATCATTGCGAACAGGCTGCACAGACCTTGGGCGCAGACAGTTGGAAGACTTTCTGGAACATCACATTCCCAAGATTGCTGCCTTCTATCTTGTCAGCCTGCACGCTGGTGTTTCTCTTTTGCTATAACAGCTTCGCCATCATCATGGTCCTTGGAGGAGGTCCGCAGTTCACCACTATGGAAGTGGAAATCTATCGCAGGGCACGAGTCTCAATGGACAATCAGGCGGCGGCG
>Ga0172378_10002920_pt1 | contig 16043 bp, 16 predicted proteins | sample GrowelOW332metaG_FD_119755 | JGI IMG/M metagenome (GOLD analysis project Ga0172378, IMG submission 119755) | Groundwater microbial communities from an aquifer near a municipal landfill in Southern Ontario, Canada - Pumphouse #3_1 metaG | ecosystem: Environmental > Aquatic > Deep subsurface >... | reverse complement strand
TCGCTATCATCATCGTCTAAGTATTGCGAATGTTGCAGTTTAGTCTAATTTCTCAGGAGTTGGAATCACCCCGCGAGCGCGCAAGGGGCTTCAAAGCGTTGCAGTTTAGTCTAATTTCTCAGGAGTTGGAATCTTGTGGCTGATGAAGTCGAAAGCCTTGCGGGGTTGCAGTTTAGTCTAATTTCTCAGGAGTTGGAATCTCAGGAAAATGCTAAACCCGATTTCCGACACGTTGCAGTTTAGTCTAATTTCTCAGGAGTTGGAATCCTATATAAGTAGTATAACCGAAAAATATAGAAAAAATGAGATCTTTTTATGTTCAAAGATTATAATAAAAAAAGAAAATGTTTCAGCCGATTGCTATTTTTTCAAAAGAAACAAAAGAAAATTTTGTTTTTTCGCGACTAAATCTTGTTTTTGGCTACGCAAAATCGGGAAAAACAAGCATTTTATCCGACTTAGCGAATATTTTATCTGGGAAAGACAAGCACCATCTCGTCAATGGCACTCAGGCCATGCCCAATGACTACAACATTCTCTTCTTATCATCTGCAGATGGAATTTCGGCCCACTTGAAACTCAATTCCAAAAGTCTGCTCCGCCGTCTAATTGAAGAAAACAAATATTCCCCCTCTTTCGAATCCGCCTGTGACGAAATTCAAAAAGGAATCGGAATTGCCAAAGCAGAGATTGAAGAAAAAATCCGTTCTGTTTTGCCTGGAACGAAAATTGTAATTTCCGACACGGATGCTCCTCTTGATTTTTTGATGGATAACATGAACATCGTTCTCGACAGTGACACCTCAAGCGATGAAAAAGCGAAATTGTTCTCCATCGTGAATTGTCTCGCTGAGACAACAAATTGCCAAACTATCGTCATCATCGATGATTTTAACAATGATTTCGATGAAGAAATGACCTTGAATTTTTTCAAAGAAATCAGCGAAACCCAAGCGTGTTTCATCCTCTCAACCAAGAAAACCATTCCCCAAACAATCCTCGATGAATCCGTCTCCCTCTTCGCGGTTCGCGAAGAACGCCTTATTGAACTACCGCCCCTGCCGCGTCTCATTGAAACGGCCTTGAACAAGGACGCCAGTTTCACTTCTTTCGAAGATTATATGACAGGGCAAGGTTATCTCAGCGGCTCAGGCATAGAAGCGATGTATATCGCTCAAATTCAAAGCGATGAAAAAAGCAATCTCGTTCGAATTTTAACCTCGCACCACCCTCTGATCCGCAACCAGCCCGAAAAAGGAAAAGTGACGATCTGCCCCCACTCATTGGCCGAAGAAAAAATCTATCAAAACGTTTTTGCTTTGCTTGGCATCCCACTAAATAAATAACAACTGCTGATCGGTTTCCGCTTTTTCTTGCTCGCTTTTTTCGCCGGCGACCAAAACCATCGACGTAAATTGATTTTCGGTTATTTTGAGAATCCGAACATTGCCGTACTTAGGTTTGTAATCCTGAATGCGTTTGCAATGTTTATCGGCATCGCTATCGTTCGCACAATAACGGGTATAAACCGAATACTGAAGCATCATGAAGCCATCATCCATGATGAAATTGCGAAAATGAACGTATTCCCGACGCTCCTCATCCGATAAAACAGGCATGTCAAACAGGACCATAAGTCGCATAATTCGATAAGAGACGCTCCTTTCATTCAAGACAGGATTCCTCGTTAACGAAAAAGAGGGGGAACGCCATCAGCGTGATATCCCCGGATTTCAGATAATTCAAGAAATCGCTGACGAACTGGGACATGGCATAGGAAACCTGATACTTCTTGCCTCGCACTTCGACAGAATAATTCAAAAGGTTAATCAGCCCGCCTCGACAAGCTCGGGACAAGGGCAGGGTCAGTTCTGATAGGTGCCGATAAACGAAAAAATCAACGACCTGACGGAAAGGTTCGACGAAATCGCAGGCCAGATTGTTTGCATTTTGAGCGCCTCGGTGCCAAATTCCCAAGTTCCCATTCAGACCATTGGCGGCAATCGAGCGAATCAAAGCGCCGGTTAAAATCGAATAGCCGTAATTCAAGGCAGAGGTTACGGCGCTTTCGCCAAAGCGAATAAATTGCTCGCCAAACAGGGTTTTGAAATAGAGTCGGGCCGCAATCCCCTCCATGTTTTTCTCATCGCCAGATTTCACTTGTTCGCGATAGTCTTTCATCAAAACGCAAGCGGACTCGTCGTTGACCGTTTGGCGAAGAACTTCAGCTTGGTTGGCGATTTTTTGGCGGATGATCATCTCCCAAAGCTTGTTCTTTTTCGAAGGCAACTGCCCAATTTGCAAATTGAGCGTCTCAGATTGTTTGTAATAGCCGTTGAAAGGGATAACTTGAGCGCTGGGAAGATAGTTTTGCCCGCAAACAATGAGCGAAACCCCCTTTTCGGCCAAAGCGTCGAGAAGGCGAACGGAAATAACGGCATTGGGGTCTTCAAGAAAAATCAAATCAAGATCCTCGATGGGAAAGGAAAGGTCTTCTTTCCCCTCGCCCCGCACAATCTCAAGGCAGTTGTCTGAAGTCGATAGTTTTTTCGCTTTCTCGATGTAGATTTGACGGAAACCCATCAGCTCACCCTGCCCAAGACCGAAATGCTGCGAAGTTTCAAAGAAGAGATGGTTGACACAGTGATCCGGTTTCTTTCAGCTTTCTCGCCAACAATACTCGCAGCATGAAGGTCAAAATCATCCCCCAATACCGAATAAACTTCGAGTTTCCCAGAAGAAGCGCCTCCAGAATAGCAGAGGCAAGACCGCGATCCCATATGAATCTCAATAAGCGAATAACGCGGCATGCACGCAACCAGTTTGTAATGCTCATTTAAATCCGATTGGCTGATTTGAGCGGTTCCGTCTTCGGCTTGGCTCCACATCAAGGAATACTGTGCCTCCGGTAAAACTTTTTCGGGTGCCAACTTCCCCGCTTGAACTTTGGCTATTTGTTCCTTCCGGATTTTTTCCCGAGTTAATTGGTAATAATAAATCGGAACAAAATAAAGCCGCGGATCGCCATCCTTCTTTTGATAGACGTTAACCCGGATATTGCTGGAGTTATCGGCATAGCGGCCATTTGAAAGATCAACTTCCTTACTGGCGGAGGTGGGTTGCAAAATGCGAACCGAGCGCACCAAACTTCCTTTCTTGGCGAGCCGCGGGAATGGCGGCCGCGTGCTTTTTGGCATCGCAAGCCAAGCGACGCAGGCGTCGTAGACCGCTTTGTTGCCGCCGTCTTTGTCAATCAGGCCATCCAAATCGCTGGCTTTGGCCAACTTCCCAACCGGGACTCTTTTGATGATTTGACCCGTTTTTTCGTCCTTGCCAAAAATGGTTTCTTTCGAAATGGCCCCGCTGATATTTTTCTCCGGGGTGCGGGTCGGAAGAAGAACGTGGGCGCTTTGGAACGTCGCCGGTTCGTCCTGGTAGGGAACGAGGCTATTCAAAATCGTGAGAAGTTTTGCTTGATCGCGCTCATAGACGCGGGCCAGCACCTCGGAGGCAAAGTCCCGATAGGGCGGGTCTAAGCGGATTTTCGGATCGATTTCGCCGGTCGTCGGATCAACAAGATTTTCATGAGTTTGGAAGAATTTCGTCAAACGGAGGATGATTTTATGCGAGACACAGCCGATGATCGCCGCATCCAAAGCGTGGTGCAGATCATTCGAGCGATCCTTGAGATTGATATCTTTCGTGATTTCATTCAAAACCGCGCCGAGAACCACTTCGCCCGCTTCGCGGCGCTCGCTCGAATTCTCATTCACGCTTTCGTAGTGAATGGCGGAATAGAGTTCGCGGAAGGCTTGGTGGTAAACCAGATGGAAGCGGTCGCGAAAATAGGCAGCGTTTTCGCCAAAAAGATCGAGCGAACGATTCAATCGCTCATCTTCAGTAGAAAGAATTCTTCCTTTCGGCGCGCTCCGTTTCGAAATAACGACATCGAAAGGTTCTTTTTCTCGATAGATGAAATGGAAAGTCAGGCCATTCTCTTTTTCATTCTCTTCAAAGGAATCAAAGGCATAATCGGACATGAATTTCGCCGAATACCCTTTTTCGTAAGAGGAACGGAAACTATGCGTCTTGCCAGCCAAACCCCAAAGTTGTCTAAGTTTCTCAGTAATGCGGCCAGATGTGCAAAAACAAGAAGCATTTTCCGGCAGGAAATAATACGTGATAAGATTCTTGGCTAATGTTGCGATATAGGAACTATCCTCAAAATCCTTGGCGGTGAAATCGTCCGAAATATCTTTAGCCAAAAGGCGAGCAACCTTTTCGCGGGGCAAGGAGGGGGTGGCCGTCAAAAAATCCCGAAGAGGTTTTTCGTCGGCGAGATACTCCAAAGGAAGCTGGTTCTTCTTGTTCTGATTTTCTTTCGTCTCCACCAAAACCTTATTGTTATAAGAATCGTCAAAGCTCTTGGAATAAGGAAGAATATGATCGATTTGATAGAGGTTGTCATCGAATAGATCCGATTCGGCGATGGGATGATTCGTATAAGGACTCATCCCCCGCTGTTCAAGATATAACTTGTAGCGCAGGACATCCTGACGTTTTTTGCTGATATCAAAGATCGTATGAAAGTGATTGGGGTATTTCTCAAGCATTTTCGTCTTGATTTCAATGTTGTTTTCTTGATTGTCAAGTTGGGTGTTTCGAATGTCTTTCCGATCAAGGAAGTTTTTACCCAATTCTCGGGCAAGTTCAATCGAAAAATGGTCTGGGCAGCCGTATTTTTCCGAAATCGCATTGAGGATATTCCGCAGTTGAACGAGCGTGTGCTTGACGACGGGATTCGTAAGACGCAACCCGGCATTTTTTAAGGCGGTGTCGATGTCAGGCATAAAGCCGATTTTCTCGGCATGCTGACTTTGGGAATGATTGTAGCCGATTTGGGCCATTGCCTTGTCGTAGGTGTTTCCTTCTTCCAAAAGCGGAATCAGTAGTCGAGCGATGGGCAGTGAGAGTTCAATGGTTTTCGCCACGTTCTTCTGCTTGAGAATTTCCGCTTCAACTTCCGAGGGATATCCTTTTTCTTGGCAAGCTTTTTGAATGCGGGCATCCGTTTTGTTCAAGAGAAGAATAACGGCGACATCATCATAGAATTGCTCATCATCGTTAAAAGCGGTCTTCTTCGATTCCCTCAAGCTGAGAATCGCTTTTCTTAAGCCATAAACCAACTCGGAGTTTTTAAAGAAGGCCTTACCAAACGTTTTTTCGATCAAAAGGCGATTCAATTCTTCATATTGCTCTGAAGAGATGTTTCCGTTGCTGATTTTCTCATCGGTGCAAAATTTGGCAAAAACGCTGCGATATTCTTTGCGGGAAAGCGCGAGACCCTTAATCCGGAAAGGCACAACGCCTATTTTGGCAAACAAACTGGCATAGGTCGTTTCTTTTTTCTCAAGAGCCATCTTCTCCAATTCGACAATCTGAGAAGGCGTAAAGCGGCGATAGCCTTCCTCGGCATTCGTTTTATAAGACAGGTTGTTGAGTGAAGAAAGCAAAACGAAACGGGATGAAGTCAAGGAGTCTTTAGGAGCGCGTTTCTGACCATCGAACGCGCAAAGGCCGATCTTATCCTCGATCGAAACATGATATTTGCTCGAGGCATCTGGCCCCTCCGAGAAGTCGCGTTGCCGAGTGAATAAATCGATATATCTCGTTTTAAAGGATTGGTCGATGACTCCGAAAGCGATTTGCCGGTCTAGAAGGGCGTTGATTTCCTCCAAATACATATCCCGGGATACGGTCAAAAAGAAATCGGAAGCCGTGTTATGAATTCGCTGGGCCTCTTTCGGCCGAGCGGCCATTTGCTCGACCAAATACTGCGTAATATAGAGACTCTCGCCGCTTTTGCGGCGCGCATCGATCTGGTTCCGGATTGAAGATATGCCCGAAAGAATCTTTTTGTCGCCTTCGTCTCCGCCATCAATTTTCCGATTGGACTTATAGCCCCGGTATTTCAGATAATGATAGAGAGCAATGGTAAGTTCCTCAGGAGTCAGTTTTTCTGTTAGTCCTTTTTTCTTAATATCAAAAGGGGAGATGTGCTGTTTTTCTCCGGCTAAGACGGAGAAGAAATCGAGATGGAACTCCTCTTGAAATAAGGCGCGGGCATCGGCGAGGCGGCGAACCCGCCGACGTCTTTGCCGTCGGAGCAGACGCTTTTGCCGCCGCTCGATATTCTCGGTAATTCCGCTTTTGGGATTCTCGATTTGATCAAAAACAAAGGAGCCGATATCGCGAACACGAATCGGGTTCCCCTCCGCGTCATCATCAAATAAGCACCAACCAACCGAAGCGATTCCCAAATCAAGCCCCAAAGTTCTTTGCATTATGTTGCCTCCCTTAAAAAAACGGCTAGAATAGAGATGTGAGTGTTGGAACTCACGCAGTTCAGTCTAAGTTCTCAGGACTTAGAATTAACCCCTTGTGGGGTAGAGAAGTGCGCACTTCGGTGCGCACTTTTCTTTTCCTGTATAAGTCTCTAATTCTTGTGGTTACATTTTACCCTCACTCTCTGGGGAAAGGAACAATTTTCCATCGATTTTCGAAAAGGGTAAAAACAGAGAAATGGACTAACAAGCCAAAATCAGCGAAGGGAAAATGTCCGATAAAAACCACCCCCACGAGAGAGCTTATCAAGGCGTTTCCTTGCTTTGTTTCTCTTTCTTTCGAAAACCGACTATCGAAAAGGGAATCATCCTTCATAGGCTCGTCCAAAACAAAAAACGCCTTCCTCCTTTGCTCAGTCTTCCAGACGACCGCTTATTGGAGAAATATTTTCCTGGAGGACGGGCTTTGCCAAGTAATCGGCAAAGGCGTGCCCTTTCTGGTTCAACGCATATTTCTTACTGTTTCCTTGCCGTTCGAAAGCGATGAATCCGAAGGGCCCAATCGCCGCGATAGCCCGAGTTAATTGGCTTTTGAAAATGCCGGCTTCCCGAGCAAGTTCATTGTGGGATGTCGCCCCGTTCTTTTTGAGCAAAAGGATGATTTTTCGGATGTGTTTTTCCCGCGAGAGGGCCGCCTCGTAATATTCTTTTTTCTCCTCGATTTCCGAATCAAGATCGACGAATTGGTTGGCGAAATTTGATCGAACAACTAAGGTATATTCTTTGTCGTTCAATTTGGTTGGATTCAATAAACAAGTAACGTTTTGCCGACCTGATAAGGTGTCGGTAATGATTTGTTCTACTGTTTTTTTGCGATTTTTGTGTTTGTTCGCATTTGTTCACATATCTCCCTGCCTATAATTCCGATCCTTTGTCAAATATCAATCCGGCCTTCGCGACCATGTGGTTAGTCGGTAATTTCTAGGCATTAGTCCGTTATTCGTTTCACCCGCCCAATCCCGCCCGGCCGCGAATAGTCTTGGAGGAGACGGGCAAGCCACCACGGGGTTCGGCTGCACGAAACAATATGCCGACAGGTTCAAGAGAAGACTCGTCGCCGAAAACCAAGGCAGCGATCGCCGCCTTCTACTCAGGAAAAACCTGGGCTCCTCCCAGGCATTTCTGCGAGAAACTGACCGAAGATGAGGGGATCGCCGTCTCCTGCAAGGCGATGTACCGAATCCTCGCCGAAAAGGCAGAGGAGGGCAAAAAGGGGAACGCCCGCCCCTCGAGACCCAAAAAGAAGAGAGACAAAATTGTCCTATTTTTTAATTTTGCAACAGAAAGAAGCGATCAAAGGCCTCAAAAAAAGATCCTTTTAACATTATCCATCGCCTCTTGTAAAAAGCGTCACCGATTCGGTATACGAAAGACGCCTTGGTCGGACTAGCAAAGATAAGTCAATAATAGGCCCTTCTCCCCCCCCGAACGAGAAATCTCTACTCCGCAATCGAAGCCGTTCCTAGTGGCGGCCAAACGATATTGTTGCGCGCTTCCTAAGAAATCGCCTTCATCGAAATCGAGAGCGAGAAAATAACAGAAATCCCCATCAATAAGCGGATAAATACCTAAATTTCTTCCCCCCCCCGCCAGGTGGTCACAAAACCTCATTCGCCAAACCGCGATAACGCCGGTTTAAACAAGAATAGCAAGGCAATTTCTTGCGGAGGTCGCAAAGGAGCGGATCGAATTTGTTAAGGCAAACAAGAGCATAGCCGCTCTTGCTTTCTTTGGTTTCATAACGTTCAGCAAAAATATCTTCCCTTCCGCAGAAACAGGAGAAAGACAATGCAACTTTTTCGTCTATGGCATTTTATTTGCGGAGCGCTTCCCGGGGCTTAATAGCAGATTCCGTCAGCGCCTAAAAGCGACTCCAAATAGCGTTCTCTTCTTGGAGAGAGGCCAGTTTCCTTCCTGCTTCATCATCGTTCATGGAAAAAGATAACACCCCCGTCGATAGCATCGAAAGGAACCAGACATTGAAAAGCCGCTAAAAAGAGGAAAAAACACGATACATCGAGGACGAAAAAAGAGCAATTACTTGCCCTTACGAATCGTCCCAATTGTTTTATCAGAACGGGAATCGCGACCCGTTTTGTTTCGGATGGTTCCATTGGGAAGATTGTTTTTCTTCTCGAAGGTTCCAACCTGGCAATCACTTCGCACTTTTCGCATCGCTATTGGCCTCCTTTCTTTTATGAAGAACCGGGGGCAAAACCACGGGGTTCAAGCTATCGTAACTCGTTATCGAAGCGATGAGGGCGGAGGCGAGACGGGGCGCTCCGGAGTCACTGACAAGATTGTCTTGATATTTCGAAACCCAACGGGCGAAACCCTGAGGATCATTTTTATAGAGGTCAAGCGAGGCTTGATCAAAAGTCCCCAAAACCTCAAAAGAAACCATGAGCGAGAAAATGGCATTTGGATTCAAATGAACCTCGCGCGAAAAAAGAATTGAAAATCCTTCTTTCGATGCCGATTTTACGTCAACCGAGTCAAAAGAAACAACCTGAAAATTCCCATCAACCTGCGGCAAGGCTTTAAATTGAACGTCCGCCAACCGAAGATGAATATTTTCGGCTGTGATTTTCTTTACTTCTTCTTTTTCCATAAATTTGGGGTTCCTCCTAGGCAATGGCATAACTCGCTTTTACGTCGCCGCATAGACCGCCGGTTGAGGATTTGAGACGAGGCTCGGCTTCAACGGAAACCACGTTCCCTTTTTCTTCCGTAATTTTGACCCCATCCTTAAAAGAAAGATTGACGGTTCGGAGCAAGGAATCGAAATTAGCCCAAGCTTCTTGCCGAGGCTGATAAAGGTATTTTGCCAAGGCTTCATTAGCGACTGAATTAACGCTCATTCCTTCTTTTTCGGCCCGTTTGATTAAAGCGGCGTGGAGAGACTTCGTCATCCGCAAAGTAATGCGGCCGCTTGGCTCTTCGCTCGGAAGTTTGACGCTGGGCGGAACGATGCTCTCACCTTCATCCGAAAGATATTCAAGATAAACCGCAAGATTACCATAGGCCTCTTTCATCGCTTCTTCGGCAGAAACGCCAGAACCGATGATGTCGGGATAGTCTTTGAAAGTGGCGATAAACTCGCGATCCCCGGCTTCAAAAGAGACCAAAGAGAGGTCGAAGGGGTAACGTTGAGCTTCTTTCTCGAAATCCATAAATTTATTTCCTATTCCTTTTTTAATCTTCATTTTCGCGGAGAGTGTCCCTAATTTGTTTGATGTAACACCGCTTGATGGGGATCCGCCATCGGGATCACAAATCGCCTTTGGCTCCCGTCTTTCATCAGGTAATCAAAGATGTAGTGATCGCCCGCGATGCGTTTGAGGACAAAACCCTCTCTTTCAAGAAAGGACAAGAGTTCCTTTTTCTTAATGTCCGAGGGGACGATGTCGCGCATGATTTTCTTTTTTAGTTCATCGCTTTTGCCCATGCTGTAGTGACACCATCTGTAGTGTCATACTTATTATAGCGACTGTTGCGTTTTGCGCAACAATGAAGAAAAAACCGATTCGTCACGCCACAAGGGACTCTCATGGCGCTCCAAAGAAAAGCGGGTAAATAAAGAAGCGAAAAAGAGAGGCGTTCCTCTCCTGCAGGCAGCGTCAAGAAAGCCGTCGCGTGTCGGTCTAGGGCGCCACGCCTTGAGAATAGTTCTGCGCCATATCTCGCCCCAATCGCTTTGCGAGGGGCGAAGGCAAACGAACCAAGAGTCCGGACCATCCAAAAAACATAGCCGCTATCCATAGGTCTGTCCGCCCGTCCCCCAAGACACAAAGTTAAATGGGAGGTGAAGCATAGCAGGAAGCCGTAGCGCGCATTAACCGAGTTTTTCCTTGGTTTTGCGTGTAGCCCTCCTCTTCGGAAGAAATCGCGAATCCTCGGGAAAACTCCTGAGGATTTCTTTTTGAAAGGAGGTATTACTTTATGAATCAAGAAGAAACCAGACTGTTGCATGGCCGAGTCGGGATGATCGTCGCCTTATCGCAGATAATCGAGTACAACTTAGCCGAAATCCAAGTTTGTCGAAAAGTCCTAGCGTTCTTTGACGAAAACAAGTGAGTGAAAAAAGAGACAATTACCGACATTCACAAAGAAACACAAAATTATGTTAATCTCTTAGCACTGACCAAGGTTTCCCTAAGATTTAACATCCGATAGTGGACTTTTTAGTTTTCAAAATAGTTTATTAAGCTTGCTGCATTCCAGTATATGATGGTGTATATTTCCAAACGATGAATTCTTACAGATCCGCAAACTAGTAGAAAATGACTTTGGTGATCTCACATTAACAAAAAGCCACTTCAAGATATCGCTATCCATCGGTGGCTTAAGCTTTTAAACAAGAGACTCAAAACTTGCAATTATCGACAATGACCTGAATATTCTTATCCAAGGGTTTGTCGGACGTTTCATTCTCCGTCTTGTAAGGATCATAACCCCATTGAGAGGCGCGAGTAATCTTTTTACGCTTCTGAAGTTCTTTTTCGGTTTTCATCGTCTTGTGCCTCCTTTTCTACTTCTATTATATATACCATTTTGTTTTAAAGAGAAATAGTTACTTTCCCCAACTTTTTAAAAGGCGGGGCTTTCCAGCCTCGCAACGTTCCCCATCCCAAAGAGCGCATTCGGTATACTGAGCATCATCGACAATCTGTAAAAAATTGGCCAAGGGCGAGTAACCAATTTCGATAATTCGCTCTGGAGGCACAAGACGAACGCCAGCCGGATTTTCTCTGGCCAATTCCCTAAAGCGTAGCAAATTCCGTTTTAGGGAGGTTTCAACCGTCGTAAAAATAAAATGAATATAAATGGTGTAGCCCCGCCTCGTCAGATCACTCATCATTTTTTTAAGTGAATTTAAATTATCACCGATTTTTGGGAGAGCGACATTATAGAAATTATTGGTAACCGCCTCTAAAACCGCTTTAGCAAGAATGGTGCTGCATCGATGAATGTATTCGACATCAATGCCTCGGAGTTTAGGGTCTTGAAGAGGTTTCGTCAAAAGATTCCCGTTGTCATCAACCAAGCCTGTTTTGTATTCATCGGAATCGATGGGGAGGAATTGAATGCCCCCATAATAGTCTGATATCCTTTTTAAAGCCGATGATTTTCCGGCGCCAGGAAGGCCAAGAATAAAAACGGCCTTTTTATCCTTTGTTATACCAGAAGACACAATCCGAAGTTTAGCAGCGTTAATTGCGGCCAAAACATCTTCTTGGGTAGCTTCTTTAACCCCACCGCCCTGTTTAAGCATATAATCGCTTGATTCGTTAATGTATTGCAAAACATCAGGATCATCGTAACCGATGGCTTTGAGCTCTTTTTCTTTATCAAAATGAGAAAACCGAATCACTTCGCTCGCGATGTCTTGACTCCCGACTTTTTCAACAACATCTTTCGAAAGACGGTCCAAAAGTTTATTTTCATTGTCGCTCATTTGTTCTTCCCCTTGTCTGTTTTATATTATATCCGGTCCGTTATTTGGTGAGATGGCAAATCACCACGATTATCCTGCGGATGGCTCATTGAAGAAAACCAGTATCCTTCTTGGAAATTTGCCGCAGAAAAATCAATAAAACGAAGGGGGAAGTTACTTGCCCTTGTTCAGATTGGCTGAAGTTGCGCTAAAAACCAAAAGCTTTTCATATTTGTCATTCTTATGTTTGGCGACATTGCCCGCTCGGGCCACGCCTTCTTTATAATGCACGAAATCTTGTTCATGCTCACAAATCTGATAATCCCTAAGAGCGCCCACATTGATGCCACCGATATGAATGGAATCTTTTTCACCACCAGAAATACTGGCAATAGTTTTTCGATATTCTTTTAACGGGCCAATAATTTTCGAATCCCCGTAATCGGAAGAGTTCACTTGGCAAACGTAACAAAATAAATCACGAGATGCGGATTCGGCAATGTTCGAAAAATAGGCGATATCTTTGTTGTATTCTGTAGCGATGAGCAGATCTAATCTGCCAGTTCCAACGACCGCCCTAGACATGATGTCCGTTAACTCGTAACAATTAAAAACAGCAAAATTGATATTTTGCCAAGAAAAAACATAGTAAACTAACGGCGTTTGATCGCAGCAAGCGAAACCATTATCCTTGATTCTTCGCTTTTCCTCGGGAGCGTAAACGTTTTTCTCCCGCAAAAAGACGAAAGAACTTTTATGTTTCTTGTCGCTAATTTCTGGCAAAATCGTTGCAACGGAATTAATGATTCGATTGCCGAGGAGAACATATTTTACCCCACAAACAACCGCGATTTGAGACCGGCGAGAAAACTCAGCGATTTCGGATATCCATTCCAAAGGAACGGACGCTTCCGGAAGAACGAGGATATCGACCGGAACCATGGTTTCATGGCGTTCCTTTTCTGTGGGTGAAGACGGATTGAGAAGATAGCGGCTCGGGAAAGCGCCCTTTAGAATGAGTTTAATTTTTGGAAGATAGCTATTATTCAATAAACGATAAAGCTCTTTCTTCTTTTGAAATGAAGCTTGCTTGAGTTGCAACTTCGAATGATCGAGAATCATTCGATGTTTTGTTAAATTCATATTGGCTAAGGCGATATAATACATCCCCTCATGATTCCCCTCGCCCCCACCATAGACATCGATGCAAGTTTTTTGATACTCTTTTTTGGAGTTAGAAGGAATGGAAATCATTATCTCGGGGCAATCGGTAAAATCGAATTTGTTAAAAAGGCTTTGATAATCCGACATAATCTTTTGGTAATCGATGGCATTGATGGCATCGTACTGCCGTAAAATCTGATAGATAAAGAAATCTTGCGGGGCAATAAAACAAGGACTCAAGGCGATTTTTCTTTGATCAATGTCGTCTTTGCTGTACGTCGACAAGTATTTCGAAACATTGACCACATAAAGATTGTTTGGAGGATTTTTTGAAAAGGGCAACATCGGGAAAGCGCAAAGGCGAAGATTGAACATGTCACATTTTCGAAGAAGCACACCCATCTTCTTTATTTTCGGAGTAAAAATATGAGTAATTTTTGCTGTGTTTAGGGTGACAGCATAGGCCGAAGAAGCAGAAAGATGCAACGCTTCTTTCAAGGCAGATTTTAAAGCCAATAAAAGGGTTGGCTTCTTTTTTTTAATAATAGTTGGTTCGCTTAAAGAAAACGAAAGAGCTGAAATCGAGCCTTTTGCTTTTTGAAAAAGCTTGGCAAAAAGCTGCTTATCGTCATCACACAGAAAGGCAAATGAGAAAATAGCGTCCCATTTTTGATAGAGATGAAGAAGCAGGTTTGTGGAAAGAGTTTTTTCGATTTGATCCTTAATTTTGGCTTCTCGAGTTGTAGGTCCCTCCGCCTTTTCTTTCTCAAGAAACGTGTTTTTATGGCCGTATAAATAATCAGAGAAGTATTTCATTAAATACTTTTGGTTTATGCCGGGGCTGGTCGCATCTCGGACTTTGATCGATTCGCTTTGTTCCCCATAGATGAGTTTTTGAAAATCATCCAAACTAAGTTCGATATTTGGCATTAAACGCGGTTCGCTTGGCGTCGCGATATCTGTTTTCAATTTCGAAAGAATACACTCGGAGCAATCTTTATAAATCTGAATTACTTTGATTTTGTCTTTTTGGATAATGATGTTGGAGGCCGCGCAAAGAGAAATCTCTTTCGTATCTTCAATTCGTTTAAATTGCTTTGGAAAAGCCGAAAGAAGAAGGTCAATCGAATTCTTTGTTTTTTCAATGCCCTTCTTAACAATCAAGATATCGTCAACATATCTGGCATAAGAGTCCACCCCTTCTGTCGCAGCCATGCTTTCATCGAAACTCAGCATGTAGACGTTCGCAATCACGCCAGAACTTGGGAGACCGATAGGAAGAAAAAGCCTGGACCCAAGTCCTTTCCGAACTTGAACCACCTTTTTTCGATATATCTGATGGATTGTTTCAATAATCCAAGACAAAAAAGAAAATGAAGAATACTCTTCAAGGAGGTTTTTATTGTTTGTTGCAAGCTGAGGAAGAAGCGAGAAATCAACGTCAATGGAGTAGAAAAATTCCTTAAGGTCTAGAGAAAAAATTGTGGAATCCTGTTCATTCCCATAATTTCCTTCCGCGATATTGATAGCTTGATTTTTCCACTGAATATAATTTCGATAATAAGGCTTAAATAATTTATAACTGGAGAAATTGATTGATTCAAGGATGCCGTCACGCTGAACGAAGACACTGTCATCGATAATGTTAGCGTATGAAAACGAATTAATCTCATTGCTGCTCGTTAAACAAATGCGATAAAAGATCAAAGTCCAAAGAACGTCCAAAATCGATAATTCAACAGGAAGAGAAATGAAGAAATTAACTTTGCTAATCGTCAGATTGTCCGGATCTTCGTTCGAAATGACCAAGTCATTTTTGCTTTTGGTGTCCAAAGACATTTTTGGAAGAACGACATAATTGATCTGGCGAAATAATTTCGAAAAGTAGATGCGATCTTCCGTTCGTAAGGCGCTTTCTAGGGAAGAGATGCTCTTTTCAAATGTTTCGGAGTCGGCCTCAAACTCTGCAACATCTTTCTTTTTAAAACTCATTCCGCTCGAATAAAAAACATAGGATTTATATTTGCGATAACATCCAATTAAAACATCATGAATACTGATGTCGGCAGGAAACACCATATGGATATTTTATCTCATGATAACTCAATTTAGAACAGAGACCTCGGTTTTGGCTTCGTTCAGTACTTGCTATAGTTAAATCCGTTTAGGGACGGTGATGTGCATTTTGCCTGACGAAAAGCAAAATCTCGTCAGTCCCTTCCTTTTGTTTTTACTTGAAAAGAGCTCACGAATGAACAAGAAGGGAGCAAACGCCCCACCATCGAGTCCTCGCTCACCCAACGGAGGCCCCTTTTGGAGGCCACCGAGGCGATATGGAAAGAGCCGCGCAGCACCAAAGAGAGACTAGACAAAGACTCAAGATGCCTCCTAGAACAACTATTCTTTTACGAGAGAAGTTTGCCATTCATCCCCGAATGTGTGAAGAAAAGATCCTGCTATTGAACGCGGTTGTTGTCTGGAATTCCATTCCCTGATAGATAATGAAGAAATCGCCTTTCTCAAAATGGTATTTCGCCCCGGATCTGATCTCTAAAAGACCAATCGACCCTTCGAGAACGTATTGGTACTCGGTAACGGCAGGATGGTGATGCTCGAGACCGGCGTTCGCCTCAGCGAAGGTTTCGGAGATAGCCGACGAGATAGGACGACACCCCTTTATCCCGCAAAGCCTCCTCAATCGCTTCTTTTTTGAGGGGGTGAAGCCATTTTCCAAGGTTTTCACTTCTTTGTTTCCTTGGGCTCTTCCCGCCTCAATTGGGGTCATTCTCCTTCTCTCGGCGAACTGGGCTCCGCCACCCCACCAAGCCATCCCCACTCCTAGCCTGCGAGCAAAGGGATGTTTTGCGATATCCAGATGGTGGCAAGTTTCAGCGGTTTTCCTTGGCTGAGGTTAGGCGTTTTCTTGACGAAATGCAATCTGGTTGTATCATAAGAATTAATCAATAGAAATATTACTACTGTTTAGTTTTCCCAAGACATTTTTCAAAAACCACCACTATTCGCTAGGGGTGCCAAAT
>Ga0172378_10002919_pt1 | contig 16046 bp, 18 predicted proteins | sample GrowelOW332metaG_FD_119755 | JGI IMG/M metagenome (GOLD analysis project Ga0172378, IMG submission 119755) | Groundwater microbial communities from an aquifer near a municipal landfill in Southern Ontario, Canada - Pumphouse #3_1 metaG | ecosystem: Environmental > Aquatic > Deep subsurface >... | reverse complement strand
TATTGATGATGATTATTAACTCCATTATTTCCACAGAACACAAATGCTATTTTTGCGGAAAAACACACAATTTGGAAGTCCACCACATCATGTCAAACTCTAACCGAGATAAGTCCACCAAGTATGGGTTGGTCGTCTATCTTTGCAAGGAGTGCCATCGTGGAACTCACGGGGTTCACAGCGATTATAAAAAAATGGAAGAACTGCGAAAAGTCGCACAAGAGCGGTTTATATTAAATTATCCTACTCTTGATTGGCTATCTATCTTCCACCGAAACTACTTAACCGAGGAGGAAATTAACAATGTTAGAAATAAAAACCGAAAAACCTGAAATCTCGTTAACGCTGGACGGAAAAGTTAACCTCACTTTTACTACACAAAAAAGCGTGTTGAAAGATTTAGAAACGATTAAATCTAACGAACTTTCTCTCACGATTAAGGAGTGGCGGGCTAAACGCTCGTTAACTCAAAATGCTTATATGTGGTGCTTAATAAACCACCTCGCCGAAAAATTGGGTGATACGGCGGAAAATATCTATAAAACTTTTATCCGTGATTATGGCGTGCGAGAATATATCGCCATACAAGACAAAGCGGTAGATGACTTCATCATTCGTTGGAACAAAAAAGGACTTGGTTGGTTTACGGAATTTTTGCGAAAATCAAAAGTGGAAAACACCTCAACTCTCGTGGTTTATTACGGTTCAAGTTCATACGATTCCAAAGAAATGAGCCGAGTGGTGGACGCCGTTATCCAAGAGTGCGAGGAAAACGAAATACCGACTTTGACACGAGATGAATTTACCCACTTGAAAAACGAAAACGATTAGATTATTATTAAGACACATATCCTTGCTCGTCTGCCGACAAGGAAAGATTAGTTAGGGTATGAACAACCCCCAATGATAGTAGGCAGAACTTGATTTGGGGGTTTTATTTAAAAAGGAGAAAAAATGGCAATAAACGACACAAAAAGATATTACTGGTTAAAACTTGATAAAGACTTTTTTAAGTCACACCGAGTGAAAATCGTAGAAGCAATGCCAAACGGAAAAGACTATATCTTGTTCTATTTGAAACTTCTTTGCGAAAGCACGAGCCACAAGGGATATTTAAGGTTTAGCCCAACAATTCCCTATAACGAGCAAATGCTATCCACGATCACGGATACCAACATTGATATAGTGAGAAGTGCGACAAAAATATTTACCGAACTTGGAATGATGAAGTTTCTTGATGACGGAACTCTTTACCTAGAAGAAGTCAATAAAATGATTGGAACTGAAACTGGGGCAGCGCAAAGAAAGAGAATTGAACGATGCAAGGGGGACAACGAGGGACAATGTCCCCAAGAGATAGATATAGAGATAGAGAAAGAGATAGATAATATATCCCCATTGAATGATAAAAATCTAACGCACGAGTGCGAAAAGAATGAAATATTATTCTCTTGTTTAGATAATAAAGCATCATTGATTATTGATAAAGCAAGGGAAGATCCTAACTTTGACTTTGAAACATTTAAGGATTGGTTTATCGGTTCTAACATTAAATCAAAAGCCAACCCAAGTGCCTATTTCACAAAAGCGTTTGATAAAGTGATGGAAACTTGCGGGTTTTCTAAAAGCCACGACATTGACTTACAAGAAATGATTAGAATCGCCAAAACACCTTGGATAGAAGGAGAATAAAATATGAAAAAAACAAAAATGAGCAAATCATATAAAGAAATGAATATCAATGAACTCATAGACGAAATTGCCAATGCAAGAATCAAACATTATCAAGAATACGAACATGTGCAAATGAGTTTATTTGGAGGAGAATAATATGAACTATAAACAAATCTATGCACGAAAGCAAAAAGCGGAAAAGCAGATAGCCGATACTTTCGGTTTTATCTCAAACGACAGCGGTATTTACATTTTTAGCCGAATTGATAAGGATGGAATTAGATATGCTTATGTCGGTCAAGCCAAGCACTTAAAAAGCCGAATCGCCGAGCATTTACTTGGCTACCAGCACATTGATTTATCCATTAGAAAACACGGATTTTATAGTAAAAGCAATAAAACGGGTTATTGGCTTACCAAAGATATTATGAGCGAAGATATGCTTGACGAAATGGAAAAAGTTTATATAAAACAATATGCTAATATGGGTCATCAACTTCTCAACAAAACCCTTGGCGGTCAAGGAGAAGGCAAAAAGGGGCTTGAAAACAATAAGCCGAGCAAAGGATACCATGACGGGTTAGCCCAAGGTCGCAAAAACGCCATGCGAGAAATTAAGGTCTTGTTTGACAAATACTTGGACTTTTCCATTAAGGGCGAGACGAACAAAATCAAGGAACGAAAACTAAAAGAGTTTGAGGAATTACTAAATGACTGAAATTATTTTAGCGGGAATCATCATCGGTTGCCTTATTGTGAATTGTCTTGTAGGTGTGCTAGTATTAAGAGCGTTAAAGAAATTAGACAAATGAGTAAAGTAAAAGACATCGATCAAAAAATCGAGCAAGCCAAAAAAGCTCGCAAGGATAAAATTAGAAGCGAACCCAATAAGTGGAAACGCTTTTGGAAATGGGTTTGGTATTATGCAACCTTCACCTTTGTGTGGATATTTCAAAACCTTAAAGATTGGCGAACAATGGTTATCTTCGTTATCGTCATGGCGGTTGTATCATGCGAGGTTTGGATACCTTATTTAATGGGCTTTATCACATGGGGAACTGATTTTAGCAAATGGTGTTTCAGCGTTGCTTCCGCCATTTGGATATGGTGGCTACTCCCAGCAAGTCCGTTTCTTCCAATTTGTATCGCCATCACGATTGGAATTAAGGCGTTATTCAATAAAATTCGTGACAAGAAAAGAAAAAAGGTTATAATGTAAATGGTCGCTCGTCCCCTTTGGGCGACTTTTTTTATAATTGATAGATTAAAATTATATGTTATAATTAGATGTAAGAAATCGTTAATTGGTAAGCAAGACCACTACCAATGGAGGTAAAAATGGATAACTCAATTAGTTTTATATCAACTGCCACTTCGTGGTTGGTCGACCATAAGAAAAGATTATTAGTTAATATTTCTAGTATTTTAATGCTGATTGGCATTTGCGGAGTTCTAGGTGCGTTTGACTTTATGTCAATGTCATTCGTCTTGGAGCGTTTATTAAACATTCGTTATTGGTCTCACATTATTGCTCGTGTTGTTTGTTTAATTTGTGCGTTAAATCTTGGAATAAATGTCTTTCAAGTTAATGCCGAAGAAAAAAATCTTTTACTACAAAGGGACGCTATTAGATACGATAAGTTAATTGCTTACAAAGAACAAAATAGTTTTGAGTATTATATTACCCTACAATTCAGTATCCAAGAAAAGAAGAAAGCGTGGATAAGCAAAATTAACAAGAAGATTTATACACTCGGCAAGTTCTTTCGAGATACTGAAAAAATGTTATGGAGTGTTCCACAAGAAAAATTGGATAGTTCGGCTAAACTTGCTAAAAAGAAAGCCAAATCACTTTACTGCAAAAAAAGAGCCATCTATGAAGAGATGAAAACTGATGAGTGGCTTGACAAGAACATTGACGCTTTAAGAGTTCATTCATTTCGTGCTATTGACCCGTCCATCTTCGATTTATCTATTAACGGGAAAGAAAAATATTCAGGTTTCAAATTAACGAGCCATTCTGCTATTGCAAGAGGTCAAAAAACCATAACAAGCATTTTATGGATGTTGATGTTTTCAATGCTAATTACTATCATTGGGTTAGACATCAATGAAGCGTTAATCGCCCAAGGTGTTATCGGTTGGATAAGTGCGACCGTTAATGCGGTAATGGATGTTTTGTTTGTATTGTGGCAATTTTATCGTGGGGCAAAGTATACAGCAAAGTTGGTAGAAGAAGAACAGCACCGACCATATATTGATAGAATTAGAATTTTAATCAGTTATTTTACAAGCAATAAATCTCCCGTAGAAAACTTTTCGGCGGTGAATGATACAATATCCCAAGAAGCGATGACTATTATTCTAAAAGCCCAAGACGATTTGAAAAGAGCAAAAGAGGAGAAGGACATCAAGACCTTACTCAAAATGAGAGATGAGGCACAAACAAGAGCAGACATCAAAGATAATTTCGGTGGGAAAATATTATAAATGGCTAATAAGAAAAATGAAAAGCGAAAAGTGGGTAAAAGAAGTCTATTATTATCAGCGCCTGAAAAGATAGACGATTTTATTAAATGTGTTGAATGTGGTATGACAATAGAAGCATCTTGTGATTATGCATCAATTAACCCTGATACAATTTATAATTATCTAGCAAAAGCAAGAGAGGGGAATAAGGATTACACCGAGTTTGCCGAACGTTATAAAAAAGCACGAGCTAAATGTAGAATTGTGAATCTTAAAAACATTTTTGAAGCAAGTAAAAGCAGTTGGCAAGCGAGTGCGTGGTTGTTAGAGCGTATATTTCCTAGCGAATTTAAAAACCCATCTAATAACAATAATTCGAGTAATGATGGCGAAAACTATGTTGATACCCTTAAAGGGTTTAGAAAATGATACTAAATGGTAAAAAGATATTAACTGATGATCGATGGTTTCAATATGAGATTGCTTCTTTTAAACATAAATGGAGTATTGTAGAGGGCGCAGTTAGAAGCGGAAAGACAGTAGCAAATTGTCAAATATTTACTGATCATATACTTGCTTGTGAAAACCCAAACGAAGCCCTGTTTCTTGGCTGTGCTGTGAGCGAAAGTATGGCAAAAGCGTTAATAGGTGAGTGTAGTGGATTTGGTGTTTATTATCGTATCAATAGATTAAAATGGGCAAGAGCAGAATATAAAAAATACAAAGACCAGGATGCATTAAAAATTACCGTAAGAATTAAGGGGAAGGATTATGTTCGTTGGGTTATTTTTACGGGCGGTTCTAAATCTCGATGCGATGAAGCGATTAGAGGTCTTACCATTGACGGTGCGATGATAGTAGAAGCAAACTTAATGACAGAGGATTTTTTGCTCGAAGTCGAAAGAAGAACAATAATCTCAAAAGACCCATTTATTATTTGCGATATGAACCCCTCGATGAGCAAGCATTTTATTTATAAAGATTTTATTGATAATCCAAAACTAGATTTGAACTATTGCCACACTACTCTTATTGATAATCCAGTTATTACAAAAAAACAGATTGAAGAAATTAAAGATAGATATGATGAAAACTCTGTCCAATACAAGGGCTACATTCTTGGCGAACGAATGAATCCAGCGGGTGCGATTTATTGCTTACACGAATATAATGTGATAGATGAATTTAATCCAAATGATTACGATAGTTATGTTGTAAGTTGCGACCAAGGCGAAACCATTTCTGCAACAGGTATTACATTGGGCGGAATTATGTATCACAAAGATAAGGGCTTTTATTCCTATGATGTATTGAAAGAGTATCACCACATCAATAGTGAAAAAGTGGAAAAACATTTTGCAGATTATGCTAATGATTTAGCCGATTTTGTGGTAGAAAGTATCAAGATGATGAGAACCGCCCCTATCGAGGTGATTATTGATTTTAACGAGGAATTTTATTATCAAGTTATGAATGCGTTTCGATTAAAAGGGTTAGATCCGTTTATTGTTAAATTTCCATATAAACACGAAATAGCAACTCGTGTTAAATACGGGGTTGGTATGTTGCATAAGGGAAAACTACGATTTTATAAGGATTGTGTGGAAACGATAAATGATTTTAAGAACGCCGAATATGACGCAAAACAAATCGAGCAAAAGGGACAATTCGTGCGAGCAAAGACTTACACGGAGGGTTTCGGTCATTTAGATATGATAGATAATGTGGAATACGGTTTTACGAGATTTCTTGATATTTTAATGAGCGAAGATATAAAATAAATCTATGGATAACACATTGAGCAATCGCAGTCAATATAATACGAGTTTCGAACCTCAAATACGGTCAGCACCAATGGCAAGCACTTATCAACCAAATCAAGGAAGTCTTGTGTTTTTTCTTGTTGACCTCAATGAAATGTTTGGGGTTAATATTGATTATCCAAAAATGCGAACGGCTTTATATAACGCTTTTACTGAAAGCAAGAGATACATACCAGTTGATACGGGCTTAATGAAACGCAGTTATTCAATGCGATTCCAAAGCGATACAGTGGTGGAAGTGTTCTTTGACCCTCAAATTATTCTAGGCGGTTCAAGAGATGGGAAACCCGTTCAAGACTATTACCCACAATATGTCGGTTCGAGTGGTGCGTCTAACCGAGCGTGGAATTGGTTGACTATTGTAATGAGCCATTTTTATGATAAACTAATTAGTGAAGTAAGAGAGATTATTCGCAGCGGAAAAACCCAAGAGCGAAAAGAGGATAACTTATCAGTCGCCGAGATTAGTAGTTTAGCAACCTTACTCCTCGCTACCTTTACCGAAGATAGAAAAAAAGCATTGGAACAACAAAAAGAAGCTCTCAAAGCAAAAAAAGAAGCGGACTTAAAAGAGGTGGAACGCCTCAAACTAATAAGGAAATCAGTGATGTTAAGGAGACTGGCTTAAATGGGACTAATTACAAACTTTGTGAATAAGTTAATTGACTTGAAGTTAAAAAGCGAAGCAAACTCAATGCCTGATGTATTGAACCAACTTGAACCTGATGAAGCGTTTAGAGCACTTGAAAACTGGGTGCAATATCATAGCGACACAAGCGAGTTAATTTATTTTTACAAAACCAATTTCCCTAAAAAGAATGTTTATTACGATCAACACCTATTTTGGCGAGATGTCGTGGGGAACATACCCATTCAGCATTTTCCGCTCGCTCAAATTATTACTCAAACAATGGTTGACTTGGTTTTTCACGATGAACCAAAGTTTAATGTTTTAAATCAAAGAGGGAAGGTTGACAAAAAAACTCAACAAATCGTAGATGATGTTTTTAACGAAAACGAGATTTTTAATTTGCTGAAAGAAGCCGCCACCAAAAAATCATATAGTGGGGTAGTCTGTTTAGTTCCAATTATCGACGAAACTTTTAGCGATAAGGTTATTTGGAAGTCTTATCCCAAAGAACAATGCCATTGCAACCGAAAATATGGAAGAGTTGAAGAGGCGGTTGTTTACGATGAATATTGGCAAACCGAAGGTAGCAAAAAAATTCGTTATGTTCTTGAAACCACTTACGGACAAAAAAGTATTACCTATCATTTATACGATTATCGCAACGAGAGTAAGCCTATCGAGGTTGAACTTGTTAAACTTTATGAGACTTCTAATTTATCAAATATGGAAATTAGCAAGCAAGACGGAAGTAGTTATCCATTATTTGTTTGGCTTGACAACAACCTAGACGGAACGAGTGATTACAAAAACCTCTATGATGATTTCGCCGCCCTAGATGAGATTTATTCAGCCATTACTGACCTCGTGCGAAAAGGGCATATCAAAAATTATGTTCCTGCGTCAATGGTGAAAAAGAGAACCCAAGATGATATAACTTTAATGCCTGACGATTTTAGCGAAAATGTTGTCAAGATACCAATGGCGAACCCAACCAATGCACCTTATAAAATTGAGCGAGATACTATTTTATTGCAGGATAACATTTCTTCTCTTTCGGCGGTGTTTAATGACACGAGATTACACGCTTTATTAGCGGTTGGTTTAAGTCCAGCCACAGTTGGCGTTAATGACGGTGGGGCTAATCAATCTAGTCTAGCCCTTAACATTCGTGAAAGAGCGTCAATGAGAACAAGAGCGAGATCGATGAAGCAATGGTCGAATGCATTAGAAAAAATGGTTAAAATAACGATTGCTTTATCCACGGCAACTTCTATTAAAAGTGAAGGAGAAGCAACTCCATCAAAACTCCTTATTACTGATTTTAAAGGTCAAGTTTCTATTGACTTCCCCGAATACGAAAGCCCAAGTTTCGACCAAAAAGTCGTGTCATTGCGAGCTGCACTTGATGCTAATTTAATTGATAGAGAAACTGCATTGAAACAACTTTACCCCGATAAGGACGATAACGAGATACAAATAATGTTAATCGCTATTACGAGCAACTTGCCCCTCGAAGAAGCGGCGAAAGTTTTAGAAGATGAAACAATACCACCCGTTGAAGAAAAAACTGATGAGGAGCAAACCAAAGACGAGGAAAACGAATAATTTATTATTGTATGTTAAATAAAAACATATTAAACTAATAAAGTAAGGACCACCAAGTCTTTAAACTCGAAAGGAGCAATAATATGCTAAAAGAAGAAAACTCATTAAGGTTTCCGTTAGATTTACAACAATTTAGCGAAGATAATCCCGCTGATGAGAAACAAGATGGTGATGGCAACCAAGTTAAAGAGCCAACCCCCACAGAGTCTCCCGTTGACGAAAAGAAGTATACCGACAAGGATATTCAGTCCGCCCAAAGTAAGGCGAAGAACGAAATCTTAAAGTCATTGGGTTTGACAAGCGTTGAAGAGGGTAAAAACATTATCAACGCCAAATCGCAAAACGATAAGGAAATTGCTAGTCTAAAAACCTCTTTCGAGGAACTTAAAAAGGAAGCGACTAATTCAAAAGAAAATGAAGCGTTAGCCAAATTAGGTGTCAGCGAAAAGCATTTAGAAGATTTAAGGATACTAGCACACGCCAAAGAAGGAGAAGAAACATTCTTCGACAAGGCAAAAGGTATTCTTGAAAACAACCCCCAATGGAAAACCGCTATTCAGCCAACTCCATTAGGACCGAAACAAAGCACTAACCCAACCCCGCCAAGCGATAAAAAAAGCCAACAAAAATGGTAAATCGCCCATAAAGGGCATGAAAGGTTAATTTATGTCTATTCAAATCAATTCAGCCACTTTTCTCGATGAGAGATATAGTGCTAAAATCGTTGAAACTCTCCGTTCCAACACATTCTTAATTCCGGGTGTCACCTACAACTCCAATTATGATGGAGAAGCCGCTGGTGCTATTTCCGTTTCATTCCACGCTCCTAATGTGGAAACAGTCTCTTCTGGTGCTGTCGGTGGAGATTACACCGCTAGCGAAGTCGATGATGAACTCGTCACCGTCAATATCTGCAATGCTTTCCGTAAGCAAAAGAAACTCCGCAATATTGCCGCCGCCTCTGTCTCTTATGACTACGCTCAAACTTCTTTAAATGAAGCCGCCGAAGATGTCCGTGAAGGTCGTGATCGTTCTGCTATTGCCGCCTTGGTTAATGGTGGAACAGCCGCCACTCTTGCCGAAGCCAAAACTTGGACGGGGGATAGCGATCTTGCCGCACTTCCTGCGTTAACTAAAACCAATGTGAAAAGTATCACACTTGGCGTTATCACCAAACTTAAAAAAGCCAAAGCGAAACCAAGTATCATTCTCGCTTCTCCTGAATGGGAAGCCGCTATCGTTGACGCTCAAACAAGTGGCTCTGGTCCATTCACTCCCGAAACCAACGAAGAAATGATTAAAGCTGGTTCAGTCGGTCGTTATCTCGGTTGCTCGGTTATTCCAAACCAAGAACTCAATGGCAGTGCTAATACTGCTGTCGCTCTCAATACCGCTATCGGCACTGCTGTTAGTGGTGGCGTTGACCTCTCCAAAACTGACTTTGTCATCTATGACGCTCGTTTCTTTGGTTTCTTAAACCATGTCACAGACGGACGAATTGTTGACAGCCAAACATTTGCAGGTTCTTACGCTTGCATTGAAGATAACTGCGGTATGAAAGTCCTCAAATCAGGCACTGCGGTTGTCTATCAACACGCCTAATAAAAACTAGATTTATAGTCCTCTCTCCGTGAGGGGACTTTTTTTAATGCGAAAATATAAAATGTGTTTTATAATGTTAATTAGGAGATAATAAATATGCTTTATACAAACGATGATAATATGACCTATGACCTCGAAAATCACCGCTATACCTTAACGGAAAATGGGTTTAAAAAATATTCGGGTTATTCTTTATCAAGTAAATTAGATACCGAAGATGTCGACCAAACTTTAACTATCAAATTTTTCTTGAACCGAGTAAGCGAAAATGTTTATGGAATAATTTTAAGTTTGTCAAATAATCTTCGCTCCTCACAATGCCTTTTAGCCCAGCCAAATAATCGGCAAAGAATATATCAAGCACTTTGTCGAGAGGCAAGCGATATGCTAGTCAATAATCGAGACATTAGTGAAGAAGTGAGAAACGGATCACCCGTTTGCTCGGTGGGCTTGCAAATACTCATAGAGAATCTATACGGACAAGACATTACTTGGCAACAATATTCTTATGGAGTTGATTATTAAATGAGTTGGTTGGATACAAGAAGCAAAAGACAATTTAATCGAACCGCTTATCTCGTCCACGCTGGCGGTGAAAAAGAGAAGTTCAATTTTTCTTATGTTGTCGAAGTTCCAACTTCCGTAAATGAAGATGATACTATTTCTCGGTTGGAAGTGCAAAAAGAAACGAAAATAATCGAGACACCGACAACCTTATTTTTCGATAAAAATTCAATGATTGAAATTGACGGAATACTCCACGATACACAAGCGATTGATAGTTTACCCGATAAATCAGTTAACGGAAGATTCATCAAGTCTAGCGTTGTCATAAAGCGTTTAACCATTTCACGGAGAATATAAATGACTGCCGATGAGTTTCGCTTCGAACTACAAGCGTTCCTCGCAAAAGAGGTGGCAATAATTAGAAAAACGCTACCATTTAAAACGGGTTTACTTTCAGGACAAACGGGCAGTGGCGGTTTCCATTTAGAAAGAACAAAAAATGGTTATTCTATATTTATTGATACTTCAAAAGTGTTCTATGCTAAATATGTCAATGATATAACTTGGCGCAGTGAAAAAACGGGCTTACCCAAAAAAACAGCGAACTTTTGGAACTTGTTAGTCATCAATAGATTAAAGCGAGATATTGTAAACTTCGCAAAAAGCATTGATAAAAATGCTACAATAGGATAGGAGAATTTATGAACCCGATTAAATTTAGTAGTATTGTTGAATATTTAAAAAGTCTTTGGAAAGAGGCGGTTTCATATTGCCAAGCCAATTATCAAGATTTTAAACAAGATTATTTAGAGAGTAATGGTTTGCCCGCCAAAGAGTTTTTTCAAGTTGATTTTTTTGTTGATGATGGAACTATTAGCGGAGCAATTATTAACAATCCCGACAACCTTGTCCGCCCAATTTGTGTAGCAAAATGTATTGTCAGTCATTCTAACGGTTCACAAGATAGTTCGCTTCAAGTAGATATGTATGCTCAATCAATTAGTTTAGAAATGATTAGCCCTGAAATCTATCGTTCAGAAATGACGATGATTTGGGAAAAGTTTACCAATAATTTAAAAAGTCAAATAGCAACTATTGATAGCACTTCTTGCATTTTTAAAACGGACGAATTATCCACTTTTGAAGCAAAGAAATCTAATCTTATTATTGAAATGCCGACTGTGGAATGCTACAAGACGACTTTAAATACTGTTATGGTGGCTTTCTTGGGCGTTATTCTTTCTAATAATTGCACCTTGTCGGCTAATTTAATTGACGTTGACGGAATAGTGCAAAATTCTAACGAAGAAGATATTACAGGTTCGATTTATTTTATTGATATGACTTATAGCGATGTCATTGAAACTCGATCAAGAAGTAAAACAGAAGTCACTCATCGCTTTCAGGGAAATACTAGACAAGTCGGTTTAACTATTCGCTGTATTGCGACTGCTTCAATTTTAGATACTGCAATTAGAAACGACATCGAAAGTGGGACATACTTTGGGAAATATTTACAATTAACCAAAACGCTTGGCGATGAAGTCAAAGTGGAAACTTATGTGCGAACCACAGGAAAAGTGTCTTATGCATTTGGTTCGGCTGTGATTATGGAGTTTTTACTTCAACCAACATTTTTCTAGGAGATACCAATGGACGAATTAAGAGTTGACATAAATGTAAGCGGTTTAGAGCAAGAAACAACTTCGAAACAAGCGTTAGACCAAACAACTTCTAAACAAAGCGAAGAACCCGCTAAAACGAAAGAGAAGAAAGCCCTAAATGACACTGCGAAAGGTATTACTGGTGCAGCGATTTTTTCTTTTGCAAAATCGAGCGTTAACACGATTGTAGAAAGTCGGCTTTCATCAGTTGGAACAAGATATGGAGATGAAGCATTGCAAAACCGAATTAACAATATTTCAAATGTCGTTAAGCAAACAACAAGTGCTGTTGTCGGTATTGCGGCGGGAGCAGCTAGTGGTGGACCTGTTGGTGCTGGTATTGCTATTGCCATCGCAGCAGTTAGCAAAACAACTGAAATAATTAATAATGGTTTAAATTATATGCGAGATAGATTGGAAGAACAGCGAGAGATTACCCGAAAAGCGAATAGACTTGGAGTGGTAGCCGCTGGTGCTGGAAGGAGAAACTGGTAGTATGGCAATTACAAAAGTATTAAAAATAAATAGCTTTGATTTATCAACCGCCGATGGATATAGTTCAACACATTCATCTATTATTCTCAAAAAATGGGCAACACTCGCTGACGCTTTAAATAATTTGACAATCTCCATTACGGAATATAGCGGTTCACTAAATAATACCTCAACGATTACTTTCGTGGCTGGGACGACCTCTTATCCCGCACTTTTTGGCACTCTCACTATTATCCCCAATTTTACGAGTGGCGATAGTTCAACAACTGGAACTCGTGAGATAAACTTAAACATTACTTATTCAAGAATTGGTGCTATTACTGGGATACAAACTTTTAACATTATTGTTTATGGTCCACTTCCTAACCCGACATTCACACAAAGCGAAACTACTCCACAAATAAATGGCTATCGAGTTTACCGCAGAATAGCATTAACTATAACAAGTGGTGGAGCAAATGAACTTGGATATTTACCAACAAAGTATGTTGTTAAAATCACATCGCTAGGAGATTATGAAGATTACTACCTTATTTTATCACCTAATTTGGCGGGTCAAGCGATTACGATTCCCCTTTATCCGTTTGATGGTGTTTATTCAATAAAAGCAATTTATGATGGAGTTATTAGTGGCGGAACAATTTATAATAGTTTGACCGTGAGCGGTCTAACGCTAGGATACTATTATACTGCGGGCGAAAATGATAGTGGCTGGTCCTCTACTTTCTCTTACAATGGTTCATTAGCAACTCCAATTTTAAATGTATCAAAAAGCGGAAGAAATGCTTTAATCAGTTGGGACGCTATATTCAATGCTAAAACCTATACTATTCATACTAATTTAGGTGAAATAACTATTGATGCGAGCTTAGAAGTCTCTTTTTTAATGCAAAGCGGCGAAACAAGCATATATGTTTATGGAACAAGTCAAGGATTTGATTTTGGTGATCCAGAACCTCGATATTGGTTCTCCGATAATTCAACTAATCTAACCATTGCCACTCAACAAGTATTAGCACCTACTATCGCTTGGAGTGGGACAAGTCTAACTATTTCGAGTGAAACAGGGGCTAATTTCTATGAGATTTATGTCGATGATGTTTTATATGCCTCAACTTCTAATTTAACTTATGATTTTAGCGGATATGCCGAAATTGGATCACATACGATTAAAGTAAAAGCAATAGCGGCCACAACCTCAACTAACAGTGGGACAACTTACACGATTTACACCGACAGCGATTATAGTTCAACCATTTCTCTTGTTGTATCTCAACTCAATACCCCTACTCTATCATTTGGAAGTGGTGTATTTACTTGGACGAGCATTACAAATGCAACCTCTTATGATTTCTATTTAAACAATGTTTTAGTGCAAAGTTCAGCCGATTTATCCTATACAATAAGTGGAGCAACTGGAACTGGATATGTGATAGCACAAGGGACACCCACATCTACGAGCGGAACACTTACTATTTATTTATCATCTTCACCCTCGCAAACATTAGGATATGGAACGCTAGACACTCCAGTTTTAACTGCTACAGATAATGTATTAAGTTGGACTGCGATTGATAATGCTGATTTTTATTTAATCTATGAAGATGGAATAGAACTTGGTAGTGTTAATGCTGAAACGAAAACGATTGAACAAATAGTCAAAGGTTCACACACTTATAATGTTCTCGCTTCTTCCACATCTCCAACTATTTTAAATAGTACATTATCTAATACTATTACTATTACTTGGACGCAACTAAATAAACCGACCTTAACCAATTCGATTGACGGAAACACAATTTCCGTTTTTGGCGATTATGATACGGACTGCTTAATCAAATTAGATGTTAACGGATACTTATTAGAAACTGCTAGCAACGGAAATACTGAACAACAAATTGATATATCTAGCAAAATTATTAACGGAGAGAATATCGCTATCGCTCGTATTTTTTCCACTAACCCACTAGTTATCCCATCTATTCAAAGCGATAGACTTTATTTTGTAATAGCAAATGAAGAAAAGATTTACAAGGCATTTATCGGAGAAACGAGTTATGGTATTCAACTTCCTATTTCTTTAACTTTTACCCATGACGAAACTTTGGAGTGCGGAAGTCTAACTCTTGATTTAGAGGATACACAAGACATAAGCACACCATTCGAAGCATATCAACGCATTAAAATAATTATCTATAATGAAGATGGAAGCGAAAAGAAGCGTTGGGAAATGCTTATTGAAGAGGATGCTATGTCCGCCATTCAATATGGAGAGAACCTTAAATATTTACACGATTTAACTCTTATTTCTTTAACGAAAGGAACTCAACAAGTTTTGCTACCAGATTTAACCATTACTCAACCTTTGAGTTTGGCGGGTAAAATATTTGAAGAAGCCGATGTGGATATTATCCAATCATTTAAAGAGAAAACTGTTTCTCGCTATATTGACGAAACACTGACGACATTAACTTATTATTATTGGCAAATTGGCGTTGGATTTAATGATGGGGCTTATTATAATTCAATTAATAGCAATGGACTTTTAAACAAGGTCGCAAAAGGTTATTCTTGCATACTGCCAGACTGGAATATTTCAAGCATTAAAGTTAGCTTATCAAAAGTGACAGAATGGAAAAATCAAATTGAAGAACTTAAAATTTTAAATTGGACATCCTATGGTAACAAATTTTTCTATCCAACTAAACGCTGGTATATTCGTAGACGAGAAACGACTGACGCCGAATGGACTACATTAGAAGCGACAAGCAAGATTAGAAACAATGTTACATCTTTCTTTGTATTTATTGATGATGATAATAACCCTGTTTCGCAAAAATATTTTTCCTTTGATGATGAAGGCATTTATGACATTTATTTATTTGTTGATGATATTAGCGACGCTCGATTCGATCTAGATGATCATTTAATAGATGAACTAAACCCAATTATCGGCGGAATCATTGCTGTTTATCATTGCGAGATTGTCGCAGCCACAAGCGAATATACTGCTGATGAAGATGTCATTACTATTGGAAAAGCCCTTGACAAAGTCGTAGGTGCAATTACTCCGCAAAGAATTATTAACTCTAATTTAATCAACCCCACTTATTCTTGGAACTTGCTAGGACACGCTGATGATCAATGCGATGAGGCAACTTGGAGCGGTGGAAAAACACTCTATGAAGTTTTGCAAGACATTGGTCGTCAATTTGGTGGTATTCCAAGGTTATATGCAAACAATTTAATTTCATTTGATGTTCTCGGCGAAACCTGTGTCGGCAACCCATTATTTGTTGATGAAGTTTCTCCTATTAAATCTAGTTCAACAATGGATAACCACGCCTCGGCTTTAATCAGTCAAGCGAAAAATATTGTCAGCGAGGATAGTTGGGAAGTATATCCTTATAAAAATGGTTGGGCTGCCCCACGAGCGAGCAGTGATGACGCTACTTATATCACGAGATCTAATTCTTGCATTAAACTGCCACACCCAATTCATCAGCTCTACGAAGTCCGATGCAAAGACATGAAACATAACGGACAAGAGTTTATCATTTACCAAGTCGGTTCAAC
>Ga0172378_10002918_pt1 | contig 16051 bp, 7 predicted proteins | sample GrowelOW332metaG_FD_119755 | JGI IMG/M metagenome (GOLD analysis project Ga0172378, IMG submission 119755) | Groundwater microbial communities from an aquifer near a municipal landfill in Southern Ontario, Canada - Pumphouse #3_1 metaG | ecosystem: Environmental > Aquatic > Deep subsurface >... | reverse complement strand
ATTATAAATTTTCCAATAATGAATGGGAAATTATCCTTAATAAGTATATCAATGATCCAAATGACGGAATTGTTGAAAAAACTACTAAGATACAGGATGATTTTATCTATAACCTTAAAAAGGGTGATGGAACGTCGATTAATATTAAATTAATTGATAAAAAACAGATTCACAACAATCAACTTCAAGTGATTCATCAGTACGAAGTGGAAGGAACATATAAGAACATTTATGACGTTACAATTCTTGTTAATGGTCTACCTCTTGTACATATTGAACTTAAAAGAAGAGGAGTCTCAATAAAAGAAGCCTTTAATCAAATTAGACGCTACGAGAACGATAGTTTTTGGGCAGATAATAAATTGTATCAATTTGTGCAAATATTTGTTATTTCTAATGGAACTGATACAAAGTATTATTCAAATACAACTAGGGAATTGGCAGCCAAAGAAAGCAAAGGAAATAATAAATCAAATAAAAAGACTAGTAATTCATTTGAATTCACTAACTATTGGGCAGATGAAAAAAATAAAAATATTCCAGATTTATATGATTTTGCTGCAACATTTTTGTCTAAGCACACTATTTTAAATGTTTTAACAAAGTATTGTGTTTTTACTGAAGATAAGCTGCTGCTAGTTATGAGACCTTATCAAATAGTCGCCGCAGAAAAGATTTTGAATCAAATTCAAATTGCACATTACGCCAAAAACTATGGAACTATAGATGCTGGAGGATACGTTTGGCACACGACTGGTTCTGGAAAGACATTAACTTCTTTTAAAGCTGCGCGTATGGCTACTGAGTTAGATTATATTAAAAAGGTATTGTTCGTTGTTGATCGGAAAGATTTAGATTATCAGACAATGAAGGAATACGATAAATTTGAAAAAGGTTCTGCTAATTCAAACACGAGTACGGCAATACTTAAAAAGCAGTTGGAAAATCCAAATGCGAGAATCATAATTACTACAATTCAAAAACTAGCAACATTCATCAAAAAGAATGCACATCACGAGATTTACTCGGACGAGATAGTTATTATTTTTGACGAGTGTCATCGCTCGCAGTTTGGAGATATGCATAAAGATATAGTTAAAGCCTTTAAAAAGTATTATATATTTGGTTTTACTGGAACACCTATATTTGCAATCAACGCTTCAACCAGTGCGAAATTTCCAACCTTAAAAACTACCGAACAAATATTTGGCAAAAAGTTACATACTTATACAATCGTCAATGCGATTCGCGATGGGAATGTCTTGCCATTTAGAATTGATTATCTCAACACTGCTAAGGTCTCGAAAGACATGGACGACGATGAAGAAGTTTATGATATCCAAAGGGAAGAGGCTTTACTCGATGATAGAAGAATTACCGAAAATGTAAAGTATACCTTAGAGCATTTTGATCAAAAAACAAAAAGAAACGAAAAGGCTTATGGTTTAAAAAAGTTGCTGAATATTGAGGATGTAGCTAAAAGCAAATATAAATCTAGATTAACAAATAACAAAGAGAAGCGCCAGGAAGTTCAAACCACAGGATTCAATTCTATTTTTGCTGTAGCTAGTATTAAAGCTGCAAAAAAATACTACTTGGAATTTCAAAAGCAACAGGCAAATAATATCCCGACAAAAAGGCTTAAAATTGCTACTATTTTTAGTTGGAGTCCTAATGAATCCCTCGATGGTATTTTTGAAGAAAATAATGAGAGTACTGAAAAACTGGATAAAAGTTCAAGAGACTTTTTGGAATCAGCTATTCAGGATTACAACAGGATGTTTGGAACTAGTTATGACACTTCAAGCGATAAGTTTCAAAACTATTATAAGGATCTCAGTTTGCGAGTTAAGAACAAAGAAGTCGATCTTTTAATTGTTGTTAATATGTTTTTAACAGGTTTTGATGCTACAACTCTAAATACTATTTGGGTTGATAAAAAACTCCGCATGCATGGACTTATTCAGGCTTTTTCTCGGACGAATAGAATATTAAATTCGATTAAGACCTTTGGAAATGTCATATGTTTTAGAAACTTGGAAGAAGAGGTTAAAACCGCTATAGGCTCTTTTGCGGACGGAGAAGCGGGTGGAGTTGTTTTATTGAAATCGTTTAAAGAATATTACAATGGTTATGATGGCTTTAAAGGCTATAAGAATTTAGTTCAGGATCTAATAGCTCAATATCCCTTAGGTCAAGAAGTCGTAGGTGAAAAGAATGAAAAAGCACTCATTGCACTTTATAATCAAATGCTTAAAACGAAAAATATACTATCTAGTTTTGATGAATTTGCAGGAAAAGAAATTTTAACAGATTTTGATTTTCAAGATTATCAAAGCATATATTTAGGAATATACGAAAAATATAGGAAGAATAGAAATGCAGATGCGGAACAAATTAATGACGATATTGAATTTGAGATTGAACTTGTTAAATCTGTTGAAGTAAATATTGACTATATATTAATGTTGGTAGAACAGAATCATAAAGAAAATGGAAAAGACAAAGAGTTAGAAATAAGAAAGGCGATTGATTCATCGCCTACTTTGAGAAATAAGAAAGATTTAATTTTAGATTTTATCGCTTCTTTGACTGTGGATTCATCAATAACTGACGATTGGAAAACATACATAGATAATAAGAAGAAAGAAGAGTTAGACAAAATCATTGAGGAAGAGAATTTAAAACCTGATGAGACAAAAACCTTTGTATATGAATCTTTTAAAAATGGAGAAATTAAAGAAAAAGGTGTGGATATTACTAAAATTTTGCCCAATATGTCTATGTTTGGAATCAGCAGAAGTGAAAAAAAGAAAAATGTTTTGCAAAAGCTAATTAATTTCTTCAATCGATTCTGGGGATTATAGTAGAAAAACAGCGATTATTTTTGGACCTATAATCTAAAATAAACCAAAACAGTCTAATTTCAATTGATTATTTCCAATATAAAAATAAATAATACCAATTTATAAACATATTGACAATAATATAAAATAAAATTATAATTTAATTAAGATTAACATATATTGGAGGATGTTGATATGAAAACAAAATTATTCGAACGTTTAGTTACGAAGTTTTCGATTAAAGTAAATGATTTAGCTAAGTATCTGGAGATCTCGAAGGCCACTATATACAATTATAGAAATCTAGAAAACTTTAGTGATATTCCTAGCGATAAACAATATAAAATTTTATATTTATTTGGAAAAGAAAGCGTAGATGACCTTGAGTTAGTGCTTGATGAATCTAACAATGATTTATTAGCTCAATATGTGAATAGAATATCGAATATCCTTAAAGATAGTGTTCAAAACAAGAAAGAAGCAATAGTATCATTAGATAATTTGTCTTTAAGCATAGATCAACTGACAAAAGAAAATATATCATTTCGTAGACAATTAGAAGATTTACAAAAATTTTCAAATATAGATGAATTTACACGTACAGTTCTTTTAAATAAAGTAGCGCAAATAGTCAAAGGGGCGAACACAGCAGAAGTTCGACAATTTTTAGAGTATTTGGAAATTTACGAAAAATATATAGAATTGATACACGAAGAAAAGTTCAAACAAATGGGGGAGAAATAGGATGTCATATATTTTCATTTCATTTGTAGAGAGACTTGATACGGGTTCATGTCGCAGTAACGAATTGTATAATTTATCTTTAAACGAACAATATAAATTATTGCAAAAGAGAATTCCATTAGAAAGACAATTAATCTCTTTAAACGCTTTTATTGAATCGTGTTTTCCTTCTGGATTAGCAAATAAATATTACATATCTTATCCGAATTTTTTGAGAAATAACAGCCAAGATGAATCTAATAAATCATCATATATTAATAATGTTGTTATGAGGCCAGAACTATTTGGTCAAATGGAAAAAGTTCTTCCTGATAACAAAAATATAATTTTGATTGGAGATATTAATAAAATCCAAGATCGTTATGTTTTTATAGTTAAAGGAATTCAATTGATTGATAGTGAAATGTCATCGATTAATGACATGGTAGTGAATGCGTCAATATGCAGTTCTTTTAAAAGAGACAAATGGTCTATTTTTTGGGCTACTTCAAATGACTCATTTTTTACTCCTAACCAAATTTATAGATTAATTAATTCTTGCTATACTGTTGAGAATCCAGAGAAAGTGCTACAAACATATGAAGAATGGAAAAAATACATAGATTTCAGAAAATATTATCTTGACGAACAATCAAAAAGAAATTTTAAACTAGATTCCTGTGAATTTATCAATGCTTTTGAAGTTGATAAAAAAAGGTATAGAAATAACCAATCTATTTTTGATGATTATATTTTAGACGGACATCAAGAATTTGAAAAAGGAGACATGGTTATTATTTCATCAAAAATTGATGATGCTGAACCATTTCCTTTAATTCGTTTAAATATTGATAGAAATAAAAAAGAATTTAATAAAGCTAAAATTAGCGTTCATAAAAAACTAATTAATGAAGAAGAAAAAAGAATTAAATCATTGGCGAGAGACAATGTTTTCATTTCTTCTAAAAATCCAAATGATGAATCAAATTTTAAAGGGAAAAATGGAAAAACACAAAAAATAACAACTGGCGAATTATTAAATTCTGGATATGCTTTAGGAGATCGTTATAAAATTGTCTCATTTGAAATTGAACCTAAAGATCATCTTAAACAATTAGATAAACAATTCGAAGATGATGTTAAAAAGGAGTATGAAATTATCGATGATAAATACGATAAAATAATACAAAGTGAATTAACGGCAGCGGTAGAATCATATAAAAAGGAAACTGATTTAATAACTGTACAACAGCTAAAACAAAAAGAAGACGAATTGTTTAATTCGTTAGAAACTGATGTTGCACAAAATAATGATTCGAGTATATCTTCAAAGATTTCAAAGAAAAAAAAGGAGCTAAAATTTGAAATTACGAATAAACTGAAAAAAGAGGAAAAAGAAAAGGATTATGATTTTGAAAATAGACTTAAATCCACCATTGAAAGAGCTTATTCGACACTAGATTTACATGCTTTTTATAAAGCTAGAAATCTTGAAAGTTTAAAACAATACAGTAAAAATGCTGATCAATTAAATAATAAAAAAATTATTGAATATAAAGATTCAATGCAATCAAAATTAAGTAATAAATATGCAGAAAAAATTAGAATAGTCAAAATGGAGTCAAAAGAACGATTAGACGCAAAATTAAGAAATTCAAAAAACAAAGCAATTGAAGATGAAACCATTATTAGATTTTCCCTATATTTTAAACTTAGTGATTTAAACTATGAAATAAATACAAAGCAGATTGAAACTATTAATCAAGCCCAATATATTGTGTACGATGATAGAGCTGAAAACGCTAAGATTACAAGGTATGATGCGGCATTAAATAATTTCTTTTCTGGATTTGTTATGAATCCGTACCTTTCAACATACTTATTTAATCCTGAAATGCTATCTGCTGTAAAAGTGGAAGATAGTGAATGGAATTGGTATTTGGAATCATTAAATGATAAGCAAAAAGAAGCGGTAAGAAAAGCGGTTTACAGCAATGGAATATTTTTACTTCAGGGTCCTCCAGGAACAGGAAAGACGCAGGTAATTGCTGAAACGGTAGCTCATTTAGTTACTAAAGGACAAAAGGTATTAATTTCTTCTGAAACGCATAAGGCTATCGACAACGTATTTGAAAGACTTCCAAAGATTGCGGATATTGTTCCTATTAGACTTATTCCTTCGAAAAATGATAAGAAAAATAAAAATGAATATGATCCTAAATTCCTAGTTGATAATTTTTATTTGAATATTAGTTCGAATATGAAAAAGGCGGTTAAAAGATATAAGAATTTTAAGAAAAATAAGGAAGAATTTAGAGAGACTTTTGATAAGTTGAATTTGTTAAAATCTAAAATTGAAAAATCACAAAAGATTTTAGATTTAGCAAATAATGAAATAGCTGATTTAGATGGAAAAGCTAAAGGTATTAATTTAAATATTTCATCTTTAATTGATAAAAAAAATGATATTATTAGTGAATTGGATATTTTGAAAAGAACCAGACGACACATTGATAAGGATAACCTTAGTCTAGACGATGATATAAAAACGAAGATGATATTAGATTATCTCAATGAAATTACACCTTTATTTGATGAGAATAAGTTTACTTTGGGAAATCCAGAAAAATTGCTCAAGATTCTATATTCTATAAATAGTGATGAAATTGAAAATGAGATTCTACGCATAGATCCTGAGTCAAATAATACAATATTAGAAATTAAAAAACAAAATATTAAGAGAAAAATGAATGATTGCTTAGATGAGCTAGGGGACATTATTCCAGGAAAAGAAGCGGAATCCAAATCTTTAAAAAGTGAGTTAGTATCAACTATAAATCAAATGAAGGAAACTGAAGATTCAAAGTTTCTTGATTTAAAATTAAGTTCAATTTTTAATTATGATTTTTTGGCGAATAATCTTTCTTCAATAAAAGTATTGATTACAGAGATTAAAGATAAAATTTTCGATATTAAAGTAGATTACATTGAGAAAATAAACAATGAAGTTACTAAAAATGACTCCGAATTACATGATTTAGAGAGAGAAATCACAAAATTCAAAAATGAAATTAATAAATTAAATGAATCAATAATGGAAATACAAGATAGACAAGAAGTAAGAGATATTCAAGAAAATAAATATCGATTAAAAAATGAATTGAATATATTTTTTAAAGATTTTGAAATTTCGCAACCTTTCAACGATATTGATGAGGCATTAAAAATAATCGATGACAAGTGGAGAGAATTAGAAAAAGATTATAAAAGAAAAGAATTAGAGAATAAAGAAAAAATCCCGATGTATGAAAAAATATCTAATTACTTATCAAAGGTTGATGTAATAGATGCTGATAGAAAAGAATATACTCGTGATTTAATGGAAAATGCTAATGTATTCGGCATTACCTGTACAAGTAGGGAAAAATTTAATGGTAAAAATGTCGATGCTTTATCTGAATACGGCATTGATGATATTGATATAAAAACTGTTGGAATTGATGTTGTCATTATTGATGAAGTTTCAAAATTGAGTTTTATCGATTTGCTCATACCCATACTGCACGGAAAGTCTGTTATATTGGTGGGTGATCACAGACAGTTGCCACCCATGTACGATCTATCAAAATTAAATAAATATGATTTTGAAGGATTAGATGACGGAATTATTAATGAAGAAATTAATAATAAATATAATGAACTTTATACTAATTGTTTCTTTAAATCACTATTTGAAAAAATCCCTGAAAGTTACAAAACAATGTTAGTTCAACAGTATCGCTGCCATGAGGATATCATGAATGTCTTCAACCATTTCTATCAAGGAGAGTTAAAACTTGGATTTTCAGGTCAAAATAATAGCAAAAGTCACAATATTCAATTGTTTTCTAATGGAAGATACATTATTGAACCTAACAAGCATGTATATTTTGTGGACTGCAAGAAAAATGAAGTTCGTGATGAAAACTCCACATCAATATATAACATTGGTGAGGCAAGAGTCGTTGTAGAACTTATTAAAAAATTAAATAATTTCTTTGTACAAAACCCTGAAAAAGAAAAGTTGAGCATAGGTGTTATTTGTACTTATGGTGATCAAGCTAGAAAAATCAAAGATATTATGAAGCGTGAAAGAGTTGACACTAATGGATTCAAGACAGATGTTGAAAAGATGATTGTAAGCACTGTAGATGATTTTCAAGGCGATGAGCGAGACATCATTATTCTTACGACAGTTCGAAACCCAGAACACCCTGAAAAATCAAATCCAGGCTTTATTTTGGCCTATCAGAGAATAAATGTTGCTTTATCTAGAGCTAGAAGATTATTGGTTATGGTTGGGAATCGAAGATATCTTGAAACAAAAGGTATCATTGATTTACCAGATGTTAACGGGCGTGGTGAAGGTTTTAATAAGCCTCATTTTCGAGTGTATGAAGAAATAATATCGACTATTGAGCAATACGGAAGAGTAATTCAAGATGAAGATATTTTGGAAGATAAGGAGGCTAAATAAATGAATAAGTTTACATTAGAAACTTCATTTCAATTTCCGTTTTTTGTATTTAATGAACTTGTATCGTATTTAGAAGTAAAAAAGCCTAGTGGAATTGCATATATGCTCTTGGTTTTATTCAATGAATCAAATGATAAGAATGCATTAATATGCAATGTTTTAGAAAACTTTGGTGTTCCTAAATCGCTTCACTATATCTTTGCGGATACGATTAAGAATCTTACCGAACAAGAAATACTAGAAACAAATTCGGGTTATTCTTTTGATCGAAGCGCATTTAATATATATAAAATTGATGATTTTTCTTTTACAAAAAAAGGTAAAAAAATATTTGCGGACGAATCTATTCCTACTGGAGTAGAAAAGCAAGCAAAGATTCCTCTATTTTTTGATATTGCAATGAACCAATTAGTTCTTATTCCAAATCCATCTTTAGAATTAAAACCTTTAAAGGATTGTGCTATCACCGATGAATTTATGGAACGTTTTACATGTGATAAAAATGAAGAAGATTTTCTTAATAGGAATAAAGGTGTATCTATTCCAATTTATGTAAGAGGGAAAATTGATAGAAATGAGCTTATAAAACAAGAGGAAGTAATAACTAGTGTTAATTTAATTTCAGAAAAAGAACACTGGGTTGGTAAATATGATTGTACTATGGAATTTGATCAGAATTTAATTTCTTTTAATTTTGAGAATAAATCAGTGCAACGTTTCTTTGATGAAAATTACGATTCTCAAATTGTAATGAGGACACTTGGATATAAAAATAAATTTAAATTCAAATCAAAATATTCAACTGGATTATCTTTGACTAATTTTAATGGCGAGGAAATCTCGAGCATTCTTTTTCCTGACGAAATAGATGATATCCTCAAGCAAAAAGATCAATTGATTATTACTAGAGGCAACTATGATTCTCGCAATTACTTGTCTGTTGAAAGTGTTGATGGTTTAAATACTTATAATGCAAATTGTGAGTTTGTTATTCTAGATCAATCAAACAATATTTATGCCTATATTCCTGGCAAATTTGAGTTTTCTTGTCAAACGATTAAAAGGGTATCTATTCCCCTTGTTTTAAAGGTGAAAGTATCTTCAGAAGCACTTAAAAATATGCTCGTACCATATCTTGATTCTCTTAAAACATACACTGAAGAATCACTTAGAAGTCTAATTAGCATAACTAATATTACAAAAGATTATGAAAAAGCAAACAGTATCCTTGCTTCCTATTTTGGAGATGATGCTGAAAGCAATTTGGTGTTGTTAAAGGAAATTAAACCAACTGCAATGCTTAATTCAAATCTATTTAAAAAGTATAAAGAATTAGTTCAATCAAATTATCACCAATATCTGAAAACAGCTACTGAAGATAATTTGGAAATATTATTGGAAATCACTTCGAATACTCCACGCCTCTTAAATCTTTCAGAAAAGGATGTTTTATCAGATTTATTTGCTACTCTTGGCGAAATTGAGCATAAGCAAAGTATCTATGAAATGCTAGTTGCTGAGGGATTTGATAAATCACTTGTAGTTTTATATGTTGATCCAGCGGAAGAGGTTTTTAAAAATAGAAAGCCAAATGAAAAAACTCTTGTTGATTTAATCAATTTTGATAATTGTATAAATAGTCTAAAAGAATTGACCAATATAGCAGATTATCAAAAATACATATTCAATAACGATGGAGTAAATAGATTAAAATTTAAGAAATTTTACGATACAGCTCTATCACTGCAAAAGGAAATTGATATTTTTAGACTAAAGAACCTCGCTAGGTTCCAAAAATACGATGGATTCATGGCCTTGTTTGGAAAGATTAACGATGAATTTAACATGCTTGACAATGCACTGAAGGATCCAAACAAAATTACTTCTGAACTCATCGAAAAGAAAATTAACTTGGGTGATTACCAATTTGTCTTTGTAAATCTCTCAGCAAAACTAGAGATTATTCTTAAAAACAAATACGAATTAGATGGGACTTTATCTAGTATGTTATCTAATGCTAGAAAAAGTGGTAAAATTAAAAAAGAAGTTATAAATGATCTCCATGATTTTAGAGAAAATAGAAACGCAAACATACATCCAGAAGATAGAACTGCTGATTACACAGCAGATGATTTAAGACGGTGGAGTAAAGAAATATTTGATTTGGAGGAGGAAAATAAATGAGCAAAAAAGTAACTGTCGATTTTGAGGGCTTATCAATTAGCATTAAAGCCCAATGCGAAGTGGCAGCCCATTCTCTATGCAAAATTGACCAAGTGCTAAATCACATTCATGAAACCGCAGACAAGCTAGAAACCTCTAAAGTCAAAGAATATGAACAACACTTACTTGTATCAAAAAAACTGATTCAAACGAAGATTGATTCATTTATAGATACTCTTAGTGATTATAAGGCGTTAAAGAAACAAACTTTTTCTGTACATTCTGGGCAGTTTCAGCAGTATGAAAGAATTGTTTCAAATCTTAAGAATAAAGGCGAAGAATTAACAAATATTGTTAACGAATTAACAGGGTCAAAGCTTGCGGTAATGGATCAAATGATTGATGAGGCACTTTTTAATGCGGGACAGCAATCGTTTCAGGCTCTTATAGACAAAGCAAATGGGGTTTTATCCATTGACTCAAATATTCTCGATCAAATAAACCAAATAGAAGATATATCTCTTAGAGAACTTGCTTACAATGAACTGATAAATGAAAAAAATATTAATCTTTCATACTCTGAAATATTAGCTGTCGCAAATGACAAGTATGATGTGTTACTTGGAAAAAAGACTACTCAAGTGATAGAGGAATATAAAGAAGATTTGAGAAGTAATGGTTTGTCTACTGAAATAATTGATAAGGCTAAAACAATTGATGAAGCAAACGTTGTAGTTAATGCGGCTATTACAGATGAGAAAGTACGAAAAGAAGCATTAAAAGCAATTATTAAAGCAATAAAAGAACGAGGTTTCATTGTTGATACTCAAAAGAATCTTAAGATAGATAAAGAAAAAAATATCGTTAAGCTAATCGCATTAAAAGCTTCAGGACAAAAGGCGGAGTTTGAAATACAGCAGAGCGGTAAATTCATGTATCACTTTGATAAATATGAAGGAAAAGCTTGTCAAAAGGATATAACACCTTTTCTGGAAGATCTAAAAAATATTTACGATATAAACATTCTTCACGAAGAAGTATCGTGGGAAAACCCAGATAAGATTTCCACACAAAAATATCAGTATATAAATAAAAATAAAGGAACCAATTAGGAGGTAATCATATGTCTTTACAGAATAGTTTGAATAAAATTAGGCGCAGCGCAGGAATTAAGAAATGCGTTATGATCGATGGAAACGTCGGTGATGTGTATTTAGATGAAAAAAACAAGATTATTACGCTTAGAGAATATTTAGAAGAAATGTTCAAAGATATGGAATATCAAGACATTGTTTACTGGGATAGAGTAGAGGGAGCAACAGGCTCTGTAGATAAACTCACATTAACCGATGAAGTTGAAGTAAAAGGTGACTCGTATGCCATTGATGAGGGTGAAGAGGAAACGCCAAAGGGTCAGCAAGGCCTATTTAAGAGCCCTGCTGAAATTTTGAACGTGGTGTATAAGAATATTACAGATAAGAAAAAGAAGGTCGCATTTATCCTTAACTGGTCAGAGTACCTATTCAGTTCAAATGGATTGTCAGAAGACGAAAGACAGAATATAACTATTTTAAGCAAGGCATTAAAAGACCGGAAAGTTGAGTATTTAAATTCAGACAGCAACGAAAGTGTCGTAATAATAATATTGAACAAAGCTTCTGGGCTACCCTTGTCTTTTTATCAAAAAAATCCCGAAGTAGATATTGTCTCTTTACAAAAACCCGATAGAATTGAAAGAAAACAAATGATTCAAAAAATAGAAGATTCATTTGAAGTAAAACTTTCTAACGGGACAAATTCTTTACTGGATGATGAAAATTCTCAATATATTGATATGCTTGAAGATTTCACTAATAGAGAAATTATTCAGTTGTCAAGATTGTCTAGAAAAGAAGAAAAGATGTCATTTGACAAGTTATTCTATTTATTTAAATACGGTGAAAAAGAAAATCCTTGGGAAAAGTTAGAACAATCACGCGTTAAGAATATCAAGAAAGAATTATCTGAGAGAGTAGTAGGACAAGATGAAGCTATTGATAAAATTGAAAAGACCGTAATTAAAGCTTATATGGGATTAACTGGGTTACATAAAAGCTCTTCAAGAGCAATGCCTAAAGGTGTGTTCTTCTTTGTGGGTCCTACCGGTGTAGGTAAAACTGAACTTTCAAAAGCATTGGCTAAGTTTTTGTTTGGTGATGACCAAGCTTGTATTCGCTTTGATATGTCAGAATATACTCAAGAAAACAGCGATCAAAAATTAATAGGTGCTGCACCAGGATATGTGGGATATGAAGAAGGCGGACAACTTACCAACGCAATCAAAGAACATCCATTTAGCGTTGTCCTATTTGATGAAATTGAAAAAGCCGCTAAACCAAATCCTAGAATCTTAGATATCTTCTTACAAATTTTAGAGGATGGTCGTCTTACTGACTCTAAAGGTGAAACAGTTTATTTTAGCGACACTATCATTGTGTTTACTTCGAATCTAGGTGCTAATCAAGTTCAAGCAAGCGGAGACAAAGAAGGCGTGGCTAAAGAGTTTATTAAAATAGTAAAGGATTATTTCGACCAAGAAGTAAAGAGACCTGAATTATTGGGGCGTATTGGATATAACAATATTGTTCCGTTCAATTTCATTCAAGATAAAGAATTCCAATTTAAGATTTGTAAATCAAAATTAAAACCTGTTATTAAAGGGATTGACGAGAAATATAAATTAGAGTTGGAGTTTGAAAAGGAAATGGATTCAATAAATTATATTTTATCCGGAGTTGACTCATCTAAAGGAGGAAGAGATATATTAAATGCAATTAACGATCGATTGCTTGATCCACTTGCAATGTTTCTTTTTGAAAATAAAGATGATCTTCGTTCGTTGCGTGGAAGTAAGATAATTACAAAAGTAAATAAAGAAGGATTCGAATTTGGATTCAGTGATTAAGTTTAATGTTGCATATATAAAACTATGCACAAGAACTGAAGGACCATTTAATAGATGTTGCATTTGGTTTCAGGGTTGTAACCTTCATTGTGAAGGTTGCTGTAACAAGGATCTTCAACCTTTGATTCCGAATCACATTATTACTTTAGATAAATTAGTTAATATAGTTAAAGAAGCTAAAGAGCAGTTTGATATTGAAGGTGTAACCCTAAGTGGAGGAGAACCTTCTCTGCAGTCTGGCTTAGTATATTTTAATAATGAAATTCACAAGCTTGGAATGGGAGTAATTTTATTTTCTGGTAAAGAAAAAACTCAGCTGAATCCAGAATTAGTAGACTCAGTTGACCTTTTAATTGCTGGACCTTTTGTAGAAAGTAAATTGGATAATAAAAGAGTTTTGCTTGGCTCGACAAATAAGTCTTTGAATTTTATTACAAATAGATATGTCTTAGAAAAAGAATATTTTAATAATGCATCTGCTATCGAAGAAGTGACTGCGGAAGATTATATTTTTATTAATGGAGACTAACATAAAAACTATGATTTTCATATTTTCATAAGTATCATTGTAATACTTGATAATAGAATATATTATATATAGCAGTTGATAATGACAAATAAAATAAACTGATTTTTTAATTCCTGTCTAGTCTCGTCATAATATTTATAAATAAGAATGATTACTTTTTGTAAGAATATACGATTTTTAATCTTATAATTATATTTTATTAATAATACATTAGAAAGTAGCACACATTATGGAGGTAGTATAGTTATGTCAGAAAAGCAATTTGATCCTCATTATTGGCCAATTAATTTAGCTCTTTCAAACAATTTTTTCGAAGTTCCAGTTTATCAAAGACCATATTCATGGAGCTCAAAAGAAGTGAATTCCCTTTTGAAGGATATTTTTTGTGGTTACAATAAGAGAAAAACATATCCAGATGATGAATTATTTACTGGAACCTTATTTTTAAGATTTAAAGGTAAGGGAGCTGATGGAGTTAAGGATAGGTATGAAATTGTTGATGGTCAACAAAGACTCGCTACAATTTCTATGATGCTTCTTTCTGTCTATTCCATTGCTAGGATTAGAGGATTTGATGAATCTGTTCCAGATATAGTTACAATACGTTCATTTTTATGGAAATATTCGAATCAACAATATAATAAGAATGAACGATTATTGACATTAAATAGCATAGATTCAGATATTTTCAGGTTCATTTTCGACTCTACATTTGATGATCCATCTGGCATTAAAAACTCGCTTAAGGGTTACAATGAAAGGGGAAAAACCGAAGAAAATATCAAGAAAATGTTTAATTCTATTTATGATTTTATTTTTGAAAAAACAAATCAACCTGGAATGGATAAAAATGAAATTATAACCTTTTTTAATTTTATAATTAATAAAGTAATTTTTATTGCTATTCAATCTTCCGTGAGCATGCCACGTGTGTTTTCGGTTTTTGAATCAATTAATAGTAAGGGAAAACCCTTGGATAGAATTGATTTAATTAAAACAACGATTTTTTCCATTATTGATGAGAAGGATTACAATACATACTTAACTAAATGGGGTCAATTAATTATTAAAACAGGAGATAATCTAGAAGATTATTTTCAAACCTTTGTTCGTTCTTATTTTCTTTATTATCGCCAAGCTATTGGAATCGCCGAATTTAAATATATGTCTAGGCAATTACCCCATATTTATAATAAAGAAAATGAAGCTGAAGGGCTAAAAGCATTTATTGATGATATGTTAGAACAAGTGGATTCCTATGCGTATTTGTCTGATGAGAATTTGGCGGATAATTTTATTGATAAACCATCTTTTAAAACATTTTATAGATTATTTACAATAAATCATTATAGACATCCCAACGCGTTGTTTTTTAGAAGTTTTTACGAATATAAAAATGGAAAAATATCGAAGGAAGATGTAACTAAAATTGTAAAATCTGCAACATTATATATGTTTAAGTTTCAATCAATAAATGGTGGAGATAGTAAAGATGCAATAAGTACATTTGAAAAAATATGCAAGTATTTTTATAATAAACAAAATCTTGATGCTGATTATATTGAAAGAGCATTTAAGGATGCTTTAAAACTAAGCGGAGTAGATGCTGAAATGATAAAGAGTAAACTTTTGGCTATTAATGCTTACTCAAAAAGAGAGCTGGCCTATAGTATATTAGCTTTAGTAGAATCAATTGATGAAAAAACTAAGCGCTTGAGTTTTAGCCAGGCTTCATTGATTTTATCTCATATAAAGGACGATACTTTTCAACTTGACCACATGATGCCTCAGAGCCCGGCCAAAGATGACGCATACTTAAAATATTACAAGTTGAAATTTGAAACCGGAAACGAAACTCTGGTTTTGAAAGATGGACATGACTTTCAAGATGATGTGTTTGATGGAATGAATTATGATGAATTTATGGCTAGGACAATAAATCGAATTGGGAATATTAGATTTTTGTTGCCTGATCAAAATAAATTCAAAGATCATGATGTTTTAATTCTTCCTACAAATGAACCCTTTGTTAAATATGAACAAGTAATGGATAGATGTTCTGAGATAGCACAAAAGTTAATAAATACTCCTGATTTAATGTAATATTTATTGTCTTTATTACTCAAATTTTCAATTATTTTTTTCTAATTTCGAAAATAATTCAGGCATGTTTTTCTTAAACCACACCAATGAATCGATTAGGGATATTTTAATATCTCTCGTTTTGAAATCTAAATATTCTTTCGCTGTCGTATTGTCAAAATTGTGATTTGCTGTAATGGTATATAAAGAATACTTAGTAAACAAAGGTTTTTTATGTCTTCTTGTGT
>Ga0172378_10002917_pt1 | contig 16051 bp, 13 predicted proteins | sample GrowelOW332metaG_FD_119755 | JGI IMG/M metagenome (GOLD analysis project Ga0172378, IMG submission 119755) | Groundwater microbial communities from an aquifer near a municipal landfill in Southern Ontario, Canada - Pumphouse #3_1 metaG | ecosystem: Environmental > Aquatic > Deep subsurface >... | reverse complement strand
CCAGAAGGGGCAAAGAATACAGTATGGCGAACCAACTGCAAAAAAATCTAAAATACGTTTTCAACACAGAACGATGTTTCCTTGTCTTATCTGCATTCCAAGCACCAGAGTTGGGTTGAATTGCCGTCCCCTTCAATCGGGTAAAACACGGTTTTGAAAGGGTGTCTAATCAAAGGCTATCGAAAATCCTCTCAGGCGTCCTTTCCGTCGTCAAACCTCCGCCAGCTCAGGTCAGTTGTTTGGAATTGGCAAAACTTCCAACGGGCGTTTTTGGGGCGTAATCAAGGACGGCAATTCCTGGTCAATGATATTCAGTATCTCAACATTTTTACGAGCCCGGATTTTTTGAATGATCCAGGCGCTGAGCAGTAGAATCACCAGCATGCCGACCAGCATGCTGATCAAAATCGCGGGCAAATGCAGAGCCGGGCTACCTCCGCTTTCCTCCTGCAGATCGTCTTCTGCAAAAATATTCGGGGTTTGCGGGCTGATTCGAGATGCATTCAGAAGCAAATCAGAAGAATGCCCAGCCGTCTTCCGGCTCTCCAGATCAAATTTTTCCAGCAACTCATCCGGAGTGACCTGATAGACCATGCAAATGCGTTCGATAAACGATTTGCAGTAATGCTCATGCTGCCGAATTTTATAAAAGTCGCCACTTTCCAGGTTTTGAATAAACTCCTGTGAAGAACGAACTTTTTGAGCGACATCCGCGACAGTCATCCCGGCTTCAGCCCGTAAATTACGCAACTGCTCACCGAAACTTAGCGGGGGCAGACAGAGCACTTGAGCGGCTTCCTCCGGCTTTTCGCCCTCAACAACAAGCGAGTTACTCCCTGAGTTTGCTTCGCCTTCCTGTGTATCAAGCTCTGCCGTTTCAGCCGGAGTCGGTTCTGCCGTTTCAGCCGGAGCCGGTTCAGCCGGAGCGGCCTCGGATGGCGATACAAGAATATCCCCGGCACTACGACTTGGCAGAGTTTCCTCCTGCTGAAAAAGTTCTTCACTGTTTCGAATATTCAACATCAGCTGCTCCAGCTGTTACAAAAGATCAACGTTCGTCCTTGGGGCTGTCTTCGTCTTCATATACATCCTTATCCGGCGGAGCCAAAACCAGAATTTCCCGCATTCCACTGGAAGGCTGAGGCCCGATAATCCCCCGATCCTCGAGCTCATCGATCAGCGTAGCGGCTTTATTATAACCAATTTTCAAGGCACGCTGCAGATAGCTGATCGTTGGCCGACGATCTCGCAGAATGATCGCAATAGCAGACTGAACCAGCTTCTCTTCTTCGTCTTGCGGATCCATGTCCTGGCTATACATTTTGCCGCCGCCCGTATCGAAAGCATCACTGTCGCCAGCCTCCAAGGTCCGGAAAACGGATTCATCAAATTGCTGTTCAGCAAACGCCGAGACATAGCGGACAATATTTTCCACTTCTCTAGTATCGACCCAGCCGCCCTGGATGCGTTCGACATTCATACCAATACCTTTAAAAAGCATATCGCCGCAGCCCAGCAAAGACTCCGCCCCTTTGTTATCCATAATCGTACGAGCATCGATCTGAGACGGCACCTGAAAGGCAATCCGCACCGGATAGTTGTTTTTTATGGTACCGGTAATAACTTTTGTATCCGGGCGCTGAGTGGCAATAATCGTATGTATGCCAACCGCACGCGATTTTGCCACAATGGTTGCCAGACATTTTTCAACTTCCTTCTGGGCATGCAACATCACATCGGCAATTTCATCAATAATAATCACGATGAACGGGAGTTTTTCCGGAATGGGTTTGCCCTCTTCATCGAGTTGTTCGTCCGCGAGGTGCTTCCGGTTGTTGAATTCCTTCAGATTACGCACTTTGACGGCTCCCAACAGGCGATAGCGCCTTTCCATCTCATTGATCGCCCAGCGCAAAGCCAGACTCACCTTTTCCGCTTCCGTAATGACCGGCACGATCAGATGAGGCAAGCTGCTATAGGGTTGAAATTCAACCACCTTTGGATCCGCCATGATCAACTTTAATTCATCCGGCTTGAATTTGAAAAGCATGGAAGTGATCAGCAAATTCATGCAAACGGATTTGCCGCTGCCGGTAGCACCGGCGATCAGCAGATGCGGAGCCCGAGCCAAATCCAGCAAAATCGTTTGACCGCTGATATTTTTTCCCAGTAGCAATGGCACTTCCATTTTGCTATCTATCCACTTCCGATCGCTCAGAAGTTCATAGGCCGAAACATTGGTTCGCTGAAAATTAGGCACTTCAATGCCAACCAAATTTCGTCCGGGAATCGGCAACAACATGCGAACACTGACGGCCTCCAGAGCCATACAGATTGTATTCTGGATAGAGCTAAAGCGGTCGATATTCACCCCAGGCGCCGGAGAAATTTCAAAAAGAGTCACCTGCGGTCCGATGATATTGCCAACCACTTCTGCATCAAGACCGAAATTATCCAAAGTATCCTGCAGTTTCCGCATCGTCTTCTCAACCTCGTCCCGCAGTCTTGAAGTCGAGACTTCTACCGGTGGATTCAATAGGGTTGCTTCCGGCAATTGGTAAGGTGCCCCTGGTATGACCTGTGGGATCAGCGGAACGGTATGAACGGGTGCTGCGACCGCGGGCGGGGGGCTGATAACCGCTTGTTTGGGTATCTGCATCGGCAATTCCTGCTCTCTAAGCAACAGTGAATTGGCAACTTGCTGTTGTCTCAACATTGAGGGAGAACCCGAGGCGGGCTGTACGGCGGGAGCCGGACGATTACGCATCAATGCGGCAAGATCTTCCTCGTTTTTATCTTTACCGGCAGACTGGTTTTCAGCAGCTTGTTTTTTGGCGGCTGGAGCAATCACCGTAGCAAATTGTTCTGCGGGTTCTTCTTGGGATCGTTCTTCCGGCGGTTGTTCCGCGGTCTTCACATCGCGTTTACGTAGCAAATCCTGCCAATCATAATACCAGATAATTCCCAAGGGAGTCAGAAACAGCAGCAGGGCGATCAGCAACGATCCAGTCCAATTCAACAGCAAATAAAGCCAGCCGGAATTGGAAGCACAGAAAAAATGGCCGATGACCCCGCCGGGCATCGAATGGATATTCAGCGCTGCAGTCAGGGCGGCCAAGGCATTTGGAAAAAGCCCAAGCAGTAGCGAACAACCGAAGCCAGCCAGCAGAATACAGACCGGATAGTCCACGCCGGTACGCCGCAATCCGCCCCGCCAGAATAAACGACGCATGCTGCATAACAATAATAACCCCGTGAGAAAATAACTGCCCAGGCCGAAAGTAATCATCATGAACCACCCGACTCTGGCACCAACAACTCCCAACAAGTTGCGGGGATAGGAAACACCGCTTATCCCCCCAGCAAGATAATCGAGATCGTCCGGACTGTATTTGATCAGAGACAAAAAAAGCAAAATGCAAAAAAACAAGATAAGAATCCGTCGGAACTTGAAAGTTCGGTCACTTTCGTCCTGCATGATATTTGCTACTGCCCCGAATAACACGGCCATCCAAATCTCCTCTTCAACGGGTGCTTCGCCAAGATCTCCCGTCCGCAAACGTCATCCCGACAGCCCGACCGGTAAAAAAGCGAATACATAATCTTGTCGCAAATCGGTCGTATTTCATAACAACAAAACCCGCTTGCGAATCAACCACCTTGAATAATGTAATCTGACCGCCGAAATATACAACCAAAAGAACTCAGAAAACCAGACGTTTCAGCACCCTGCGTTTCAGCAAAGGAAAATGCCGCCGCGCGCTGTTATGCATCCCTCATAGAGGCCGCTTCCTTAATGACCTGTTCGTTCTCATCACAATATCCGTCGGGACTCTAACCGAACCTGAAATCCGCACAAAAGAGCACGGAAACGGGAAACGCGAGCTGTACTACAGAGGCCGCTTCAAGCGGAGAAAAAAAGACGTCACATCTGCCGTTCTGCTGGCGACAACAAAGCACGACCATTTATTGATCAAAGCCATATTTTTTATCATTTGCAGCTCGGCGTCGGGCGTCTCCTTCTTCAAGGTCATGCTTGAAGGTCTCGCTTTTGGACTTTACTTGGCCGGTCACTTCTTTGCCGACCTGTTCGGTCTTGGACTTGCCTCTCTGCAACAGATTCTGCAACGCTTGACGGTGTTGATAAGCAAACCACGCAGCAGCCAATACAATCAGCAATAGAATAAAATTCCGAATAACACGTTTGAGTTCGCTTTTTTTCTTGCGAGCCATAATCTCTCCTACAACGACTTGCGAATCCAGAGCATTTTGCAGGCAGGCATCCGAACAGCAGATGATTCCATTGGCCGTTTTGATACACTTCTCGCAAATCGGTTTCCGGCAGGTCGCACAGTGCGCGACCGCCGGTACATTCGGATGATTCAGACAAACACTTTGGTTAATTTTACTGGACATGGCAGACCTCCTGTTTGGTAAAAAACCCAATCCTTGCGCATCTGAACACTCAACGTAAAAAACAGCTGCAAATTATCAGCCGCCGATCAGAACTGCTGCAAGAAGCGTAGATCGTTGTCATAGAGCAGACGCAAGTCACTAATCGCATAGCGGATCATGGCAATGCGCTCCAAGCCCATCCCAAAAGCATATCCAGTTGTTGTCTCAGGATCATAACCGACATTCTTGAAAACTTCAGGATTCACCATGCCGGCACCCGCGAGTTCCAGCCAGCCAGAGCCTTTGCAGATACGACAGCCCTGCCCCTTGCAAATGATGCAGGACGCATCACATTCCACGCTGGGTTCCGTAAAAGGGAAATAATGCGGACGCAGACGCACCGTCACGTTTTCTCCGAACATCTCACGCGCGTAGTGTGCAAGAACCCCTTTCAAATCCGCCAAGGAGACATGACGATCAACATATAATCCTTCGATCTGATGAAAGCTCATGCCGTGTGTGGCATCCGGCGTATCACGCCGGTAACAACGCCCCGGGCAAATGATCCGAACCGGCGGTTTTTTGGCCAGCATTGAACGAATCTGAACAGGGGAAGTCTGAGTCCGCAAGATCATCGTCTCCGGATTCAGCCAGTTCTCATCTTTTAGATTGAAATAAAAAGTATCTTCCGGGGTGCGGGAGGGATGATCCTGAGGAGCATTCAGAGCATCAAAATTATTCCAGACCGTTTCCAGATCCGGCCCATCGGCGACGATAAAGCCCATCCGTCGAAAAATGGCAACAGCGTCATCCATCACCTGGGTGATCGGATGCTTATGGCCGAGGTGACGCTTGCGCCCGGGCAGCGTGACATCCAATGCATGCGAACATGCAGAGGTCTTCTGTAACGATGCCGTTTTCTCCTCAAACGCCTGCTGAATCTGCTGTTTGACGGAATTCAAGGTTTTGCCGACCGCCGGTTTGTCCGCCGCCGGAACCTGCCCCAATTTACCCAGCAAAGCTGGCAACAGCCCTTTCCGCCCTAAAAAACGAGCCCGCACTTCCTCGAGTTCATCCGCATTGCTGACGGTCGACAGGGTTGCTTGAACCTGCGTCAGAGTCGACAATAAATCCTGTTCTAATTCCGTCATAATCACATTCCTGATAAACAAGTATCTTGTAAAGTTTGTTTTTCCAATTTCTGGCGATTCGCACTCTTACTGCACTGCTACTTTAAGAATCTCTGCATTATTCATGAACATCATGGCGAAAGCCAAAACGAAGATGGCAATGGTTTCGACAATGCCCAGCGCGATCAGATAATTGACAAAGCCCTTGCCGGTTTCCGCCAAAGCATCACAGGCACCTGCGGCAGCGCGCCCCTGATATGCGGCTGAAAAAGCGATTCCAAAGCCCCCCAGGAAACCAACCAGCAAAGCCACGGGCCAATACGCTGGTTGAATGGTCAGCACGGTTCCCATCAGAATCATGCCATAAATCGTCTGTGACATCGGCACACCGGTCAGAATGGTCAGCTGAAATGGGGCACTTTTGCCCTGCGCATAACATTTTTTCCAGCTGCCAATCGCGGATGCAGCAGCCACACCACAGCCATAGGCGGAACCTGCGGCGGCCATGCCAAAAGTTGCAAAAGCGCCAAAATAAACTAAAGCCTGTTGAATGGATTCGCTCATATTCTTTCTCCTGCTTGTTGTTCTGATTGGGTAAAATTAATGTAAAAGATGGAAAATCACTCTCCGTTTTCCGCTGTTTTCAAGGGCAAGTACGCCTTACCGCCCCAGTTCAGTCCGATATGTCCGGAAAACTCAAGAGTATTCAAACGGATGCCATGCACAAGCACGCCCATGGCAGCCAAGGCCACATTCAGGGTGTGGCCGATGAGAATGATAATCAGGCTGACCGGGATCATCCACAGCGAGTTCTGCCAGACCATGACACTCATTGCATTAAAGCTTTCAGCGATAAAATAGCTGGATAATCCGACTGCGTAAAGCCGGATATAGGAAAGCACATCCACCAGACTATTGATAAAATTGAAGGGGGCATAAATCACATCTCCCATATTCAGCCAATTTACCGAGCAAGTCAGAATCAACACCGTCCCGACCAAGTAAAGACCTTTGGCATAGGGGCTGAGGGTACCGCCGGAAATCAGCAGCATTTTGACGGTAAAGAAATTGCCCCATAGAAAGAGAGCCCATCCCACATGTCCCAAGCCGCGGCGGATACTGCCGCTGATCAAAGCCGACCAGATTCGAGCCATGGACAAATGGAACGCACCGATGAAAAAGCCAAGCAATTTGACGTGATTGCTGTTGACATCCTCCCGGAACCAGGGAATACCACGAAAAACCAGCGGCAGCCGTTCTGACGGGATGCCAAACCAATTGCCAGTCAAAGCCCCATAGATCAGAATGCAGCCGCTCATCAGTAGCAACAACAAGATCGCATCCTTTTTTTTCTGCTCAGCAGACTGATTTTTGAACCACAAAACGCAACCGCCGGCAAAAAAGAGTAGGCCATATCCGGCATCCCCAACCAGCATGCCGCAGAAAATGGCAAGAAAAATCAACATCGGTGCACTGACATCAACTTCGTTATATCCCGGCAGGACTCCGATAAAATCAAAGATCAGCTGTGCCATCCGCAAGCGTTTTGGTATCCGTAGTTTGGTCGGCACTTCCGGATCCTCCAAGGCGGCATCCTCAGAACGGATACCCCAACCTTCGTTGCCAGCGGCAACCAGCAAGTCCTCCATCCGGTCACTTGGGACAAAGCCGGAAAGATAAGCGAGCTCCTGCCCGGCCAACCCCATGCCATCACGGGCTTTGGCAAAGGTCACTTCACCACGAAGACAAAGTTGAAATTTCTGTAGATTGCTGAGCTGCCGGGCGGCCAGGCTATGTAATTCGGCCTGCAATCGTTTCTCCTCCTGCTGCAATTGCTGAAATTCCTGCCGCAAAGCCGCTAAATCCCGCCCCTGTGGAAAATTCTCCACCGGCAAATTCAGTTCAGCAAGGGAATCCGAAGAGAACACCAGGAAATAGGCTTTACCCCGGACTTGTTTTACAACCTGACAAAAACAATTTTCCGGCAATTCTGGAAAGAGTTCAGCGGAGCAGCTGCACAAAGCGGCCTGCCAGCCGCGTTCTTGCAGCTTTTGCAGGGTCTGTTCGGAAAATTCGCCCCAGGGTTCGAGCTGTTCCATAGCCGGCAACAAGGCGGCTTGCCGTTCGGCATTAGCCTTCTCTCTTGCCATTGTCGTCACGGCGCTCTGAAGAACCTGCGCTGGGGCAAGTGGCTCTGCGCCTTTTTCCGGCTTGACTTTCAGCTCTGACAAATAGTTCAGCACCCGTTCCAGGTCAGCCTGTTGCCAGGCCAGCCCAGTCAATTCGTCCGAGGCCGGTTCGGTCACTGGAACAATATGGAACAAGCCCAGATGCTGCAAGCCAGCCACGGCGGATTGCCGTTCACTCGACAAGCAGACCAGGGTAATTTTTTTCATCTTCTCGATCAAGGAAATACTCCCTTAAACAACAACAACTTTACACAAGTGCAGCATCCCGAAGTTCACATTTCTTTTTGGCAATCTTCGAACGACCAACCGAATTGGTCTGCTGATCGCCAATGTAAATGTTAATGCGGCGGATGTGTTCTTGGGCATCCGGGATTTTAACTTTTTCAAACAGGTTGACCCGCTGTGTTACCACCCGGAGTTCCTGGTTCAGTAAAGTGAGCTGCTCTTCAACCAGACTGCGACGCAAACGCAATTCAATCTGTTTTTTCAAGATCTCCAACGCATCATCAAACCAAAGCGGAGTCGAAAACAGGTCATAATCAATCTCTGTAAAGGCCAACGATTCAAACACCGGAACATCCGTGCCAGCGACATTATGCGCGCCAACCCGCCATTCGCTGACTTGCAGCAAATCCCGCAATTGCTCTGCATCTTTACCGGCAAACAAAGCCAGATTCTTCTGATTGCGAATGATTTCTTCCTGCAAATGCCGATCAATCTCGGCAAGCGCTTCACGCACCAGCCGCACTTCAACTTGGAGTTGCTGCTTTTTGAGCTGCAAGGTCGGCAGATAGCGTTGAAAAAGCTTCAACGAATCACGCTGATTCTTCAACTCGTTTTTGGTTAATTTGATTTTCGCCATAAGCGACCTCAGTCCACCGGATTCTTATCTGGCCAAAAGGCCTGGATCATCTCGCTCTTGATGCCGGTTTCCGACGGGTCAAAACATTCCGCCAGGGTTTTCCAGCCTAAATCCAACGCCTCTTCCAGGGAAATGTTAACACTCAAGTCCATCATACGCGATTCAAACATGGAGCCATACTTGAGCAGCTTCTGATCCCACTCACTCATGCGGAAGCCCATCGATTGCTTTTCGAGCGCTTCCTTGTATTCAGCATACAGACGGATCATCGTATCCATGACCGTGCGATGATCCTCCCGAGTACGATCATTAACCTGTTGTTTCAAACGGCTCAATGATCCGAAAGGCTCAATTCGGCCATTCACCAGATAAAATTGCCCTTCGGTGATATAGCCGGTATTATCCGGCACCGGATGAGTGACATCGTCCCCGGGCATCGTAGTCACTGCCAGAATGGTAATCGAACCAGCATTCTCAAAATCCACGGCCTTTTCATAGCGGGCAGCCAGCTGACTGTAAAGATCGCCAGGATAGCCCCGGTTCGAGGGAATCTGCTCCATCGTAATAGCAATCTCTTTCAGAGAATCGCAGAAATTCGTCATATCCGTCAACAATACCAGAACCCGCTTGTTATGCTCCGTGGCAAAATATTCCGCTGCCGCCAAAGCGAGATCCGGCACCAGCAAACATTCAACGGTCGGATCCGAGGCAGTATGCACAAACATCACCGTACGAGATAAGGCACCATGCGCATCCAAGGTATTCTTAAAAAACAGATAATCGTCGTATTTCAGCCCCATTCCACCCAAGACAATCACATCGACTTCCGCCTGCATCGCAATGCGTGCTAACAGAGGATTGTAAGGCTCTCCGGCAACCGAAAAAATTGGCAGTTTCTGACTTTCCACCAGGGTATTGAAAACGTCAATCATCGGCACCCCGGTACGAATCATGTTACGGGGAATGATACGATTGGCGGGATTCACGGAGGGACCGCCAATATCGATCAACTGATCGCTCAAGGCCACACCATTGTCCCGCGGACTTCCGTTTCCGGTAAAAATCCGCCCCAACAGAGCTTCAGTACCGGAAAGCTGCATCGGACGTCCCAGAAAGCGTACTTCGCTGTCGGTGGCAATACCGCGACTGCCGGCAAAGACCTGCAGAGAGACCCGTTTTGCGTTCAGCCGGATCACCTGCGCCAGCGATACGCCACGGGTACTGCGAACCTCAGCTAATTCACCATTGGCGATATTATCAGCCTCAATAGTAATGACATTGCCGCTGATCTGTATGATGCGATGATAAATTTTTCTCATCCCTGAATTACACCTTTACTTTTGAGATTCTGCCGCGACCGTCTCAGTCTGTTTCTTCAGAACGGCATCAATACGGGCTTCAAGTTGCTGAAATTTTTCGGATTCCCAGGGAGCATAATTCCAGTCAATGAAATGCTGGCGTAAATGCTGAAAATAAGAGCGTGCTTCGTCTTTATCAGAAAAATGGAATTTTTTCTCCAGCACCTGTACCAGTTTGGAGAACACCTTGATTTGACGTTCGGCACCACAGATGCTATCGACTTCATCAAAAGTATTCTGCTGCAGATAAACAGCATCAATGAATTCACTTTTCAGATAAACCACAAAATCGGAAATTGGGGTACCCTCTTCCCCGACGACTTTCATCATCTGGTTGACTTCATTGCCATCCTGCAACAGGCGACGCGCCTTCTTAACCAATTCTTCCGGAACCAGACTCTTGTATTTGCTCCAGCTATCCAGGGGATGAATGGCTGGATAGCGACGTGCATTGGCACGGTCACGCGATAAGGCCAAGAAGCAACCAACGACTTTCAGAGTCGACTGCGTCACCGGTTCTTCAAAATTGCCACCCGCCGGACTGACAGCGCCACAGATCGTGATCGAGCCCATCTGGCCGTCATGAAGCTTGACCAGGCCAGCCCTTTCATAAAATCCAGCGACCAGAGTTTCAAGATAAGCGGGAAACGCTTCTTCGCCTGGAATTTCCTCTAGTCTTCCGGAGACTTCACGCAGCGCCTGCGCCCAGCGGGATGTCGAATCGGCCAACAGAAGGACATGCAGTCCCATTTGGCGATAGTATTCAGCCAACGTCACACTGGTATAAATCGAAGCCTCCCGGGCCGCCACCGGCATCGAACTGGTATTACAAATAATAATCGTTCGGTCAATCAGATTACGCCCGGTGCGCGGATCCGGCAGATGCGGAAATTCCCGAAGGATTTCCACCACTTCACCAGCACGTTCACCACAGGCCGCCACAATCACCACATCGACTTCCGAATGCTGCGACAAAGCGTGCTGCAAAACCGTTTTACCAGCACCAAAAGGACCCGGAGTACAGAAGGTGCCGCCCTTGGCGACCGGGAAAAAAGTATCAATCACCCGAACCTGCGTCACCAAAGGATCCACAGGCAGCATTTTTTCCTGGTAACAGGAAATAGCCACTTTCACCGGCCAAGTCTGAACCATGCGGATTTCGCGTTCTTCCTTTCCATTGCCGGCTTTGGCGATAACCGTATCGATCGTATACGCCCCAGGCTCAATAAGCCAAGTCAGTTCCCATTCCCCATCCCAGGCAAAAGGCAACATGATTTTATGCTTGAAAATCCCTTCCGGGACGCTGCCGATTTCACTGCCGGCTTGCAGCAAAGTTCCAATCTCGGCCGTGGCGCTGAATTCCCACTTTTTTTCACGATCCAAGGGATAGACATAAAGTCCGCGTTTCAGAAAATATCCCGCCGTTTGAGCCAACTCGGGTAGGGGGTTTTGTAAGCCGTCATAAACCTGGGTCAGCAAACCCGGCCCCAATTCCACCGACAATAATTCGCCGGAGAATTCGACCGCATTGCCAACTTTTACGCCTGAGGTATTTTCGAACACCTGCAGATCAGCTTCCCGGCCACGGACTCGGATCACCTCACTTTTCAGACGCTCGCCCTGGCCAGTCACCACGTAGGCCACTTCGTTCTGGATCACGCGCTCTGCAAATGCGACGCTGACCATATTGCCGTTGACCCCGGTAACTTTTCCACTTAACATTATTTCACTCATTTCGTCAATCCGATCTAAAATGATACTTCATGTTCTGACATCAGAACCTAAGCGGCCCCTTCATGCTCTATTCCACCGTTTGCCGGCGTTCGGCAGCTTCCTGCAAACCCGCTTCCACCAGTTCCACAGCAAAACGGCTGCCAGCTTCTTCTGCCCACAAGCCTTGTTTTTCCAAAATCAGCAAGCGGTAAGCATAGATAATAACGGTCGAAAAATCAAACAGATGCCCTGCGTTGAGCTCATCCAAACGCTGCCAACGCAAAAAATCTAATGCCTGTTCTTTTTCCCAGGCGTTAGGCAATGCCATAATTTCTTCAATCCGCTTCACCAGCAGAGCAGAATAATGGGAGGATTCCCGCTGCCAGCCACTGGCCTCGACTTTACGGTTGCGCCCACGTTGCGCCGCCAGCAAATTACGTAAATACGTTTCCTCTTGTTGCCACTCTTCAATGACCGACTGAGCAACCGCGCGCTCCTGCTCAGGACAAAGCTGCAGAGAGGCCAACACCCCGGCTTCCTGCTCCGAAAGACAATCCCGGCTACTGCCCATGAAGAACTCATAAGTCAAAGGAGCTTTTTCCCCAAACCGTAGCAGAGGTAAAGAACTAATAAAATAAAAAAAGTCAGAGGCCATGGACCCGTTTCCCAGGAAAAAACTCAGGTTGTTGCACGATCAGAAATTTTCCGTCAGGATTCCGGCAATCCGGGGGCTGAGATGTGCTGCGATCGCTTCGGCCAGCGCCTGATCCGTAAAATCATAGAGGACATCACTGCCCTTGAATACCAATTTAAAACCGCCGCTAATATTTTTTGCCGGTGACAAGGTGCATCGTTTCTGCAAATCCGCCGCCAATTCTGCCTTGACTGCCGTTTCCAGCTCGGCAAGCTGGCCAGGCTCAAGTAAAACTTCAAGATTCGCCTGTTCACCCTGTTGCGTCAGATAAGCATTACACAGACTAGCAATAATTCCAGCCAAATCCTTGACCGACAGAGAATTCTTCAGCAGGCCTTCCGTAACCTGACGCACCCGCTTTTCCAGTTCGGAACGCAAACCCAGTAGGACATCACGAGCTGCCTGACGCAAAGCCTGCTCAGAATTCTGTTCGAGCAATTCCGCTTCCCGGCGGGCGTCCGTGATCATTTTCTCTGCCTGTTCTTTGGCATCCGCAAGAATCGTTTCGACTTCTTTCTGAGCCTGAGACAGTAACACCGCTCGTTTGGCTTCGGCCTTCTTCAGACCCTCTTCGTCAATTTTATTCAATAAGGCCTGTAATTCGTCAGCCATTGCTGATTTCTCCACTGTTTTTTGCAGAATTCCAATCGTTGCATATCTATGCGGGTCATTTTCATGAAGGTAATCTAAAAAATATAAACCTCTAAGCTGGAAAAACAAGCCAGCACCGGGCAAGGAGCTGGAAAACAGCCCCCCTTGAAGGATGGGTGAATGAAAAAATACGAACGATAAAAAAGGCGGCAAGTTTGCCGCCTTTTTTATGGTTCTAGGGAGAAAGTACCTTACCCTTTGTAATTTCCAGGAAGAATAGCATCTCCATACTTGTCTCTTGCTGCACTGATATGGGCGATGGCATCGTCCCAGTATGCGATGATTTCTTTCGGTGTGGAAGGATCCATCTTGTTGTAAAACGCTTTCGTGCGTTCCAGTTTTTCAATCCATTTGCTACAATGGAAAGTAAAAAGATACTTATAATCCTTCTCCGAAAAATCTTCCTTTAGATGTTTTTGAAAAAGCTCTTTCAAGTCTTTGTAGAGGGGGATTTTGCCAGTCGGCGTATCACAGCTGTCGTATTCGCCATGGATTCTGCCGTCAGCCCAGTGCAACCACACTTTTTTCGCCAGCTTGCTGGTCATGAATTCACCCTGCGGCCCACGCATAAAGTAGTTATTGCTAAATACTTTAGGAGTATTGGTCATATTCTCGCCGAAAGCAATATTGTTCTTTGTGTACTCGCCAAGTGGGTAGGAGACGAAATCGAGGTTCGCCATCGGACTCGGTTTACGTACCCCTTCTGCGCCAAGAGTTGCACTGGTGGTTTCCGACTCAAGCGTTGCGGCCTTGAGCAGAATACCATCTCGCCAGTTCGGCGATTCCTCGACCGGAACCGTCGTATCACTGTCGCGTCCGCCGTAAAGGACGCCTTCCACCTTTACCCCATCCTTCGCTTCAAAACCTTCCTTATCGATATTGTCAAGGTAATCGAGGCGCATGGTATAACGGGCATTGCCGTGGGCAAGATCGACTTCATTGCCTTTTCCATCCTTTACCCCCTTCTTCCACTCGCCAAAATGGTTTCGGCCAGTGTCCGGCGTATCTACCCCCATGCCGAGCCAATAAGGTTTGTTGTCCGGACCAACGAGCACATTGGAAAAGATGATTTCCTGATCTTTCATCAGATTCTCAAAAATGACCGGATCATCCTTGGCATTGACATCCTTGATAATGCCGAACATACCAAACTCAACATTGACGGCACGAAATTCGCCATTCATGTTGCGGAAATAGGCAATATCATCCCCCACGATCTTTTCGCCAGGAATCATCGCCGTTGATGTTTTGCCACAGGCGGAAGGATAAGCGCCGCAAAAGTAGGTCTTGCGGTTTTTCTCTTTATCAATGGCAGCCATAACAAACATGTGTTCGCAAAGCCATCCTTCTTTACCAGCCATACTGATCGCCAAGCGCATCGCGTGTTTTTTCAGGCCGATCGAATTACCCGCATACTGATCATTCATCGAGTAGACAATATTGTCATGGGTATCCATGTAAATACGGCGTTTGTCGAGATTGGCTGTACAGTTGTTCGCATCCAGCTCACCAGCAGAATGAATAAAACGGAAAAAATGATCTTTTTCGTTTTCCTTCATTTTTAGAAAATGGCTGTAAGCGCTACGATACAGAATGAATTCGGAATGGGCGACATACCAGCTATCGGTAAATTGGATACAGGGAATGGTAAACGGGCTTTCCGTCGGGCCTTCGGAAAAAAACTGAACAACCACATCTTTGCCCCTCATAATTCCCTTTGAAATCTCCATAATTTCAGCATAGCCCTGTTCATATTCAACAGAGTTCAGAGATTTCATACGCTCAAGGTTTTCTTTCCGAACTAAAAATTTGGTATTGTTCTTATCGCGTCCCTGATCTTTATAACCATCCCAGTGAATGGTCTGTTTCGAAAATGCGAGCTTTTTCTCTTCACCCTTCGTGATGGCCTGATCACGAACATATTGCGTATCTTTTTCACTGTCATCGCAAACATAAATTGAAGCAGGGGCGCAATGTTCGGCAAAAAAACCGACGAAATCCATCACTTTCGGGTTCTTGAGCGCTTCGAGTTTGCCATAGCTTTCGGCACTCATTTTGTTTTTCAAAACTTTTTCAAACTTACTGGACATAAAGGCTCCTTTAACAAGAAGTTAATACAGTCGCGGAACAAACGATATCCAAAAAACAGATACAATGGTTCGGCAGCTGGAACTCATGAAAAACGACCAGTGCCGATTGAATCTCTTTGCACATATCACGGCTTCCCGTGACATTACAAGTGCGCTAATAATATAATACTTGCTTAATAGTTTTCTCGAATAAAAGCAAAATATTTTACTTCCTAAGGTCACGACTACGGTCATATTTCCCAAACTGGCGTTCTTTTCTGGTCAGTCGATTTTAGTGCGCATGGGATTATTTTTTTCAACTGTCGGTTTAACGGCACGCCCGTTGTTTTAACCGGCAAAAATACATATCACCAGAGACGGGACTCCTTCTTGACCACGGACGACAATCTTACACGATCAGACTTCGCAGTCGGGACTTGGCGTAGTAGAGAATATCGACCGACTCTCCAGAATGAAGCAGCGCTTCTATTGCGGCAAAATCCCGACCATAAAAGTAGACTCTGCTACTGACCGTTTCGGCTTCGATGGTAATTTCCACTTCGGCGGCGTAGATGCTGCCGGAACGAACTGGACGGCGACCAAAGCATTTGAGAATGCGAACAACTTTGGCCGGATAACGCTTGCCAAATTCGCGGATATCCTTCTCTGAACAACACGCCCGACTACCAATTAAACGAAAAACAACGCCGAGGAACATAAATATAGGAAATACCGATGCTGCCCAGGCGACACCCCTGACCGACAGCGGCAAAAAACAAAACAACAGCACCATCATAAACGTCCCAATAAGCCCTAAACAAGCAAAAATACTCCCGAGAATACACAGCACCGGCAGCGGGTTCTTCATGTTTCATCCCTCCTTTTTGGCAATAACTCCACTTTTTTCACTTTTTAAAACGCATTTTTACATTAATTTTCGGAGTGGTTCAAAACAGGGTTACACTACTACATGTTAGCCAGTTGCTTGTT
>Ga0172378_10002916_pt1 | contig 16054 bp, 12 predicted proteins | sample GrowelOW332metaG_FD_119755 | JGI IMG/M metagenome (GOLD analysis project Ga0172378, IMG submission 119755) | Groundwater microbial communities from an aquifer near a municipal landfill in Southern Ontario, Canada - Pumphouse #3_1 metaG | ecosystem: Environmental > Aquatic > Deep subsurface >... | reverse complement strand
TTAAATATGTGAGGTGAAATCTCACAGAAGAATAAAATGAAAAAATTTAGTAGATAAAGTCCCGAAATTTTCTAAAAAAAATGGGACTTTCTGATTTTTGACTATTTATACGGATTCAGGTATCTATATAATAGATATTTATGTAAAAAAAAGGCATTCCATGCTATAATACTGAATATCAAAAATAAGGAGATTTTTTTTGTTTAATAACAAATTATTATCAAATAGATTTTACTTGTTTTTTGTATTTGGTATGTTCTCAACAATCTTAGTTTTGGTGTTCTGTTTATATTCCTTTTCTTACAATAAAAATAACTTACTAAAATCAATAGATAATGAACTTGATATAGTAAACACCTCCACTTGCTCCTCAATTGTACAAAATGTTGATCAGTTATCAACAATCTCAATGAACGTCATATATTCAAATGGAATAAAATCCAATTTTAAGGAATTCACTCAATACTTCCCCAATATTGATTCTCCAAATGGTGAAAATTATGTATCGACAAGAGAGAAGGTACTGGCAATTTCAGATTATATATTTGCTATGATTGGGCCTGTTCAATCAACCAGTCGTGTTAACTTGTATTCTTTTGATGGAGCAATGATAAAATTAGGATTCAGTACAACTTTTACCGATGTCGATTTAGAGAGTTTTTACTGGTACAGACCAACGGTTGAACTGAATGGTAAGAAATTCATCACAACTCCTCATGTGGTATCAGATATACCAAACTATTCAATTTCTGATATAACTTCAAAATATATATCTCTAATAAGAGTGTTCTTCAATAAGTACAACCAAAAAGAAGGGATATTAGAGATTGTTCAAAACTGCAACAAAATCTTTGAATATCCAATTGAGTTGATGACAACCAGAGAAGACATAAAGGCTTTTGTTTTCAATGAGAGAGATGAGCTACTTTTCCCTTTCTCCGATAATATATATGAGGAGTTCTCTTATTATGATGACTTAAGAGATTTAAGTTATGAAGAAATTTTAAACAATGATAACTATATAGTGCACTCATCCGTACTTGAAAGCTATGGTTGGAAAGTTATCGTCTGCATGCCAAAAACTATAGTAGCTTCAAAGATGGATGAAATCAGAAAGAACTTCATCATCCTTCTAATAATTACATTGTGCATAACATTGATTGTTTGTTTCATAATATCAGGCTCTCTAACATCGCCGATCAACAAACTTAAAAAAATCACCAATGAAACCAATCTGAAGAACATAATTGAAACTGACGAGAACAAGCTTGAAGTTCCTAAAATCAAAATCAGAGAGATTGCTGAATTATGGGAAGCTTATGAGTTGATGATTGTTGAGTTAAAAGAGACCTCAAAAGAGGTACTGTTGCTTCAATCCGAGGAGATAAAGTCAAAACTGCTTATGTCCCAATCTTTTGTAAGGCCTCATTTTATATATAACTGTTTGAGCAACATAAGTGTCATGGCAGATGAAAACTTGAATACAGATATATCACAGATGTGCTCTTCCCTTGCAAATTATCTCAGATATTTATCTGCCACTTCTGAAACGATTCTTGAGACCATTGAAAAAGAGGCTCAGAACTCTCAACACTTTTTAAGTATAATGCAGTTACGATATCCTGAGGAATTCAAATATGAAATTGAATATGATGAAAAGATTAAAGACTTCAAAATTCCAAAACTCATTTTGCAATCACTAACAGAGAACACATTCAAACATGCTTTTATTGATCCTCCACCATGGAAACTCAATATAAAATTTACAGTGGAGGATAATAAATGGAAGGCCTTCATCACTGATAATGGCGGTAATTTTTCAGATTCTAAAAAAGAACAGATTATGAATGAATTTGATAATCTCAACATAGATGATGAATTGAATAACTTTCACATTGGCAATTTTGGATTGAAGAATACATTCATCAGATTGAAGATGAGATACAAAGAGGATGCAGTTTTTCAAATTATAAACTCAAAACAAAACGAAACTACAATTATTATAGGAGGAACAATCATAAATGATTAAAAAAAATGAAATCAAGGTCTTGGTTGTAGAAGATGAAACATTGCTCAGAAAGCACTTGATCAAACTAGTGAATACAATTGAATACGTCCCAATTAAAATTATTGGAGATGCTACAAATGGTGTTGATGCATATAAGATTGTTGAAAAAGAATTACCAGATTTAATAATCAGCGATATAAAAATGGCTGGCGGTGATGGTTTGACTTTAGCAAAGAGAGTACATGACAATTATCCAAGCATTAAATTTGTTATATTGAGTGGATATGATGAGTTTTCTTATGCTCAGACTGCTTTAAGAAGCGATGTTAAAGATTATTTACTGAAGCCAATAGATAAAGAGCTTTTTAAGGACACGATATTGAAGATTTCAAACCAAATATTCAGTGAGAATGAGACCTTTGTAATAAACAATTCCAATCAAGATAAAAAGCAGATGTGTGATTTCATCATTAATTACCTAGAAAACAATTACACCAACGATATAAGCATTGCAGATTTAAGTGTGAAATGTGGTTTTACTCAAGAATATCTTGGGAAGATTTTCAAAAAATATACCAACCAAACAATATCCCAATATATAATCAACCTCAGGGTAAAAGAAGCAGAGAAGCTGCTTATCAAATACCCCAATATGGAAATATATAGAGTTGCTGAATTGGTTGGTTATAAGGAAAATAACTTCTATTTCAGTCGTATATTTAAAACCAAAACAGGTATACAGCCATCGGAATTTAGAAAACTAAATCAAACCAAGCATGACATCCCGTAAGAAATAGCCACTATCTTTGATTGTTCTTTTACAATCATTTCCATAATCCACATAAGTTATTCCAAATCTCTTGGAATAACCATGTGCCCATTCAAAATTATCCAATAAAGACCATGCAAAATAACCTTTAAGAGGAATTCCTTCCTTTATTGCTTCTTTGCAGGAAGCGAGATGACTTTCAAAGTATTCAATTCTCTTTTTATCATGAACTCTGTTATCATCACTCAATTTATCAACAGATGCCATTCCATTCTCTGTTATATAGATATCGATGTTATCAGTGTCCTTATTGATTGTCCTTAAGAACCTAAGCAGACCTTGAGGAACTATGTTCCATCCCATATCTGTTGTTTCATGCCAGCTCTTTACAGCTTTTGCATGAAAAGGTTCTGATGCATCATATCTTACTAAATCCTCACTGTAATAATTCAGACCTATGAAATCTATTTTTTGATTTATATTTTTTAAATCATCTTTTTCAACAGGCAACTCTATTTTCATCTCTGATTCAATCAAACTTGGATATATCCCTTTGAAGATTGGAGATATAAATACATCTGTTTGAGTGGCTTTAATCATCTCTGAAGCAAAGACATCTTCTTTTTTCTTGCTGCAAGGTTGTGGATAGATTGCATTTATTGTGATTCCAATCTGTCCATCAATTTTTAACTTTCTGAACTCTTGCACAGCAAGACCATGAGCTAAATTCAAGTGATGTGCACAGATGAAAGCCTCTTTTAAATCAGTATGACCTGGAGCATGTCTTCCTTCATAATGGCTGACAAAACTTGAACAGAAAGGTTCATTTAAAGTGATCCAATTCTTCACTTCATTTGAAAATTCTTTAAAACAGAATGCAGCATAATCTTTGAAGGCATAAGCACATTCTCGATTTGTCCAATCTTTCAATGCCAACGGGAGATCCCAGTGATAAAGAGTCACAAAAGGAGTGATCCCATTATTGAGCAATTCTTTTAATACTTCATGATAATAATCAACGCCTTCTTGATTGACCTCTCCAATTCCATCTGGGAATATTCTTGACCAAGCAATAGAGAACCTATAGGAGGAAAATCCAAGTTCCTTCAAGATTGCAATGTCCTCTTTATATTTATGATAAGAGTCACATGCAACATCTCCATTATCATCATTATAGATTTTTCCCTTGGTATGAGAGAACTCATCCCAGATTGTCAGACCTCTATTCCCTTCTTTCACAGCTCCCTCTATTTGATAAGAAGCAGTTGCACATCCAAATATAAAATCTTTTTCAAAAGCTAAGTTTTTCAATATTGTGTCCTCTATGCTAAGTTTATTTTTTGATTGGATAAACTGATAAATTTGGGCTCTATCAATATTCCATCATATTTCACATGTAATTCTGAATTCTTACATCTCACAGTTACAGTACTGATTAGAATACCATATTGATTGTAGACCTTTTTGATTTTTTCAGCTCCCTCATTAAAATGAGAGAATTTGATTGTCAGATTCTTTTCATATTCATAATCAGGCCTATCATCTCTATACCCTGTCAGCAATACTGAATTCTCTCGCAACAAGAGAGGCATTGAAAGATAATCATATTTCTCTTTTATCCATGTGTTACCGACATATTCTCTTTCAGTTAATATATTATACCACACACCTTTTGGTAGATAGTAATCAACCTCACCTGATTCTTTAAATATAGGAGCAACCAAAAGACTATCGCCCAATAAGAACTGCTTATCTAGATAATCAACTGCTCTGTCTCCTTCAAATTCAAGAAACATTGCTCTCATCATTGGTATTCCCTGCTCATGAGCTTCAACAGCATGAGAGTACAGCTGTGGCATCAATTGACATTTAAGGTTTGTGAATTTCTTCAATACAGAAGATGCTTCATCATCAAACAACCAAGGTACTCTATAAGAAGAGGATCCATGTAACCTGCTATGAGAGCAAAGAAGACCAAATTGGCACCATCTCTTATAGATATCCGCAGAAGCAGTGCTTTCAAAGCCTCCAATATCATTGCTCCAGTAACCAAATCCTGAACAAGAGAGTGATAGTCCACTTCTCAAAGTCTCAGCCATAGAAGGATATGTTGCACTGCAATCGCCTCCCCAATGAACAGGAAAAGCTTGACTTCCTACAGTTGCACTTCTAGCAAATAGAACAGCCTCTCCATCGCCTTTGACCTCTTTCAACAGATCAAAAACAGCTTTGTTGTATAGATAAGTATAATAATTATGCATGCTCAAGCTATCACTTTTATCAAAGTAGGAAATATCTTTAACAGGAATTCTTTCACCAAAATCAGTTTTGAAGCAATCAACCCCCATATCCAATAATTCTTTTAGCTTTCCTTGATACCATTTTGTTGCATCCGGATTTGTAAAATCAACTAAAGCCATACCAGATTGCCACATATCAGTTTGCCAGATATCACCATTAGTTTTTGTTACAAAGTATCCAGCTTTCTGTCCTTCATCAAACAGATAAGATTTTTGAGCGATGTATGGATTTATCCAAACACATATCTTCAGGTCTTTTTCATGATATCTCTCAAGCATCTTTTTTGGATGAGGGAATGTCTCAGGATCCCATGTAAAATTGCACCACTCCACTCCTTTCATCCAATAGCAATCAAAATGAAATACACTCAATGGAATCTCACGTTCCTTCATTCCATCAATGAAATGAGAAGTTGTTTTCTCATCATAATTTGTTGTAAAAGAAGTTGTTAACCACAGACCAAAAGACCAAGCTGGAGGAAGAGCTGGTAGACCTGTCAATTGACAATATTTTCCAATAACTTTTTTAGTTGATTCTTCACTGATTATGTAGTATTCCAGTTTCTCACCACTCAAAGAGAATTGAACTTGTTCAACCTTCTCACTGGCAATTTCATAGGATACATCCTTTGGAGAATTGACAAATACACCATAACCTTTGTTGGAAACATAGAATGGAATGTTCTTATAAGCTTGCTGACTTGCTGTTCCACCATCTTCATTCCAAATTTCAACATTTTGCCCATTTTTAACAAAAGGAGTGAATCTTTCTCCCAATCCATATAAAGTCTCATCAATATCAATTGCCAGAGATTCAACAGTAAAAGTATCTTTATTGCTTCGCTCTTCAAAATGTGCTTGAGATCTTTGAGATGAAGATGTGAGCAATACATTGTTTCTGTAGTACTTCACATTCCAATTGTTTGGTTCCTTTGATATCTCGACTCTCAGATTCCCTGTGGTATAAATGAGAACTTCTGGCGTCTCTTCAAAGGTCACTGCAGTTTTAGTTTTATTCAGAGTGAATGCAGGAGTTGTTTCCTTCTGACCTTCAAAATGACTCAACTTAACACCAAGAACATTTTCCAATGGGGAAAAGAACTTCAATTTGAAAACTGCTGCGTTCAAAATAGATCCACGGTCTTCTATGTGTTTGCTACTCGCATATACATATAAATTCTCACCATCAAAATCATGATCAAAATACTCTGTACAAAATAAAGGTGAATATTCATCCTTCATCAACCAAAATCCATTCGTAAATTTCATAAATTATCCTTTCACAGCCCCAGCTGATACTCCTCCAACGATATATTTTTGTCCAAAAATAAATACAAGCAAAACAGGTAAAATGGTAAGCACAATATCTGCACAAACAAGATTCCATGAATTCTCAAATGCACCAAAGAAATTATATACAGCCAAAGTCATTGGCCATTTTTTTGAATTATTTAAATAATAAAGAGGCATTGTGAAATCATTCCAAACTGCCATCATATTCAAAACAGCTAAAGTTGAAGCAATAGGTTTCAATAAGGGTACGATTATCTTTGTAAAAAGCTGAATTGGTGTGCATCCATCAAGGATGGCAGCTTCATCTAATTCTCGTGGAATTGTTGCTACAAATCCATATGCAATGAACAAGCTCAAAGGAATGTTTACGGCAGAATAGATAAATATAATTCCAACTCTTGTATTCATCAAGTTCAAGAACTGCAATACTTTAAATAAAGAAACATTGTTAATTGGCATTGCAAGACCTGTTATTATGAAATAATAAAATACCTTGTTGATACCTTTTGTATTTCTTGAAATGACAAAGGCTGCTGCTAAAACACAGATGATAATTATGCACACACTCACTACAGAATATAAAAGACTGTTATAAAATGATGTGAACAACTTACCTTTCTCAATTACTGTTGCATAATTCTCAAAATGAAATGTTGTTGGTAGATTTATCGACATTCTATTTGCTTCTGTACTTGTTTTGAAAGAATTAACTATAACAACATAAAAAGGTACAACAACAATCAATACGCAAATCAATGAAAATATATTTAAAACAACATGTCTAGTTTTTTTTATAATCAAAGAATTCATCACATTTTCACCTCTTTATTTTCCATTGACCTTATAATGAAGTAAATCAAGGATATCAATATAACGAACAATACTGTTGAGAGTGTTGTTCCCATAGCCAAATCACCTTTTGAGAATTCTTTGTATACAGCTGTGTTGATAACACCTGTTGCATTACCAGGGCCTCCGTTTGTCAGTGCATAGATCATATCAAACACTCTGAGACCATAGGTCAGATTAAGGATTGTGATATTAACTATTACTGGTAATAGCAGTGGCAATGTTATCTTTGTAAATTTCTGGAAGAAATTAGCTCCATCTATTTCTGCAGCTTCGTAATATGTGGGTGATATCGAGATCAGTCCGGCTATTATTACAACCATGATATATCCAACACCTTTCCATACATCAACTGCCATCACTGTTGGAAAAACAATATTTAAATCCGTTAACCAATTTCGTGATAGATTTTCCAAACCTATAGAATTTAAGAAGTTATTTAAAAAACCTCTTGTTGGGTGCAACATGCTTCTAAAAACTAAACCTACAACCAAATAAGACAACACCTGAGGGGAGAAAAAAACCATTCTTTGAAAGTTTTTAGCTTTGATAAAACGTTGTGTTAAAAGTAATGCTATCAAACAACCCAGAACTGTTTTTGCAATAGTTGTAACTAAAGTAAAATACAAAGTATTGCCTATATATTGAGTATATTCAGCAGACAATACTCTTCTATAATTATCTAGACCTACGAAATGTAAGTCATTAAAATAAATGTTCCAATCTGTAAAAGACAGACATATTCCTAAAATCCCAGGTAAAAAGAAGAAAACAAAATAGAGCAGAACTGCTCCAATTGCAAAGTACCAAGGATATATTTTTTTAGTATCCATTTAAACTCCTGTTGTAGAAGAAAAAGTGTTTGAAATCAAACACTTTTTCTATAACTACTTACTAATTGACCCAACCTGGATCACGTTGTAACTTCGCTTGATTATTTCTTCTATTCATTATTATGTTCAAAACATCTTCAGGTGTACTTGCACCAATGAACATAGATTCAAGGTCCTTACCAATGTCCATCCATTGATTATCAATGTAATTAACAGATGTTTGAACAACACGAGCTTTCTGTAGACTGTCAATATAAGCATTTTCATCAGCTTTAAATCTTGTAGGAATTTCAGGCCAGCACAAAGCGTTTAGATCAGGTTGTCCTTCAAATCTCTTCACTAGATTTTCTTTTCTTGCTAAGAATGCAAAGAATAATTTAGCTTCTTCTGTGTGTTTGCTGCTTTTATTTATGAAATATGCATTACTTGCAGGATTGACACCTATAACTTGGTTATCTCCAAAAGGAATAACAAATTGACCTAAATTATCAGAATCAAAATCAGGATATTCTGCTGTTACTTGGTTCTTCCAACCAAGTTCTGCAATTGTCATTGCACATGCACCACTTGCAATTGCTTCTGGAGCATTTTCCCAAGCATTGCTCAGATAATCTGTTCCATAATATCCTAGTTGAGCTACTTCATTGACCTGTTTGATGATAGTCAATAATTCAGGAATATCATCTAAATCTTTTTCATTTGCGTTCAACTCATCATATAGATTTGGATCAGATTGGAGGTAAAGTCCTCCTGTTTCAAATAGTGGCAATACTTGATGCCAACCATTGGTTGTGCATTCATAAATTGGTGTGATTCCACTGTCCAATATGGTCTGACAGACTTCTTTGAATTCATCATAAGATGTTGGTGCTTTCAATCCTAGGTTTTCAAAGATAGCTTTGTTGTAAACTACAAACCACATTTTTGGACCTGGGAAAGTTATTCCATAAGCTTTATTGTTATCAGAAACTGCAGATACTGCTGCATCTGACATTCTGCTCATCCACTCTTCATTGGTCAAGTCAACACAGTACTGAGACATCTGAGTGCTTGAAGCTAAGTTAATTGGAGTATCTACACAGATGATATCAGGAGCTTCTCCTGAGTCCAATTTAACTTTTATGAGATCACGCCATTGTGCATCTGGAGAAATTTGGAAATCAATTTTGATTCCAGTCTCACTTTCAAATTCTTTTGCCAAGTCCTGAACAATTCCAGTATTTGGAAGACCACTTTGATGACTACCAAATGTCAGAGTGACAGGTTTTGATACTTCTTTTTCCGATGTTCCACTTGCAAACAAACTGGTTATTGCTAACAGTGAACAGCAAATAACCGCTATACCTTTTTTCATACAAATCTCCTTTTGCATCAAAAATAACTATATAAATAAGTTAACTTTTCAATACAGTAATAAATTACCACGGTTCCATACCCACCGCCATGGAGAAATTTGAAATAAACAATGCATTTTTTTGAACAGATAGAAAAAACGACAGGTAGTATTTTAATAGCTTCTGAATTATTTATGCTTTATACGCCAATTTTTTGGAGAGATACCATAAACATTTTTAAAAGTTCTTGAAAAATGAAGAGGATTTTCGTATCCAACAGAAACACTTATATCACCAACAGATAGATTTGTAATCTTCAATAATTCAATTGCTTTTATCATTCTATAATTGATTAAAAATTCCTGGGGAGATTTCCCAACTGAATTATGAAATATTTTGCTAAAATAACTCCGACTTATACAACATACAGCAGCGATGTCTTCAACTGTAATTGGGTTTTGATAATTTTGTTCTATAAAATTTATAGCTTCTTTAATATAATAATCACTAATTCTTTCATTTTTAATAGGATTATTATGTTTACAAGAATTAAGAAAATAATCAAAAAAAAGATACATATGACCTATCAGATTGAATGAACTTTGGTCAGAGTTATTTACAATATATAACATTTCTTCAAGCATTTTTTGTTGAAGTTCTGGAGAGTGACTTTTGTATATAGTAGAATTTCGAGTCAAATCTGTAACATATAAGGATTCTTTTATTCTGAGCCCATCAAATTCTAGCCAACAATATTCCCATGGATGTTCTTTGTCTGCTATATAGGTATTAATTTGACCAGGGAATATCAAAAACCCTTGTCCTTTTTTTACATGAAATGTTATTGATTCTCCTTTTTCATTATCTGCCATTAAAATACCCTTTCCAGAAATAACATAATGAAATAGATAATGATTTCGACTTATTGGACCAAAAGAATGACCAGGTTCACACTTTTCCCAACCAAATTGATAAAGATTTAAATCAATATAATTTTCACTCGGAAAAATAGAAAAAAGGATATCATTCATATCAAAACTCCCCCAATATACCAAAATGCTTACACACTTAACATTATATCATAAAATATTGCATTTTAGTATAAATTTCGAAAAATTCAGATATTTTTAATCAAAAATTGGAGTGATATCATAAGTTAATTGTAAAAACAATTGGAGGCAATATGAAAAAAATATTATCAATTTTATTAAGCTTTGTTGTTGTTATATCTTTTATTTCTTGTGGTAAAAGTAATACATCTAATGTAAGTAAAGTAGACAAAAAAGGTTCGTTAACAGTAGCAATATGGGACAACAATCAGTTAAAGGGATTGCAACAAATTGCAAATGAATGGGGCGAAAAATCAGGATATGATGTAGAATTTGAAGTTTTTGATTGGTCCACTTACTGGACAATGCTTGAAGCTGGAGTATCAGGAGGAGAAATGCCTGATATTTTCTGGATGCATTCAAGTTATGCTCAAATGTATATGGATTCTAATGTATTATTAAATTTAAATTCAGAAATAGCAAAAGACGATGCAATTGATATTGCAAATTATTATCCAGGAATCAGTAATTTATATAGTAACAAAGATGGCCATTATGCAATTCCAAAAGACCATGACACGATAGCTGTTGTTTATAATAAATCAATATTTGATAAATATGGTATTGCATACCCCACTAAAGCTTGGACTTGGGAAGATTTTGCTAGTATAGCTCAAGAAATAACAGACAAGGGGAAAACAGATGGTGTTTATGGAGCTTACTTAGATTGTGGTAATAACCAATCAGGTTGGTATAACATAATTTACGCTTTTGGTGGAGAGGTTATAAACGATGATCATACCAAATCAGGAATGGACAATCCTAATACAATAAAGGCCATGAATTTTGTTAAAGATAAAATCTTACCTGCATGTCCTTCTCAAGATTCCATGGCAAATACAGCAGGAGATACAATGCTGATTTCAAATAAACTCGGTATGTATATCGATGGTTCTTGGATGGTTAACTCATATTATAGTCTTGATAATATAGATGATCTCGCTTGGGTGGAGTTACCTTGGGAAGATGTAAACAATAATAATATATGTGACGAAGGTGAAAGAGTATCAATTTATAATGGACTCGGTTGGTCAATCTATGAAGGCACAGAAAACTCTGATGCTGCATGGTCATTAACTTCAGCATTAACAAGCAAAGAAGGTCAGATAAAACAATCAGAGCTTGGCGTAACTATGTCCGGTTATGTAGGTCTTTCAGATCAATGGGCAAGTTCATTTGAAGGAATCGATTTATCTGCTTATACAGATATAGAAAACGATGGTACTTTAATTTTTAGGCCATATTCAAAATATGCTGGAAGATGGGAAGATTATTTTACAGAAGCTTTTATTCCTGCATGGAATGGCTCAGCATCAATGACAGATACATGTAAAAGCATTGCAACCTATATGAATGGATTGCTTGATTCTGAAAACGAATAATATTCATAATTAATCAGTTGGAACAGTTCATCTAGCTGTTTCTCCTGGTATTTCATTAAAAACTTAAGAGGAAAAGATCTAATGCAAAAGATGAGAACACTTAAAAGTAAGACAGAAGCTAAATGGGGATTGATTCTAATTGCTCCAACTATCATTGGACTTTTAATATTAAACTTCTATCCAATCATTTCAACAATATATTTATCATTATGCAAAACAGGTGATTTTGGGATTGGTAATAAATTTATTGGATATGATAACTATATCACCCTTTTTCAGGATAAAGAAGTTTTCCATTCATTAATAAATACATTTAAATATACAATTATTGAGGTCCCATTCTCTATTGTAATATCTCTAATCTTAGCATCTTTGCTCAATCACAACATTTTTGGCAGAACTAGTTATCGGACAATCTATTTTTTACCAATGATTTGTGCTCCCGCTGCAGTGGCAATGGTCTGGAGGTGGATGTTTAATCAAGATTTTGGTCTTCTAAATATGATTTTCAGATCTAATGTTGCTTGGGTAACTGATCCAAACATAGCTTGGATTTGTGTAGCTATTGTTGGTGTTTGGAGCTCAATAGGATACAACATGGTCTTGTTAATTGGTGCTCTTCAAGATATACCTAGAGATTATTATGAAGCTGCAACAATTGATGGAGCTTCAGCAATCAAATCCTTTTTTCACATTACTATTCCAATGCTACTACCAATGCTATTTTTCATAATTTTAACAGGTGTAATTGGTGCTCTGCAATTGTTTGACCTTCCATACATGATAATAAATAGAAGCAGTCGTGCATTTAGTGATGTACAAACAATTACTTATTTATTCTATACGTATTCATTTGAACATTCCAATCGTGGTTATGGTGCAACTATTGTTATTTTTATGTTACTCATAATTGGAATCATAACATATGGAATACAAAAACTAGAAAAAAAATGGTGTTCTGTCTAAAAAAGGAGATAAAGGTGAAGTATCAATCAAAACAAAATATCAACAGTATAGTAACACATATTGTTTTAATATGTGGATCAATTTGTATGTTATTACCATTTATATGGATGTTTCTAACAGCATTTAAGACCAGAAGTCAATCAGTATCAGTAAATCCTTTCTATTTCTTTCCTCATGAAGGATGGCACTTTGAAAATTTCAGCGAAGTTTGGAATTCATATAATTTCTTAAGACTATATGCAAATACGCTTCTGATGATATTCTTTCGTGTTTTATTCGCTTGTTTAACAGCTACTATGGCAGGATATGCCTTTGGAAGATTAAAATTTCAAGGAAAAAGTTTCTTTTTTTCTCTAGTTTTAATCCAGATGATGGTTCCATCTCAAATTTTTATAATACCTCAATATTTAATGGTTTCCAAGTTACATCTTCTAAACACTCAATTTGCATTGGTGTTTCCAGGAGCTGTTTCCGCTTTTGGTACTTATCTACTAAAACAAGGTTATCAATTTTTACCAAAAGAGTTAGAAGAGGCCGCGGAATTAGATGGTTGTTCAATTTGGCAGCGCTTTACAAAAATAATGCTGCCTTTAACTAAATCATCAATGGTTTCTCTAGGTATTTTCACCGCTCTTTTTGCATATAAAGATATGATGTGGCCAATGATAGCTTGTAATAAATCAACTCATACCACTTTATCTGCGGCTCTAGCAAAACTTCAAGGACAATTTACAAGTAACTACCCTCAATTGATGGCAGGAGCTTTAATGGCAATCATTCCAATGTTAGTTATTTATTTATTATTCCAAAGACAATTTATGGAAGGTATTACAACAACTGGCGGAAAACTATAAACAAAGGAAAAAAAATGAGTATCAGATATGTTGAAAGCAAAAAGCTTTTTCAAATTGAAACAGCTCACAGCATGTATCAAATGAAAATTAATGAGATTGGAATTCTTCTTCATACTTATTATGGTGAAAAATTAGGGAATATGGATATGAGCTATCAAATACCATCTGTTGAACGAGGATTTTCTGGAAATCCTTATGAAATAAGTACTCATCATGAGGTTTCTCTAGATTTGTTACCTCAAGAATATACAAGTTCTGGTGTAGGAGATCATAGAATTTCTAGTATTGATGCCATCAGCAATAATGGTAGTAGAAGTATTGATTTTAGATACAAATGTCATAAATTATTAAGTAGTAAATATTCAATAGAAGGATTACCTTACGTTAGAGCTCATAAAGATGACGTATGCACTCTTGAAATTATTCTTATTGATGAAATAATTGGATTAGAAATTAAATTACTATATGGAGTATTTGAATCTAAGGATATAATTACAAGGACAGTTGAACTAACTAATATTGGAAAAACAACAATTATCCTAGAAAAAGTTGATTCTATTTGTATTGACTTCTTAAATACTAACTATGATTTAATTCATTTTCAGGGAAGACATTGTATGGAACGTCAGTTTGAGCAGAACACACTTAATCATGATATTCAAACAATAAGCTCAAAACGCGGTATGAGTAGTCATCAAAACAATCCTTATGTAATATTAACAGAATTAGCTACAACAGAAGATATTGGTAATTGCTATGGATTTATGCTTATGTATTCAGGCAATCATAAAACAGAAATAGAAGTAGACCAAACAAATAACACTAGACTCGTAATGGGAATAAATGATGATTATTTTAGGTGGGAATTAGAACCAAATAGTGTTTTTCATGCTCCTGAAACTATTTTAACCTTCAGTAATTTGGGGCTAAATAAATTGAGTCAAAATTTCCATAATATTATCAGAGAAAATATCTGCCCTATTCAATTTCAAAACATTCAAAGACCAATTTTAATAAATAATTGGGAAGCTACTTATTTTGATTTTGATTATACCAAAATCATCAAATTAGCCAAACAAGCTTTAGAAGTTGGCGTAAATATGTTTGTTTTAGATGATGGTTGGTTTGGTAATAGAAATAATGACAACGCAGGGTTAGGTGATTGGATCGCTAATGAATCAAAACTGCCTGGTGGATTAACGAAGTTATCAAAAGATCTCAAAGCTATAGGTATGAATTTTGGATTGTGGTTTGAACCAGAAATGATCAATGAAAACTCCGAACTTTATAAAAGTCATCCAGAATGGGTATTACAAGATCCTAGTAGAAAGCCAGTGATCTCTCGAAATCAAATGGTTCTTGACTTATCAAATATTGATGTTCAGAATTATATATTCAAAAGCATAGATAAGATATTGGAAGGTTCGGAAATTGCATATATCAAATGGGATTTTAATAGAAGTCTTTCAAATGTTTATTCAAATGCATTACCAAATTCTAAGCAAGGAGAAGTTTCACATAAATTTATATGTGGAACATATTCTCTACTTGAGAGACTCAATTCTAAGTATCCTAACACTTTGATTGAAGGTTGTGCTGGTGGTGGTGGGCGATTTGATGCTGGCATGTTATATTATTGCCCACAAATTTGGTGTTCTGATAACACAGATCCAATTGCACGTCTGAAAATTCAAAAAGGAACATCATATGGATATCCAGTCAGTACAATGGGAAGTCATGTTTCAGCTGCACCAAATCACCAAACAGGAAGAGATGTTTCTTTAAAAACACGTGGAATTGTTGCAATGTCGGGTACTTTTGGTTATGAATTAGATTTTGATAAATTAACTGATATAGATAAATCTGAAATAACAAAGCAAATTGAAAATTTCAAAAAATATTATTGGATAATACAAAAAGGAACATATTTCCGTTTAACAAATAACAAAGAAAATTCATTTTATGAAGCTTGGGAATTTGTTTCAAAAGATAAAACTAAAATTCTATTAAATATGGTGGTGACAAATATTAAAGCAAACTCTGAGATACCCAGAATCAAATTAAAGGGATTAGAGAAGCATTTAATATATCACATTGAAGGCACCAAGGAAAAATTTACAGGGGCAGCATTGATGTATGCAGGATATGTTTTCTCACTAAATATAGAAGATTATCAATCTTTTCAAATTCTACTAGTATTGGAAAAATAGTCTTATTTAATATGCTGTGTTTATATGTATAACCATATATGAAGTCTCAACAGTCGCAAGTTCTCTATGAATAAGAGAGACTCTTCTTAATTATACAGAAAATTGAAATATTCAACACAGTAGCCAATCAATTTGACTTTAATTTAG
>Ga0172378_10002915_pt1 | contig 16060 bp, 20 predicted proteins | sample GrowelOW332metaG_FD_119755 | JGI IMG/M metagenome (GOLD analysis project Ga0172378, IMG submission 119755) | Groundwater microbial communities from an aquifer near a municipal landfill in Southern Ontario, Canada - Pumphouse #3_1 metaG | ecosystem: Environmental > Aquatic > Deep subsurface >... | reverse complement strand
TATTGCGCCTGTTAGACGCAATAAAGTTAGTTTTGATGATGTAGTTTTAGCTATGAAGATGACTGGAGAATCTTTAAATTCTGATTATAAAGAAACTTCTATTGGTGGATTAGCTAAAGTTATTAAATAATTATTTCTTTTTTAATGAGATTAATAAACTGTTTATACAACAGATAATTGTTACACCGACATCGGCAAAGATGGCTAAAATGATTCCATATTTACCTAATACATCAAACATATTTAAAAATAGTGTTGCAACTTTAATACCAATTGCGAAGATTAAGTTATAATACACAACAAATTTATTAATTTTTGATAGTGATTTTAGATAACTAATTCTTTTTAGATTGTCATCCATAATAACGACGTCGCTTGCTTCAATTGCGGAATCTGAACCTAATGAACCCATGGAGATTCCAACATTACTTAACACTAAACTTGGAGCATCATTGACACCATCTCCAACAAAGGTAACAATCTTCCCTTCCTTTTTTGCTTTTTCTAAAATTGTAGTTTTATCTATAGGGAGCAAGTTTGCTCTGTAGGTAGTAATGCCAGCTTTCATTGCAATATCTTTAGCGATCATTTCATTATCACCAGTTAACATGGTGATATTTTTAAATCCAGATTTTTTTAGTAAAGCAATAGCTTCGATAGTATCTTTTTTGATAGTGTCTCTAATAACTAAATAACCTAGATATTTATTATCGTATGAGACATAAATAACGGTACCTATCTCATCAGTTTCAATAAATTCAATATTATAGTCATGTAATAATTTTGCATTACCTAAAAGCAAATCTTTGTTTTTGTAGGATGCATAAATGCCTTTTCCATTAATTTCGGTATATTGTTTGACCTCTTTTTTATCAATATCTATATTTGCATCCATTAGGATTGCTTTTGCGATTGGATGATTGGAGAAAGATTCACCGATTTGCGCTAGATGTAAAAGATCGTTTTTTTCTACATCTTTGACTGGCGAAATGTTTGTAACACTAAACTTTCCTTCAGTAACAGTTCCTGTTTTATCGAAATATATATCTTTAGACTTTTCAATTAATTCTAAATAAGTTGAACCCTTAATAAGAACTTTATTTTTGCTTGCAGTACCGATTGAAACAACATAAGACATTGGAATAGAAATGACTATCGCGCATGGACAAGAGATGACGAGCATAGTTGCACCTCGATAAATATAGTCTGACCAAGTTGACCAATCTCCATTTCTTAGACCAAAAAATAATGGTGGGAAAATTGCAATTATAAAGGCAATACTTATTACAATTGGTGTATATACTCTTGCAAATTTTGTAATAAATTTTTCTGATTTTGTTTTCTTACTACTTTCGTTTTCAACCATTTCAAGAATTTTAGCAACTGTTGAATTGGTATATGTTTTAGTTGCTTTGATAATTAGTGGTGAAGATAAATTAATAACACCAGATAAAATGACATCTTTTACTTTTGCGTTTCGTGGCATTGATTCACCTGTTATTGAAGATGTGTTTAAAGAAGATTCTCCTTCAACAATTTCTCCATCAAGTGGAACAATTTCTCCTGGCTTAACTAAGAATAAATCTCCAATTTGAGCTTCTTCTGGTTTTACAACATATTCTTTATTATCTTTATATAGTCTTACAAATTCAGGACGTAAGTTCAGAATCGCTTTAATAGATTTTCTTGAATTTTCAGTAGCGTATTCTTCAAAGTGTTCACCTAATTGAAAGAATAAAACAACAGCTAGACCATCAACAAATTCACCAATGGCTGTAGCAGCAATTGAAGCAATAATCGTTAGAGTTATTTCGCTAAAAAAGTCTTTATCTTTAATTGATTCGAATGCTTCTATATATAAATCATATGACATTATCAAATAACCTACTAAAGTTATAGGTAAAGCGATAGTATATTTATAATCTGGAACAACTTTTTCAATTATTAATGCAGCAACTAAAAGAATCGTTGAAATTATAAATCGAAAAGAAAAAACATGTTTTTTAATAAAATTCATAACTATTCCTCTTTAATATGTTCAACGGTGATGTTTAAAATCTTTGATACATGATCATCATTTAGTGAAAAATAGATATTTTTACCAACTTTTCTCATTTTGACGATTCTATTATCCTTAAGAGTTTTAAGTTGATGAGAGATTGCAGATTTAGTCATTGATATTTTTTCAACTAATTCTGTGACGGTGTATTCTTTTTCTTCAAGAAGAAAGAGGATACGAAGTCGAGTTTCATCACCGAAAACCTTTAAGAATTGAGCCATTCGAGTGTTGGTTTCATTATCTATTTTATATATGTTCTTTTTTGTTTCATTGCTACTCATAATAATTACCTCTAAAGTATTATAGTTGAGCAATTGTTCAACTGTCAAGAAATTTATTCACTCTTCCATGCTAAAGAAAAGATAGTATAATTATTTACATGAAAACTATTATTTTTTACAAAACAAACACAGGTTTTACCAAAGAATACGTTGAATTACTTAAGCCAAGAATCCAATGTGAGGAAGCTTATCCAATTGGTAAAATATCAAATAAATTAATTAAAAATGCTGATAATATCGTCTTTTTAGGTCCTCTTAGAAATAATGTAATACAAGGACTAAACAAATTACTTAAAAAATATAATAAAATCGAACAAAAAAATATTTTTATTTTTGGAGTAGGAATTGAACCTGTTAGTGATACAAAAAAAGAAAATGTAATTATGTCTAATGGGCTTGAGTTATATCATGTTCGCTTATATTTAATTCAAGGCGGATTTGATCTTAATCGATATAAAGGAATCAAAAAGGTATTTATTAAATCTATTATTAAAATAGCTAGTAAAAAACAACCAGAAATGGGAATGATTGAAAATCGATCAATCAATTTTGTTAGTGGTAATAATTTAGATAAAATGGTTGATGTTTTTTATAAAGTAAACAAAGATAATTACTAATTTGATATAATATAGATATGAAAATTTTAATCACTGGAGCATGTGGGTTCATCGGATCTAATTTTTTAGATTATTTTTATGAAAAACATAATGATTATGAATATGTTGTTGTGGATAAATTAACTTATGCAGCAAACCCAGAATATATCTCTAAATATCTTAAAAAAGATAATTTTAAATTTAAAAAGATTGATATTTGTAATCTTAAAAGAATGGATGAATTATTTTTAGAAGAAGGTTTTGATTATGTTGTGAACTTTGCAGCTGAATCAAGTGTTGATAAGAGTTTTAGAAGCCCATTTGTTTTTTATGAAAGCAACGTTGATGGTGTCGTGAATTTGATTAAATTAAGTCTAAAATATCATGTTCGTCGTTTTCATCAAGTTTCAACCGATGAAGTTTATGGTCCAGCAATAGGAGTTGCCTTCAAAGAAGATAGTCCATTAAATCCAACAAATCCATATTCTTTAACTAAATCTATTGCTGATAATTTAATTTTAATGGCAGTAAAATATCAGAAATTAAATGCAACCATTTCTCGTTGTACTAATAATTTTGGTCCAAATCAATTTTATGATAAATTAATTCCTTTATGTATTTTAAAAGCTCATAATAATGAACCTATCCCTTTATATGGAGATGGTAAAAATATCCGTGATTGGATCAGTGTTTATGATCATTGTCGAGCAATTGAAATGATTTTGTTAAAGGGTAGAACAGGCGAAATCTATAACATTGGTGCCGATAACTTTAAATCAAATATTAATATAGTTGAACAAATCCTAAAGATTATGAATAAGCCAAAGGATTTAATCTCGTATGTTAATGATCGTCCAAATCATGATTTTGGTTATGCGGTCAATTCGACAAAAATAAAGAGTGAATTAGGTTTTGAAACTTTAGATACGTTTGATGAAGCGTTATTAAAAACGGTCAATTGTTATTTAAGTAATTTCAAAAATAATCTATAATGCTAAACATGGTAAACAAAACTGAAGGAATTAAAATAGTTGCTCAAAATAAGAAAGCCTCATTTAATTATTACTTAAGTGATTTTTTAGAATGCGGTATTGAACTTAAGGGCAGTGAAATTAAATCTATTCGTAATGGGGGTTGTTCCATTAGTGATAGTTATGTACTAGTAAAAAGTGGTGAAGCATTCGTGCTAAATATGAATATAGCAACTTATGATAAAGCTAGTAATTTTAATCATGATCCATTGAGAACTAGAAAACTTCTTTTGCATAAAAAAGAACTTAGTAAATTAGAGAGTAAAGTTATTTTAAGTGGTTACACGATTGTTCCACTTAAGATTTACCTTAAAAAAGGCCGTTGCAAAGTCGAAATTGCTTTAGGAAAAGGTAAAAAACTATATGATAAGCGTGAAGTTATTAAAAATAGAGATATCGACCGTTCATTGAAGAAAGCAATTAAGAGGGATTAGTTATGAAAAAGATGACTATAATCCAAAAAATAAGTTTCAGTGCATTATTTATTGCTTTTGGAATTATTTTATCAAGGTTTGTTAGCTTACCTTATTTATTTGGATTACCTTTTTTAAAAGTTTCCTTCACTCCATCATTAGTAATGTTTAGTTCTTTTTATTTAGGACCAGTTTTTGGTTTGTTAGTTGGAACATTTACTGATGTTTTTGGTGCTTTACTTGTTCAACAAGGTGGAATGTTTAATCCTTTATTTACAATTCCAGCAAGTTTAACTGGTTTAATGCCATATATTCTATATAAAATCTTTAATAATAAAGCAGAAAAGAAATTTCCTGTTTCTTTAACTGTAATTTTAACTATATTATCTTTATTTTTGACTCTTTTCTTCACCTTAAATGATCAATTTTATAGTGAATCAGGTAAAAAAGTATATGTTATTGAGAATTGGTTAAAATGGACAATTGGATGTGGAAGTTTTGGTATAAGTGCTCTATATATTCTTGGAGTATACATCATAAAAAATAAATTCAGGAATGCAAAAATTAATAAATACTATAATATTTTTACTATTGCTACTTCGATTTTCTTAACTTACTTTATTTTTAAGATCCCAGTAAGCAGTTTAATAAAATCTTTTTTATTAAGTTATGATTTTTGGTTTGTTTTTGTAGTTCAATCACTTGTGGGCTTTATATCTTGCTTTATGCATATAATTCTTGTAAGTACTGCTTTAAATGTTACAACTTTTTTCAATATCAGAGGACAATTGATTCATAATAAAATTATTGATGATAAAGTAATTGATCTTGAAACTTTAAGTAAAACCAATATTGAATCTGAGGATGAGGAGAATAAAAATGGAAAATAATGAAAAAAAGCCTGAAATTATTGAAAAAGAAGAAGAAAAGAAAGAAGTTAAAGTTAAAGGTAGTGGAATCGAATGGAATAAACCTGCTTTAATTATTACTTTAATTATTTTTGTTTTATTAATTATTACTTTGATAGTATTTTTTTCGCTTACTAAAAAATCTAGTGGTGGTGGCTCTGGTTGCGGAGATGGAAGCGGAACCTGCCCATTAGGATTGGTTATAGCTTTACTTTTTTAGATATTTCTCACTAATATTGTAGATTCTAACAGCATTTTTATACATTAATTTATTATAGTCTTCTTCTGGAAGTCCGATTTTATTTTTGAAATATTCGGTGTAGATTTTTTCATCAAGCGTTCTTGCACCATCAATAGGATTATCAGTTCCGAACATGATTCTATCCATTAATTTATTCTTTACAAATGCATCAATATCAGCCATTTGCATCCAAGCTGTGTCACAAAATAGATTTAAACATTTTAGCATTGCCCGAACACAACTTTTATGATCGCTTTGTAAAACACCATGAGCAGCAATGAAATTGATATGTGGCCACTCAGTGCAAACTTGCTCTAAGTATTTAATTCTTGAAAATTTATCAGTTGCAGTGTGAACAAGGATAGGTAAATCAAATTTTTCAGCAAGTTTAAAATATGGGATGAGTTCTTGACTATTTATCTTTAATCTTGAACACCATGGATGGAATTTCAGTCCATATATGCTCTTTCGATGATTTGAAATAAAATTCTCAACTTCTTTTATATTGTTTTCCGTATGTGGTCTAATCCAACAAAGCATTCCGTATTCATATGAATTTTTTGTAACGAAGTCATAAGCTTTCGAGAATCCAATTACTTGACTAACCAAACGTGATCTTTTGTCGTTCTCATCGAGGAATTCTGTTCCATCAAAGCTAAAAAGACAAAATGAAATATTGTGTTTTTTATTACTCTTGAGTAGTGTGTCTTCACATTCTGCTAAATTAGGCCAATAACCCGTATGTGCATGTGAATCAATAATATATTGTGTTTTCATAATTTACATTTTACCACACTTTGAAAGTATGTTTAAAATAATTATACTTTAAAGTATAATTAGGCGTATGGAATACAATTACGAAAATAAAGAGAAGATGGATAAGTTAAAAAACGATCCAAAAGTTAAAAAAGAACGAAAGAAAAAGTGGCTTTATTACTGCCTTGCATGTACGCCGATTTTTCTTGGAATGCTTTTGTATGTGACTTTTTGTTCGGCGACAAAAAATTATTCAAGAATTTATAACAATACTGTTATTGAAGAATTAACCACTGACAATTATATATATCAGATTGGTGATGAAAATAAAGTTATGTTCTCATATTTAGAAAATAATAATAATGAATATAAAATAAGCTCAAAAGAAGATGGGAAATTATTCTATATTGATCTTGAACAGGTTAGAAGCCTAAATGATAAATATAGTGATGTAATGTTTGATTTCTATTTTGATGCATCAGCAAATAAAAGTGAATGTCAAACAAGAACGAAATTTCCAACTGTGAAATTATCATTTGATGGTAAAGAAGCAAGTAAGCTCGTAATCAATAATGATAGTTATGCTGCATTTAAATGGAAATCCGTAAATGCAAATAGTGGTAAAATCTTAAGTCTTGATGTTAGCGATTATGGAACAACCACTGGATGTGAAGACTATAATGGGATGTTGTTTAAAAATTTAAGACTTAAAGTCTTTGGAGTAAATTAATTATGAAATTAGAAGAACGTTTTATTAAGTATATTGCTTTCGATACTATATCGGATGAAAATTCAAAAACTTATCCATCAACAGCTTCACAACTGCTTTTTGCTGATATGTTAGTAAATGATTTAAAAGAAATCGGAATTGAAGATGCTTATAAAGATGAATTTGGTTTAGTTTATGGACATGTAAATATCAATAAAGAAAAGACTATTGGTCTTATTGCTCATATGGATACTGCACCAGCTTTAGTTGGTGGTATTAAAAATCCTAGAATCATTACAAAATATCAAGGTGGTTCAATCATTTTAAATGAAAAATATACCATGACTACTGATGTTTTTCCTGTTTTAAATAATCTTGTTGGTGATGATTTAATCGTTACCGATGGTGAACATCTTCTTGGTGGAGATGACAAAGCAGGAGTTGCTATTATTTTTGAAATAGCAAAATATTTTGTTCAACACAAAGAAGAATTTACTCACAATCTTGCTATTTGTTTTACCCCTGATGAAGAGATTGGTGCAGGTTGGAAACATTTCGATGTTAAAAAGATGGGTGCTGATGTCGCCTTTACCCTTGATGGTGAATCTGTTTATGAAGCAAATCATGAGAATTTTAATGCTGCTTCGGCAGTAATTGACATTAAAGGAGTTGGTGTTCACCCAGGAACTGCAAAGAATATTATGGAAAACGCTGCTTCTATTGCTTGTGAATTCCAAGGATTATTACCAAAAGAACAAGTTCCAGAGAAGACTGAAGGTTACGAAGGATTTATTCATTTAATTTCAATTTCTGGCGATTGTGAAACAAGTCATCTTGAATTCATTATTCGTGATCATGATAAAATTTTACTCGAAGAGAAAAAGAGAGTATTACTTAATGCTAAGGATATTGTTCAAAAGAATCATCCAAAAGCAAGTATTGAAGTTAAAATTGAAGATGAATATAAAAATATGAGTTATTACTTTATTGAACATCCAGAAGCGATCGAAATGATTAATAAAGCATATCTTGCATCAAGAACTAAACTTAGTTATGTTCCAATTCGTGGAGGAACTGATGGTGCAATGATTACCTATATGGGTTTACCATGTCCAAATCTTGGAACTGGTGATCAAAATCCTCATGGTCGATATGAATTGGTTTCAATTACTGAAATGTATAAGATGGTTGAAATATTAAAAGATTTATTAAAAGAATAGGAGTAAATATGGGTAGAATTACTTGGGATGAATATTTTATGGGTATTGCTCTAATTACAGCTAAAAGAAGTAATGACCCATCAAGTCAAGTTGGAGCGGTTATTGTTGATGACGAACATAAAGTTGTATCCATTGGATATAATGGAATGCCAAGAAATATTGATGATGAGGCTTTGTCTTGGAATAAAAATGAAGGTTTAGATAGTAAATATTTATATGTATGTCATGCTGAATTTAATGCTATTTTAAATTCAAGAAATGGTAACAGTGTTAAGGATTGCACAATTTATGTAACCCTTTTCCCATGTAATGAATGTGCTAAAGCTATGATTCAAACTGGAATAAAAAAAGTTATCTATTTAAGTGATAAATATTCCGCAAGAATCGAGACAATTGCCAGTAAGAAGATGCTTGATCTTGCAGGTATTAAATACGAGAAGTACCAAGGAAGATATCAGGAAGTCGAACTAAAATAATGAATGAAAGTACCATTGAAGTTAAAAATGTAAGTTATAGTTATGAAAAAGATGTCGACGCCGTTAATGACGTCTCTTTTGTAGTGAACAAAGGTGAATACGTAACTTTAATTGGTCATAATGGTAGTGGAAAATCAACATTAGCAAAACTTTTATGTTATTTATTAGAACCTACCAGTGGAGAAATTCTTTTAAATGGAATAAAAGAAGAAGAAAAAAGTGTTAAAGATATTAGAAAAACGGTTGGAATTGTTTTTCAAAATCCTGACAATCAATTTATAGGAGCAACAGTCGAAGATGACATTGCTTTTGGATTAGAAAATAGAGATGTTGCCGAAGCAAAGATGCACTCTTTAGTTTTAGAGTATGCAAACAAAGTAAATATGAGCAAGTTTTTAGGTAAAGAACCTAGCGAAATTTCTGGTGGGCAAAAACAGCGTGTTGCTATCGCAGGCATACTTGCACTTGGTCTAAAAGTTATTATTTTCGATGAAGCAACTTCGATGCTTGATCCTGAAGGTGTTGAAGATATTAAACATTTAATTAATGAAATGCGTAAAGAAGATAAAGAGTTAACATTTATTTCAATTACGCACGATATTGAAGAGGCTTATTTATCTGATCGTGTAATTGTGATGAACAAAGGAAAAGTTTACCTTGATGGTACTCCAACAGATGTTTTTAAAGATGATAACAAATTAGAAGAAATTGGTTTAGATATTCCTTTTGTTTTAAAGGTTAAACACGCTTTTAAGAGTAGAAATATTGTAATTCCAGATAACGTTTTAACGATCGTAGAGTTAGCGGAGCATATATGCAAATCGAAGTAAAGAACGTTACATATACCTATAATTTAGGAGATAAAGAAACTTATAAAGCATTAGATAATGTATCTTTTTCAGTAGAAAAAGGTGAATTTTGTGCAGTAGTTGGTAAAACTGGTGCGGGTAAATCAACCTTAATGCAAATGCTTAACGGGTTATTATTACCTGATGAAGGCGAAGTTGATATAGATGAATTTGTCGTTTGTAAAGATAAAAAGAAAAGAAGCAAAAAATTATTTTTATTAAGGAAAAAAGTTGGTATGGTTTTCCAATTTCCTGAATATCAATTATTTGAAGAAAACATTGTTAAAGATGTAATGTTTGGGCCTAAAAATTTTGGGCTAAATGAAGAAGAAGCAATAAAAGTTGCAATTGATGCTTTAGAAAGTGTTCATATACCTGAAGCGTATTTTTCTCGTTCACCATTTGAATTATCTGGTGGAGAAAAAAGAAAAGTTGCAATAGCGGGCATTCTTGCATCAAAGCCAGAAATTCTTGTTCTTGACGAACCAACTGCCGGACTTGATCCTCTTGGTAAAGAAGAAATTATGAATTTAGTTAAAGAACTAAATAAAAATGGCCAAACCATTATTTTAGTAACTCACGATATGGATGTTGTTATGAAATACGCAACAAAAGTTGTTGTTTTAAATGATTCAAAGTTAATTAAAGTAACGACACCATCAAGTTTATTTAATGAACCTGATGTTGAAAAATATAGCCTTGAAATTCCAACACTTTACAAATTTAAAAAGCTTTTAAAAGAAAACGGATATCAAAAAGATTTAGCTGATATTAATGATTTTGATTCTTTAATGTCGACATTATTGGAGAATAAATAATTATGAACCGCGTATTTGGTAAATTTATTCCTAGAAATACAATTGTTCATCGATTAGATAGCCGATTCAAGATTTTTGCATTGATTGTTTTTATGGTGGTGGTCTTTTTAAATTATGGTGATTTTGCTAATAGTTTTGCTGTTTTAGGGATTGTTACTTTTATTGTATTAATTGTAATGATTTTGTCTAAAGTAAATTTCTTAAGTTTTCTAAGAAACTTAAATGCTTTATGGTTTATGCTGTTTTTCTTAATTGTAATTAATTGTCTTATTCCATATGGAGAGTATTCGCATATCATGATTGAATTTCCTAATGGGTTTAAGATTTATTGGGAAGCTTTATTCAATGCTTTAAGAGTTGGTATTCGTATTATTTTAATGGTTGCATTAACATTAATTTTAACATCAACAACTTCACCTTTAGACATCACTTACGCCTTTGAATGGTATCTAATTCCACTTAAAATATTTAAGTTTCCAACTCAAATTGTCTCAATGACTATTTCATTAGCTTTACGATTTATTCCTACTTTATTAGAAGAAGCTCAAAGAATCATGCGTGCTCAAAAATCGCGTGGAGTCGATTATAATCGTGGTTTCATCTCTAAAAAGATTAAGTCTGTAACAACTTTAATTGTTCCTTTACTTGTCAGTTGTTTCTCAAGAAGCGACGAATTAGCTTTAGCAATGGATGCACGTGGATATGATCCATATGCAAAACGCTCAAAATACCGAACTTTAAAATTTGGAATTAAAGATTTGGTTTCTATTTTTATATTAATGCTTATCTTAGGATTCTTTATTTATTTATCTGTTTTAGCATCAAATTACAATGTTAATTTCTTAGATTACTTATTCCATGTTGGAGCAACTTTCTAAAATGAAATATAAATTAGTTTTTAGCTATGATGGATCGAAATACTTTGGATATGCTATTCAAAAAAACGAAGAGCATACTATTCAAAGTGTTGTTGAAACGGCGATATCTACAATACTAAATACACCAACTAAAATATCTGCTTCAGGTAGAACAGATAAAGGCGTTCATGCACTCAATCAAGTAATCACATTTATTTCTCTTAAAAAACTTGATAAAGATAAGTTTTTACATAGTTTAAATAAATTAGTCCCTAACGATATTCATTTTAAAACAATTACAAAAGTAAAAGATGATTTCGATGCCAGGTTATCTGCAAAATCAAAAATATACGAATATCACATTAATATTGGTGAGTATGATGTTTTTAAACGTTCATATGAAATAGTTGTAAAAAACTTAGATATTAAGAAAATGCATGCATGCGCTAAGCTCTTTTGTGGAACTCATTGTTTTAAAAATTTCACTTCCAGACCAAACGATGAAATGGGATTTATTCGAACTATTTATTCAATTAAATTCTCTCTAAAAGAGAACATATTAATTATAGAATTTAAAGGTAATGGTTTTATGACATATATGGTTCGTAAATTAGTTGGAGCTTTAATTTCTGTTGGACAAAATAAAGCATCAATTGACGAAATAAAAAATTATTTAGATAAGGCAGAACGCGATATTTTTTCCTTAACTGCTGCTCCAAACGCATTATTTCTTCGAAAAGTTAACTATTAATAGAAAATGATAGAAATACCATTGATAGAGTAGTAAAATATTTCGGTAGGAGATATTTATTATGGGAAGACATTTTGAAGTAAGAGCTGCGTCAATGGCAAAAACCGCAAAAGCAAAAAGTGCCATTTATATGCGTGCATCTAAAGAAATTTATATGGCTGCAAAAAGAGGTACCCCTGATCCTGAGAGCAACCTTGCCCTTCGTGGAGCAATTGATAAATATAGAAAAACTTGTCCAAAAGATGTTATCGAAAGAGCTATTAAAAAAGCACAAGGTGGAGACGTTACAAACTATCTCGAAGGAAGATATGAAGCCTTTGGTCCAGGTGGAAGTTTGTTAATTGTTGATACTTTAACAGATAATACTAATCGTGCACTTATTAATGTTCGTACTGCTTTAACAAAAAAAGGCGGACACTTAGGAAGTGTTGGATATAATTTCAGTCAATCAGGTCTTATGGATTTCAAATTCGATGGTACAGAGGATCAACTTGAAGAAGCTTTGGTTCTTGGTGATGTCGATGTTAAAGAAATTAATTTAGATGGTGGTGATGCTGAAGTTGTTGTCGCACCTAATGATTTAGATAAAGCTAAAGAAGCTTTAAAAGAAGTTGGTGTTGTTGAATTTGATTATTGCGAATCAACAATGTTAGCAAATGAAAAAATCGTTCTCGAAGGTGAAGACAAGAGTAAATTCGATGATTTATTAGCAAATTTAGATGAATTAGAAGACGTTCAAGCCGTTTATCATAACGTCAACTTATAAATCTTTATGGTTTAAGAATCCATGTGAAAGCATGGATTTTTTTATTGCGACAACAATTTCTCTCTTTCAAACCCTTTTCACTAATACATTTAAAATTTTTAATATATAATAGATTTAGAGGTATTTAATGATGGAAAATAAAGTTACATGGGCAGTTATTCCATGTGCTGGTAAAGGCACAAGATTTCTCCCTATTACTAAAGGCATTCCTAAAGAAATGCTACCAATTATTGATCGACCTACCCTAGATTATATTGTTCAAGAGTTAGTTGACAGTGGGATCGAAAATATTGTTTTTATTGTTTCTAATGATAAGGATGAGATTAAAAAATATTATGATGTTAATGAAGAATACGAAAACGAATTAATTACTGCTGGAAAAGAGTCTTATGCTAAGATGATTCATGATGCGACACATAAAGCAAAATTTTATTATGTTGAGCAAAAAGAATTATTAGGATTAGGACACGCCGTTCTACAAGCAAAAGAAGTGATTGGATCTAATGATTTTATTGTTTGTTGTGGTGACGATATTTGTACATATAAAGATATCGCTCCTGCTAAACAAATGATTGATGCTTTCTTAAAGTTTAACCATCATACTGTAGTTGGTGGACAAACTGTTGAACATTCACAAATTTCTAAGTATGGTTGTATGGATACTAAAAAACAAGTTGATACTCGTACTTACGAACTTAAAGGAATTGTTGAAAAACCAAAACCAGAAGAAGCAACTAGTGATTTAGCTTCACTTGGAAAATGGGTTTTTAATAGTAAAATCTTCAGTTATATTGAGAATACTACACCTGGAAAAAATGGTGAAGTACAATTAACTGATTCCATTGCTTTAATGATGAATGATGAGCCAGTTTATTTTTATGATTTTGTTGGGAAACGATACGATTGCGGTGATAAATTAGGTTTTATTAAAGCAATAATTGATGTTTCGCTTTCTCGAAGTGATTTAAAAGATGGAGTTATTGAACACATCAAAAATTTAGATTTATAGAGAGGAAAAGAGAATGATTCAAATTGTTAAAGGTAATAAAAAGTATCTCAAAGGTACAATGAATTTATTAAATAAGATCAGAACTAAATTCAAAGCAGAAAATCTTGATATTTATCAAAATGAAGAATATCCTAACGAAGAGATTATTCTTAACGATCTTAAAAAGACTGATAGCACCCTTGTTATTGTAGATGATGAGGAAGTTATTGGTTTTATTGCTTCGGAAAATGAGAATGACTATTTTAATGATATTTTTGAAAATAATAATCGTGAAGCTTTTATTGAAAAGTATAAACTTAAAGATTATTTAGGTCGTTTTATTGGGTTTTCAAGACTAATGATTGATCCTGACTATCGTCATCAAGGATTGGCATCAAAATTGATGACAATCTTGAATAAAAAATATTCTGGATATGTGATTATTTTCTTATGTCACAAAGAGAATAGTAAAGCACAAAAACTATACGCAACTTTAAACTATGATTGCTTAGGATTAGAGAATTTTTCTTTCGGTGAATACTATGTATACACCAAGAATCAGTTAAGAAATTAGTTTTTAAGTAATAATTTCATTATTCTTATTAATTTTTGTCATTTTTCTTTGCAATATATATCCATAAAGTATAGAATAATTATCGGCACTAATCTAAAAATTATGTCCCGGTAAGATTTAATTATTAGGAGGATTGTGTAAATGTTTAGACAAACAACAAACTTAAAGAAAGAAGAGATTACCCGTAAATGGTATGTCGTTGATGCAGATGGCAAATCACTCGGACGTTTAGCAAGCGAAATTGCTGTCGTATTAATGGGCAAGGAGAAGCCAACTTATACTCCAAACCTTGATTGTGGTGACTATGTTATCGTTATCAATTGTGCAAAAGTTGCCTGCAAAGGAACTGTTCACAAAGAAACCGATAAGAAGTACTACAACGTCAGTGGCTACAATGGTGGTATTCGAGCTCGAACTTTAAAGACGATGCAAGAAGATTATCCAGAAGAGTTAGTTAAGAGAGTCGTATGGGGAATGCTTCCAAAAGGAAGACTTGGTAGACAAATTATTAAGAAATTATTTGTTTATGAAGGTGCAGAACATGAAAATTCAGCACAAAAACCAGAAGTTCTCGAATTCAAAAATTTAGGAGGAAATAAGTAATGGCTAAGAAATTAGATAAATTCTACGGTACTGGTAGACGTAAGTCTTCAGTCGCAAGAGTCTTTATCAAAGCTGGAAAAGGCGATATTACTGTTAACGGTTTACCTGTTGATAAGTACTTCCCATTCCAAACCTTGGTCCTTGACTTAAAGCAACCTCTCACTATGTTAGGAGCTGCAGAGAAATATGATATCATTGCAACTGTTAAAGGTGGTGGATTCGAAGGACAAAGTGGTGCAGTCCGTTTAGGAATTGCCCGTGCTTTACTCGAAGCTGGAGAAGATCGTAAAACCCTTAAAGTTAATGGTATGCTTACTAGAAATAGTAGATCCAAAGAACGTAAGAAATATGGTCTTAAGAAAGCTAGAAGAGCTTCTCAATTCTCAAAGCGTTAATCTTTATACATTTTTGCTTAAACAAAGCCTTGCAGGGATGCAGGGCTTTTTTCATGCATTGATTCGTAACTAATGCATAAATGGGTTTATGATTTTGTATAAAAAGCAAAGATGCATTAAAAAACTGGAAGCATGATATCTTCCAGTTTTTGAATATAATTTTTAGTTTTGTGAAGGAGTAACTGTTGGAGTTGGAGCACTTGGAGTAGTGTTTTTAGGTTTATGATGATAAACAACTTTTAATAAAATTGGCGTCATTAAAGAACTTACAATAATTAGTAAAAGAACGAAAGGCATAATTGGTTGAGTGATTGGAAGCAATCCAACATCAGCACCTTTTTGTGCTGTAACGATTACAACCTCTGCACGTGCCATCATTCCAACACCAATAGCAACACTATCACGTCGAGAGAATTTGGTTATAACGCCACCAATGGCCGCACCAGAAAACTTTGAAAATAAACCAACGACAACAAAAGCTAGGCCAAACCAAACAAAATCTAAGTTAATTTTTGAAAAATCTATATCGTATAATTTTAATGAAATCGAAGCGAAGAAGATTGGTGCGAAGAATAATTGGCTACTTGATTCAGTTCGTGAATTAACATACCCACTTGTTTTAGTTGTGCTAATAATTAATCCTGCTACATATGCACCAGTAATATCAGCAATTCCGAAGAATCTTTCTGCACAATATGCATATAAGAAGCAAATTGCTAAAGAAAAGATTGGAATACGACGATGATTAGGCCATTTTTCATCAAGCCATT
>Ga0172378_10002914_pt1 | contig 16064 bp, 39 predicted proteins | sample GrowelOW332metaG_FD_119755 | JGI IMG/M metagenome (GOLD analysis project Ga0172378, IMG submission 119755) | Groundwater microbial communities from an aquifer near a municipal landfill in Southern Ontario, Canada - Pumphouse #3_1 metaG | ecosystem: Environmental > Aquatic > Deep subsurface >... | reverse complement strand
GAAGCTTTAAGTCAAAAGTTTATTATTCATCAATATAAAGATAGTAGCATGGAACACTATGGAACTAATTGGGATTTGTTCTTTTGGTGCAATAGTAATAACAAAGGCAGGGATTATTCATATGTAACACTAAGCACCAATAAGAAAAGAACAGTCGAAGAAAGAGCTTCAGACATTAACAGCGTATTAGATTATGCAGAAGAAATTGGTTTCGATGGCATAGATATCATTATACAATACACAACAGTTTACAATGAAGATATGGTTCAAGAAATTGCTATAGATTATTTTAGCAAAGTTCAAAACAATATTGTAAATTATCAAGGTTATACTGGTAAAATTAAAGAAATTGGAACTGGTGATAATGTTCATTATGGATTCTTTAAAAAAGGAGCAAGATCAAAATACTATCACTTATCGAATAAAGATTTAATGGTGATGTCTATAACAGCATAACAATAACCGATGAATCTTACATTTGCAAGGAATTGTCTAAACAGTATGGTATAATCTGTATAACACGAGCTTAAATTTTATTCATGATATTTCAAAATTAAAATACGGAAGAAGGAATTAGAATGGCAAATAGTAAAATAAGTTATGGAAAAGCGGAAATTATTGAGGAATTAGAGACAGGAATTAGACTCGTAAAATTTAATAACAGGTTCTATACAACTTATGGAAGGTTATTTGCTGTCAAAGGAAATCAAGTTAATACACCTTATGACGAGGTTAACACAATGAAACATTATGAATTTTGTAACTGGAATACTTTAGAAAATATGTACGCGAACGAGTAAATTTAATTTAGAAAGAGGCTTTATACGATGACAAACAAATTAACAGGTACACTCTTATTTGACAATGGTGGAGGATTAACCCTACAACTCAATAACAGTTACGCTCATTGGTATCAAAACATGGATCAGGCAGCAGAGGACTTAATTTCATACATCTCAGAAGGAAATACAGATGGATGGGACGGACACGAAGAAGATGAACTGCAATTAATTCCAACAGATGATCAGATTCAAAATGGTGGTTATAGAGTCTATTCAATGGAAGATATTAGCGTTATGCCTAAAGATGAATATATGGAATCTTGGGGAAACATAAAAGATTTTTGTATAGCATTTAATGATTAACTGTATCTGGAGACTAGACAATAACTGAGATTTTTATAACAGAAATCATTATAACAGCAGGTATTGTCTAGCTTTCGAGGTAAAGTTAATTAAAATTTGAAGGAGTGTTAAAAATGGAAAATTATGAATTGAAAGACGTTCTCACAAAGGAGATTATCGAAAGTTATCTGGCTAGAACTAATCAAAATGTTTTTGTAGTCACTAGCACAAATTATGGGAGTGAATTGCCTCCAGTCATGATGATTGCTAAAGAATCCGAAATAACAAAACGTGCTAAAGATTATGTTGATAATGGCAGTTATGAAATCAGGGAAAGAAAAGATATGGGCAAATTACACACTACATTTTATGATTACGAAGGATATATTGAAGTAACAGTTGGTGTATGTCTCCCTGTTATGATTAAATTTGATGATCTTGATAGTTCTGAAAGAGAAATAGTTAAGGAAATCTATAACAAATATTGCTACGGAAATTCATTTTATCCAGTGTGATATAACAGGATCAAACAAGGGATTTATAGACATTTTAAAGCTACAAAGTAGCGGAAAGAAGGGTTGATAATATGATTGTTAAATGTGTTTATTGTGGTTGTAAAAATAATCTAGACGGAAGATGTCGAGCAATAACTATTGAACTTGTTAAATCAGATACTTATGATGGCGAAGGTTTAGAGTATATTACTTATGAGGACTAAATTACAGATCAAAGTATAAATTTATGCTAAAGTATTATAACAAAATAAATAAAATAGTTGAGGAGAGTGTTAAAAATGGATTTAAGAGAATTAAGGAAAAAAGTTAATGCTATGTGTCAAGAGGTAAATTCATTGAGTATTGAAGTATTTGTAGATGGTGATAAAGGGGTCTTGGAAGTTAGAGATATATACATTAATGATAATGGAGATGTAACGATAGAAACCGAATAACATCTATAACAGAATGGCTTCAAAGGCAGATTTGCTAGGGTATTAATTAAAATTTGAGAGGATGGATTAAAAATGGAAAATTATAGTCCTGAAAAACATGGAGCAGTAACAGCAATTAGAATTTTTTATGAAAAAGACAGACAACCAATGGCAGAATTAGCTTTTTGTTTTGGTGGTACAGATATTATTGAATGGACAAATGTTAATCAAAGAGGAAAGTATAGTAAGGGGATTAACGGCTATACATTTTTCTTTGATGATAGGCAGAAAAATAATTTTGAAAGCTTTAAAAAATAAAAGAGAGGATGTATAAATTATGAAAACAACAAATTGGATTAAAGAAAATATTCTAGATAAAGGAATTGAGAACGTGCGGTTCTTTGCACAGATGGAACAAATTGAAGCGATATTACCTTGGGGAATGGCAATGGTTTCTTCTAATAATACTACATGGGTTGAATGTAAAATTGATGAAGATAGATATAAAGTCGAAGAAGGATATAAACTGACTTTAAAATCATTAGATCCTAGATTCACATACAATCATTATTATCAATCTGATTTCGAATCTTTGGTCAAAGAAGGTTGCATTTTAATTAAGGATAACGAAGATGCATACATAGAGCATATCAAGTGGTCAGAGCCTTTATTTGGTAATGTATGTGTAATTCATGAAGCAGACGTAGTAACCCTTTAGAATATAACTTTCAAATGTTTATAACAAAAAAATAAAAATAAATGGAGGAATGTTAAATGAAAACTCAAGAAATCAGAAAACCTTATTTAGTCCAAAGAGCTAAATTTACCAATATTAAAACTGAAGATATTGTGGGTATTGATTCATTATTAGATTGTGACTATATGGGATCTGCCGAATTTGAATGGGGAGCATTACCAAAATCGTTACATAGAATGGTTGATATTCTTAATCAATATGAAGTATTTACAATTTATGATGTAAAAGATTTAGAAGGAAGCTCAATGAAAGTATTCTGCCAAAAGAATCTATTTGAACAAATAAAAGAAAACGCTTTACATTTATCTATAAATCCATATGGGTATAAAGAATATTGTGATATGAATGATTATATTTCAGGAAAGAAAAATATGAATAATTTTTGGTGGGATATTAGCCAAGATTATTTTATCTTCTTTGGATCAAATAAAGCTAAAAAAGTTGAAATTGCTATGCAGAAACTAAAAGAAAAATGGTCATAACAGATAGCTTAAAACCACTCATTGAAGCTATAAATAATAAATAAACGGAAGAAGGAAATAAATAATGACAACAAAGATTCAAAGAACACAACACAAGAACGCAATTGTAAAGTTAGTGAAAGCTAAGAAAATGATCCTACTATGTGATATTGCCAGCGTAATGAATAGTAAAAATATTCCCAACACGGTAGCCACATTAGTTAAGGAAGGTAAGCTAAAGAGGCAGAAGATACAAGTGAGAGGACTTGTAGGAAATTTAACAAACCAATGGTTAGTGTATGATTTAAATGTAAAACAGAATGATATCTTAGATTTTGAAAGACAAACGGTGAACAAATATTTTCAGTCTCCCTTAGTAGAAAACCATTGTTATAAAAGTCCTGAGAATCCGATTGAACAGAAGTTAAAAACAGGTAATGCGATCTTAGATTATTTTGATGAAGGTAGAACTGAGAAAGCAAAAGTAGTAGAGGTAGTTGAAGTAAAAGAACTGCCAGTTATAACAAATGAAGTCATACCGATTTATAACAATAACAATGAGCGTATGGTTAATGCCAGGGAACTTCATAGTTTTCTTGGCATAGGAAAAGATTTCACTTCTTGGATCAAAGACAGAATAATTAAGTATGATTTTAGCGAGAATAGAGACTATATTTTAACGCTCACCAAAACTGGGGAACGTAAAAATGTCACAAAACACAACTACTATTTGAATATCAATACCGCAAAAGAGATTGCAATGGTTGAGAACAATGAACGTGGAAAATACATACGCAAATATTTTATACAAATAGAAAATGAGTATAGACAACAAAACAATCTACAACCAACTTCGGGAATCAATGCATTAAAAATGATTGTTGCCGAACTTGAAAGTCAAAACAATAGGATTACTAGCTTAGAGGGTACAATCGAATCTATGAAGAAAGCCATAACAGGATAAGGATAACAGTTCAGGAGGAGGAAAAACATTGTGTGATTTTTGCGATAGATCAACCATCATCAATACAACAATAGGAGATTTCTTTTTAAAATTATCTCTAGATGATGAATATAATAACATTCTGAAAATCAGAATTAATCAAGGTGGTATAGGTATGACAAGACCAATAAAGATTAACTATTGCTTTTATTGTGGTAAAAAATTGAACCTTTAAAACTGGTATATGATTGGAACTAGAAAGGCGTGGTAAAAATGAAAGAAATTAGAGAACTTATTAACAAACTAGAAAATAAAGTACACAGCACATCTAATTCTTATATTATAAAAGGGATTGAAGATGATATCACAAATTTATACAGGATAGATCAAGAATTGTTTTATATAATTGAAAGAAACAAATAAAAATAAATATTGAGGAGGAATTGATTAATATGACAATTCGAGATTTTGTGAAAAAAGGAATAACAGTGGTTAATGATATGGGTGAACTCAAGGAAGTCAGGAATGATCTAAGATATACTTCAATTCCATTTCCTAATGGATGGGCGGCAAGCGTTATTCATGAACCTGAAGGATATTCGGTAGCAACGTGTGATTATAATGGATATTTCAATTGGAACATATTAAAACCCTTTGGAGCAGAAGAAGGTAAATTTCAATGTGAAACCGAAGAAGAAGTTTGTAAGGCACTAGCAATCATTGAATCATTATAACAGCTTCAAACATGCAATTGAAAGGAGAATAAAATGTATACCGATTTTATCGACAATGAATTAGAATTTGAATTCGACGATGATATCTCAATTAGTGTAGAAGAATGGGATTTAATGTCACCAGAACAGCAAGAGGAATACATAATAATCAATAATATAAAAGTAAAATATTCTACTAATATCTCCGATACTTTATCAAGAGGTTTTGGGCGTTTAGATCAGTGGGGATTTTGGGAATATCAATGTAAACAAATATAACACAAATAAAATAATATTGGAGGAAAGAAAAATGAAAGAAAAAGAATATGATTATTTAAACAAGATTACTAAAATTGATGAACTGGTTAGACACTACCAAGATTTTACGAGCAAAATTGAATATTTTGATGATGAAAATATAACTGAAATGAAAATAATAATCATGGACAAAGAAGAATATATTGACCTCAGTAATGAATTAAAATATGTTCTCATAAACCAATTAAAGGCACAAAGAAAAGAAATTAAGGATGAATTAGATAAGTATTTAAACGAATAAAATGACGAATTGATTCCAATTTCTTTATAACAGATCCATTATAACAGTTGACCAAAATTAAGGAGGATAAATACAATGTGTAAAGCAAAAGACTACTCACAACAACTACTAGATATCTATAATAACATTAGCTCAGACGTACATAGGCTCAAAGAAGAAGTTAGTACCGCAAATCTATTTAATATAGATATGCTACATGTAATTGAAAACACAAATTTTAATGCCTGTGAAGGTTATATGTTAGCTAAACAGATTAAAGAGAATCAAATATTCAGAAGACAATCCAAATATGAACTAGAAACATTAATTCAACTCAAAAATTATATTGACAAGAATACGGCAACTTTAAATCAGGTTCATCAAGAAATAATCAATACAGATAATTTATACAAGAGTAATATTGAAAACAAAGTTTATAATCCTAAAGTAATGGGTATAAAGGCTCCAGAGCCAATGATTAATAATCATATAGTAGTTCATTCGGCAGCTCATTCAAAACCAAAGCAAAAACAGAAGAATATTTCTACATCAATTTCATCTATCCCCTTACAAATCGATGTTGCGACTGAATCTATAGGCAAAGCAACATATAAAAAGTCGGGAGAAAAGATACATATACTAAATAAACTAGATGAGAATCACTATCTTGTCAAACGAGTAAATGGTAAGAAGGAAGTCTTCTGTAGTAAACATATTATTAATTTAGTTTTGGATCAAGATTGTTTATTATCTGCCAAATAGCAAACGAAAGAACACTTTTATGTGCCGATTCCTTCACAACAAACCCCATATACCCCACTACACTCAATATAAAGCCATTCTAAGCCACTTAAATGAAATTCGCTAAGAAGTACACTAACCATAGAAATCTGACTAAATACAGACAATTTTAAAAAGAGTTATTTTACTCAAAACTTAAATTCCTATTATTTATTTATTTTACTTTCTATGGTGTCTATGGTAGAATAGATTAACAGACTAAGAAGGGAGTAATAATACCAAATGCAAAGAGTGAATATAGACTTACCAAAAGAACTATGGAAAAAGATTGGGATTCAGGCAGCTATTGAAGATATTGATAAAAGAGAAATCGTTATTAAGGCACTGGAGCAATATTTGAACAGGGTAGGGAGGGATAATTAAAGATGGATGATGTGAATTATTGTAAATGTGAAAAATCCTCTAGTGTTTATACTGATATGGATACTTTTGGACATTGGGATATGTGTAGTGATTGTAATAAAGTTATAGAAGATAGCTATAAGTATTTCGATGAGCCTGAAGATAGGGATCTTTGTTAGAATGAAAGGATGGTTTTAAAGGGTATGAAAAATAAAAACAAAGAGAATTATTCAGATGAAGAACTTTTAAGGATGTTGAAAGACCAAATGATAGAACGAAAATTATCTAAATTTAAACCTATTTTTATATCTTGGGTAGTAAGTATTGTTATTTTAATTTTGATACTAACTATTACTCCTGTGGCTAATCAATATGTCTCTTATCTTATTTATATTCTAGCGATGTATGTAATGGTAATTGTTCCTGTTGGTTCAATTGCATATATGGTAGTTAAAGTTATAAAAAGAAAACTGGCACGATGAAAATACTATTTGATATGGTTGTGAAAGGAGGATTATTGTGGAAGAGTTTAACTTCATATCTAATGTAAATACAATAACCAAAGGCGAGATATACCACGCTAAAAAGATTGCAGATAATTCTTATGCTATAACTATGATAAATAGTAGCGGTGAATGGAATATGACAAAGAAACAGATTGAAAAGGGAATAAGAAACAAAGACTTTGTGATAGCACAATAAAACAGTATTTGAAATGAAAGGAGGAAGATAACATGAAAGGGATATATACCGATAAGGATTTATGTCCAGTGTGTAAAAGAAGACATATCACATATGATAGAATGGAAGTTACCAATGATAATATCGGAGTTTGTGGAAAAGAATGTAAAGAAAAACATGATAAAGAAATTGAGTTAAATTGTAAAACTAAATAGAATCCTGAATTTATAGGATATTTAAGGAGGTGCTATATGAACGTAAATTTTTATCCCTATTACTACAATATAATGTCTAATGAAAAGAAAAAGGATTTTGAATTGCTGAAGCAAGAAGAACAACTATTAACAGAAATCTCAATTCTTATAGATAAAGATTTTGCTATAAAATTACAAAATGAATTTAAATCTACTTATCATAGCTATAGTTTTGTGTATTATTTAGAGATTTTAGAAAGATGTAAAACGTTGTTGCTAAAAGATATTAATGATTTTGATGCTATTAGAAAAATAATATATAAGAACTTGGATTATTTATTTTGAAAAGTAATAGAAAGGTATTTTATTATGAAGTGGAAACGAATTGAAGCAGGTGAATACTATTCAGAAGACGAAAGGTTTCATATACTTGATACTTGGGACAGGATTAGCGGAAAGTATTGGAGTCTATATGACAGCAATACTAAGCAGGAAATCAGAGGTTATTCTTTAAAACATGTTAAGAAAATAGCCGAAGACATTCTAGAAATGGAAACCAAATAACTTCAATGATAGATTTTATCGGCAAGAAAGGATGTGATGAAAATTGCTTGTGACGAATTTGTAATAGATATAAAATAAAATATTAAAAGGAGATAACAATACAATTGAAAAACGAATATAGTATTATTGGGAATGAAGTAATAATATATTTACCTAAGAGAAACGGAGAAACAATTGAAACCATTATGGATATTGAGGATTTCAACAAGATTAAAGAATTAGATTGTGATTTGCAAGCTGATTTGGATAAATATAATAAATATAAATTATCTGCAATATTAAAGGGTGAAGATAAAAATCAAAAGATATCATTAGCTAAATTGATTATGGAAGTAAAAGAAGAAGGAAAGAAATTCTTTGTAAGGCACATTGATGGTAATTATTTGAATAATAAAAGAAATAATTTATATATTGACAAAGGAGGATTTCAAAATAAGTATATTATTTGTGAAAACTTAACCACAATATTTGTTAAACAAAGAAGTGGTATTATTCATAAAATCTTATTAGATACAAAAAATTTACCCATAATATTAAAAGAGAATTTATCGTGGCATGTGAAATGGAATGTATATACTGAAAGTTATTATCCTAGAGCAGTTAGAAGAACATTTACGTCAGAAGGTATTATACAAGAGATGGTTTACATGTATCAACTATTTATAGATTATGATACAAAAACAGAAGAGGTAGATCATATTAACCATGATACATTGGATACAAGAGAGGAAAATTTGAGAGTTACAAATAAGAAATTAAATGATAAAAACAGAAGTGGTAAAAACAAAAATAATAAATCTGGATATAGAAATGTATTCTGGAGTACAAGTGATAATAGGTGGATAGTGGCATTGCAGATAGAAGGCAAGCAAACTTATTTTGGAAGATTCAAGTATGATGATTTAGAAAAGGCTGGAGCACTTGCCGAGGAAATGAGGCAGAAGTATTATAAAGAATTTGCAGGAGCTAGTTAAATACATATAAAAAATACATAAATCTGTGAGTTTACATATTAATTACTGAGATATGTACTAAATAGTAGTTAATATGTAAACCAATCAAGACTTATTTTAACTAGATATAGAGGAGGAATAAAAATAATATGGAGATTGTTGAAATTAAATGTAGATGTAAAGATTGTGTACATAGTGATACACGAGGGTCAGATTGGGTGTTATATTGTTATTTTTGGGATTATGAACAAGGTATGTCACCAAATACAGTTGATAAAATGGATTTCTGTAGTAATGGTGATTCTAAAAATTAAAAAGCATAAAATAACAATTTGCTAGGAATTAAGGAGGATCTTATAAATGGAGACAGGAACAAAATCAGAATACAATAATGGACTAAAGTCATGCCCATTTTGTGGAGGAGAAGCGTATTTAACACTTATACAGTATGATGATGGAGATGCATGGTATAATCCTAATTGTTCAACATGTAATTGTGGTTGGAAGGAAAGTTATGAAGCTAAAAAAGAAGCAATAAAAGCGTGGAACAGAAGAGTATAAAATTCTATAAAAGGAGCCAGCTAAATGAAAAAACTTACTCAGTCCCAACACATTCAAAACTTAAAAGAAGAACTTCTATCTTTACCCACAGCAAAAATATCTATATGGAAGTTCTCAGGTGAACCCAGGAACCTTATATTAAAGGCTAAAGCTGCCGGACTGGAATTAATAGAACAAAATGAATGCGACCTGATCTTCAAACTAAAACCTGAAAAGAAAACTAATATATCTCTTCCATAATTTACTTGTATTTTTAATTAGTTAGGTATATACTAAACGTAAAATAATAAAACGTTAAAAGTAATTATGCATTATATCCAAATTATCATAATATAATCAAAGTATGAAAGCGAATACGTTATGAAGGAAGGATGATAATCATGCTTAAGAAGCTCTTAATCCTAGCTCTAATCATTCTATCAATCGGAGTGTATGTTAGTGCCAATACTAGCAATGCAAACGCTTACAAGGTAAACCAAGACGTTACTGCAAAGATATAATTAATATGTTAGGAATTATATCTTATTAGATGAAGATACACCAATTCAGTTGATTCAATTAGCGTTGGTGTATCGCAGTACATATGAAGGAGTGGAATAAAATGGAATTTGTCCAACCGATCAAAGATAAAACTAAAATTGAAGAAATGAAAACCTATCTTAAATCTAAATCATTAAGGAACTGGGCATTGTTCACTTTAGGAATTAATTCCGCATTAAGAATATCTGATCTTTTAATTCTAAAAGTGAATGATGTTATGGATGAAAATGGTAAAATTCGTGATAGGATTAAAATTAAAGAAATTAAAACAAATAAAACAAAGACATTCCCTTTTTCACCAAAAGTTATAGATGCACTTGCAACTTATATAGCATCAGAAAAGCCTAATGATGCTTTATTCCCTTCCCAAAAAGGAGGAGAAGCGATCAGTAGAATTCAAGCACACAGATTCTTAAAGGAAGCAGCAAAAAAGGTTGGAGTTAAAGAAAACGTTAGCACACATTCCATGAGAAAAACGTGGTCATATCAGGCTTATATGAAAGGTGTCCCAATTGTTCAAATTTCTGATGCTTTAAATCATTCAAGTGAAAAGATAACCAGAAGATATCTTGGGTTAGATCAGGATAGTTTAGATGAAGTTTATTTGGATATGGATTTGTAAAATCTACTTAATCAAACTATATAAACATAATATAAATAATATATATAATTAAACTTCAAATTATAAAGATAAGAAAGGAAATGATAAATATGAAAACTGCAAATAATTTAATTCTCAAACAAGTCGGAAAGTATCTAGCAAGAAAAAAATATCTGAAGAAGCAACAGAGAAAGCATGAGGTGTATGAGACTCCTTGGAAGCCAAATTGGGAACCATTTTTTCAAGGGAAAGAAATTGTTTGAGTAAAATAAAAGTGCGGATTAATAAGTCTTATTTATAATTGAGGTACTAAAATGAAATAAGAAAGAGGGGAATTAGAATGCAAGCAAGTGAGGCTCGATATATTACCGAACAAACAGAGGTTAGAAAAGCTAAAGAATGGTGGAATAAGTTCTCAATTGAATTATTTGAAGCAATTAAAAGACAAGCTGAATGTAGATGTTATGAAATTATGATCGGAGAACAAGATGATCTTAATAGTATGCCATGGATTGATTGTAGTTATTTAAGGGAAAGGGTAAGAGTAGAATTAGAACAATTGGGTTATTTGTTTACATATATTAATGAGGGAGGTTCTTCTTATCCTTGTGTTCAAATTGGTTGGAAATAGAATGTTGATTTCGTAGACACTAAAAGAAAGGAATTGAATTAAATGAAATTAGAAACATATTTAAACAAGAATTATCCACATATTTTAGCAGAATATAAACAACATGAAAGAAAAGATATTTTACCTGAAATTGGAACAAGAGTTAAACTAATAAGTTGGGGTCACAATGGTAAACCTCCTGGGACAATAGTAAAAATTGTAGATATTGTAAAAGAAGGACAAATATCAACAGACAATTCAAAATGGGGAGGAGATTATATAGTTTTAAGTTGTGGTTCTCTTACAAAGATTGAAGAATGGTGGAAAGAATTAGAAATAGTAAGCAAATAAAACGGCGAATTGGAGGGAGTAGAAAGGAGGAGTACAAATGTTTTTAAGTTTTAAACAAAAAGCAGAAGTAAATAAAGCAAATATAAAAAGAGGACTCAACACTACAATTGTAGATTTTTCTTGCCATAATATATCACATGATTTTCAAGAAGAAATATCAAAACTTATTTTAAAAGAACTTCAACAGGAAAATAAAAATATAGAGTTTTCTTTTAGTTGGAGACATTATCAAAATAGTTATAAAGGAATTAAAATGGTTGCAATTTAAAATTCAACCGCAACGGTTGCAGAAATAGAAAGGAAGATATAAAATGGCAAACAAAACAAATAACTCTATTAGTGATTGGTCTAAAGGTATTGCTGACATATTTGAAAGAGAACAAGAGATTCGTAATAAGCTTCAACCAAATAGGGATGAACTAAATAATATTGTTGGCTGTGCCAGAACTATTTATGAATCAACTATTTTGATGAAAAACTCATCCGATATGGCACACCAAGAAATTATTAGTTTTGAAATGGCTCAAAGGATATTAGATGGAACTAAGGGTAAGATAAAAGAAACTATTGAATATTTGGAAGCGTATTTGAAGCTGAAGGAGGAATAAATAATGTATTGTCAAATTTGCGAACCATCAGTTAAATTAGTTGAATCAAATTTACCAGTAAAATATGATGAAATTGAAAAAACATTTACGAAAGAATATTATTGTTTTGGTTGCAATACTTTATATGAATGTACGTCTCAATCGGGCGATATGGTTCAAGAGAATTTAAATATAGTAGAGTAGAGAGGTAGAAGATATGAAAGATGAAAATATTATTTTTATAAATATTCCACAAGATAGACCACTAAAATTAGTAATAGAAAATAACTTAGTGTCATCAAGAACAGAAAAATATTTTTTAACCACAAAAGAAGTTTTGAAAAACATATTAAATTCAGATTGGGAACTTAGAAGAACATTAACAACACAACAAATTCGTTCTGAAAAGGGTAAAGTAAGAAGAGGCTATTATGATGAAGTAATTAACTTTTTACATAAGCGTGGAGTTAACAGGGAATATATTGAAAATGAAGTTGCTATGGAAAGAGAAAAGATTATTTTTAGTCAAATACTAAATGTGTCTAGTGATCTATTAAAGGATAGTAAATTTGGTGTATTTGATGTTGAACAATATTATAGATTGATAAATGGTGTAGAACCAACCAAATGAATTCATTCTTTGGTAGTATTATTTAAGGAGGTGATGATACATGGATGATTATATAGCTATATGTGATGATGGTCGTACGTTACAACTTTGTGTGAAATTAAAAGCAAACAATGTTGATGAAGCAAAAAATAAATTTTGTGAATATCTTAAAACAAGAGGTATAATCAATACGCAAGATAAGAAATTATACTTTATACCATTAGCATATGTTAGAACAATAGATTAAGAAAAATTATTCAAAGGAGTTGATATACCATTATTACAGTTGTTGATTCAATGCCAGGAACAGGTAAGACTTCAAAAGCCATAACTATGATGCAAGAAAACATAGAAATTAATTACATATACATAACTCCATTTCTATCTGAAGTGGATAGGGTTAAGAAGTCAGTAACCAATAGAAAATTCTATGATCCAACTAACAAGAATAGTAAAGGTACAAAGCTACAAGGGTTAAAAGATTTAATACTTAAAGATAAAGACATTATTTCTACTCATGCTTTATTTTCTTCTGTTGATGAAGAGATAATTGATTTATTAAAGGTGAGTAATTATGTCTTAATCTTAGATGAGGTCATGAATGTTATTGAAACATTAAACCTAAAGACTCATGATTTTAATGCACTTCTAGACCAAGGAATTATTTCTATAGATGATAAGGAAAGCAGGGTTGTATGGAATAAAGAAGATTATGAAGGACGATTTGATGATATCAAGAGGCTGGCTAAAAACAATAATCTATTTTATCACACTAGGAATGGAGGAAACGGTAATACAACATTATTAGTTTGGACGTTTCCAATCCAAGTATTCCAGAGCTTCAAGAATACATATATTTTAACTTATCTATTCAATGGACAATTGCAGAAATATTATTATGATATGTATGAAGTGGAATATAATTATTTATCTGTAAGAAAAGTTAATGACAAATTTGAGTTTGTTGACTATATTGACTACAAGACAGAGGATCGTTCGCAAATTAGAGATTTGATTAATATCTATGAAGGTAAATTAAACAATATTGGTGATGAAGAATTTAGTCTAAGTGCTAGTTGGCTGAAGAATCCCAAGAATAAAGACAAATTGACCAAGTTAAAGAATAATACTATAAACTACTTTAATAATATTCTTAAATCCAAAGCTAAATATAATATGTGGACTACATTAATGAGTGAGACATTGGATAATAATTCTTCTGCTAAAATTAAGACATTATTATCTGGTAATGCTTATTCTTCAGGATTTGTGGCATGTAATTGTAGAGCTACTAATGACTATTCTCATAAAGTATCGTGTGCATATTTATTGAATAGATTCCTTAACCCATTAGATGCAGGATTCTTTATTGATAAAGGTGTAGACGTAAATGAAGACCTATGGGCGACATCAGAATTACTTCAGTGGATATGGAGAAGCAGGATTAGAAATGATGAGCCTATTAATGTTTATATCCCTTCTGAGAGAATGAGAACCTTACTAGTGCAATACATATGTAACGAAATATAATATATTATATAATCAAATCATTTAAAATGAAAGTGAAACCCTTGCGAGAGTAAGGCTGAGGTGGTGTTACCCTTAAAGGAAAGGATTAGTTAATTTATAATGTTCTGAACATAAATATTGGCGCGATAGCGACGATATTTTGTGAAGATAGAATATGGCTTTTGGCACAAAAGGCGTATTCACGTTCCCCCTCGTGCAAATGAATGGCATGTTCTATGCTAATTTAATAAATAAAATATAAAGGAGATAAATAATGATTGATGAATTCAAGGGTAAATACTTTTTCCTAAGTAATTTCTATACTGCACCAGTTGAATATGAAGGACTACTATATCAAAATAATGAAGCAGCTTTTCAATCTGCAAAAGTTATAGATATTGAAAGACGAAAACAATTTTGTAATATTGATCCCTCTATATCAAAGAGGAAGGGCAGAAACGTTACTCTAAGACACGATTGGGAAAAGATTAAGGATCAAGTTATGGAAGATTGTGTGAGAGATAAATTCACTAGGAATTCTGAGTTAAGACAGAGATTGGTAGATACGGGTGAAGAGGAGTTAATTGAAGGAAACACTTGGAATGATACTTATTGGGGCGTTTGTCGAGGTAGAGGTAAGAATGTGTTAGGCAAGATTCTTATGAAAGTTAGAGAGGAATTAAAATAATATACTAATCAAAGTCAATGTTGATTGGATGTAAGCATAAATAATAAAGGAGAATTGATATGAGAGAAATAAAATTTAGAGCATGGGATATAGTGGAAAATCGCTTTTGGTATTTTACATTACAAGAGATACTTGAAAGAAGGGAGTCTTATCGCGGGAGTTTTGATGAAACTATACTTAAGGGCAAGAAAACACAATTCATTGGAATCTATGATAAGAACAAGAAGGAAATATATGAAGGAGATATTATGAGGTATTCATATGACGGAGAAGATAAAGTTGACGTAATTGTGTTTAGTTCCCCAATGTTTACTTATAGCAAATGTATGAGATGGAGTTTAAGTCAAGATGAAATTATCGGAAATATTTATGAGAATCCAGATTTATTATTAGAAGAAATGTAATCCATTTAAAACCCAGATTTTAAGTTATGAAAGGAAGATAAATAATGCTAGTAACACCAGATACAATTAAATACAAATGTGATTATTGTAAAAAGGAATATTATGAGGATAGATTAATTGTAGAAATAGAAATAGGAAAATTTTGTTTTGGTAATACAACTCCACATAGACATTATTCGGGGAAAAGTGTCCTATATCATTTTTGCGATAATAATAAATGTGCTATTAAATGGCTTAAAGATGAATTAAGTAGTAGGGAAACAAGATAGAATAAAAACCTTATTTGAAAGGAGGTGAAAATGTTGTTTAAACTAGGAGATATAAAAAATAATATACACATATTTAATTGTCCACATTGCAATAAAATGGTAGAACTATTGAAAAATAATGAATACTTGGCTACAGGCACTGGTCATTGTCCTTATTGTGATGAATGGGTTATATACAATTTCAACGATAAGACCGTAAAGATTTTAAGCAAATAGCTTTAAGTAATAAAATATAATAAATAATAGAAAGAGGAAAATAATATATGAATACTGATTTAATGTTCTCATCAGAAGATATGACTTGGGAGACTCCACAAAAATTATTCGATAAACTT
>Ga0172378_10002912_pt1 | contig 16067 bp, 17 predicted proteins | sample GrowelOW332metaG_FD_119755 | JGI IMG/M metagenome (GOLD analysis project Ga0172378, IMG submission 119755) | Groundwater microbial communities from an aquifer near a municipal landfill in Southern Ontario, Canada - Pumphouse #3_1 metaG | ecosystem: Environmental > Aquatic > Deep subsurface >... | reverse complement strand
TCGAAATGTATTAATTAATGGCCAGAGACCAAAGATTAAAAAAGTAATAATAAACGGAAGCACAAATAAGTAACCACTGCGGTCTTTATTAATACTCACCTTCTTGGTTTTTGTCATTGTTCCTATCTCTCCTCAGATGTTTTTGATAAATGATGCCGCATTGTGTGCGGCATCACTCATAAAGTCACAGATCTTATTATTTTACGATAACATCTGGTACAGCCGTTCTCACGCCATCTTTAAAACTTGCAATACAGCCATCTAAAGATGTTTTTCCACTTACATAATCATCAAGAGGATCATTTAAAGCTCTCTGAATAGCATCATCAGTACCTTGCATCAACTTTAATGAAATACTTGGTGCTGCTTCAGCAAATCCTTTATAACTATTTTGACCAGCTAAGAAAGCAGAAGTCTTAGAATCATCAAATTTTGATTCAATATTTTCTACAACGACCTGAGAAGAAACAAAGTCTCCTGCACCTTGTGCTTGTGAATCACCAATAGATGGATCAATATTCTTGAGATAATCATTGGTGTATGTGCCAAGAGCCCAATTTGATAAGGTATCTTTATTTAATGTAGCAAATTCGATGAAGTCTTTTGCTGTAGCAGTATTCTTTGCTTCATCCATGATACCCATCCAAGTACCACCCCAATAATATGGCATTGGTCCATTGATACAAGCCCAGTCACCTGCTGTTGAATGACCAACAGTACCATCTTTCACTTGTTGAGCTTCAGCATGAGGCATCAAAACATAAGGAAGACCCCATGTTGGTAAGAGATAACAGAAAACTTGTTTTTCAACACCTGATGCATCTTTGAGTGAATCATTCATTCCTGCGAACCAACCTGGACCCCACTGTGTTGCCTGAGCTTCCCAGTTGTTATCTCTAAATTCCTTTGCCATCTCAATCATGTCATACACTTTCTGATCAATATTTAAAGTACCATCAACAACCCAAGGAGATGTTCTATTTGCATAGAAGAGATTCATAAAATCACCTGAACTACAAACCATGTAGGTATCACCATTACTTGCATCGTGTATTTTCTTTGCAGCATCCTTAAATTTATCCATATTACTGAGGATTTCCTGCATCTTTACGGGATCATCGGTTCCAAAGTACTTTTTCGCTAAACTTCTTCGATAGAATAAAGCTCCAGGAGTTGCCTGATATGAATATGCTTTGGTATTTCCTTCATAGGTACCAACATCAAGCATAAATTGGTATGTTTTCAATTCTTTTGCTTTTGGAAGCAAATCATTTAATGGGAGTAAGAAGTCTGATTCTACATAATCTCTAACAAATGAAGCTTCAAGAGCGAGCACATCAGGAACATCTCCACTACTAATAGCAGCCTTCACTTTTGTTTGATATTCTCCATTAGTCATTGGAATCATCGTATATTCAACATCAACATCTGGATGTTTTTCTTGATACGCTAAGGCTAAGGTTCTCAGCTCATTCGTAAATGACCAAATTTTTAGAGTACCGCCGACAGTACCTGTAACTTGTTGCGCTGCTTCTTCTTTACTACCATTAGCAAAGAGACTCCCTACACACAATGCAGAGATAAGAGCTAAAGATAAAATTCTCTTTTTCATAAAAATCCTCCTATATGAAAAATACGAAACCGTTTTCAATAATTTAATGATATCACCAATAAACTCGTTGTCAATCTACGAAACATCGAAACAATTACGTATCTTTTCAGCAGAAATACGTACAAATATTTATTAAATTATTTATATAATTGAGTATATTATCATTGAGCAAATTATAATGGGTAATAAAAATAACTATTATAATTAGTTATACAATATATTTTTATTTCTAAAAAATATTTTAACTTTAGCTTAATAATAAGAAATAGGATAAGGCTCATATCAAAAAATTCTCAAATTTGACTCACATAAAAAAAATAGAAACATGTTTCAAGAGCTCTGGTTGAAGACAACAAAACAGTCTGTATCACTGCTATTATTGCAGACGCTTGCACTCAATCTTACCCTTCATTTTATGACGTATTGTGTCAGACAAAGAAAGCAGATTTCAGCCTACCCTTGTATACAAACAAACAGATTTCACACGCACCAAGATCAATAAAAAGAAAGAAAGAAAGACCCTTTATTTTTAGTTATTAAAATAACAATGTGTTATTTCATTAAATCTATTTATATAGATAAAAAAAGATTTTAACATTTTTTTCCAAAGCTAAATCTCTTTTATACCTCTTATTATCGCAAATAGAACAAAATTTTTAACAATTAATTAACAGCTAAATAAGCAAAACAGAGAGAATTTCATCTGGATTTATGAAAATTTGTCTTAAAATCCCTTGCATTTGTTGCAAAAACAACTTATTTTGTTATTGAAATCATATAATATTACTATGAATTAAGAGAGAAAGAAAAAGATCACAAAGATTGTAAAAGTGATGATTTGGTTTTAATAGGTCTTTAACTAATAAGTAAAGATATGTAGTATGTTAAATTTTGTACAGAACAACAAAATTCAAAGGAGAAAAGCAGAATAATAATCCATTTGATTTGAGAGAAACTTACAGAAACAAGGCAGATATTTTTTCTTCATCAGAAGAACAAGAAACAAGCAAAACCAATTTTGAAAAAACAAATAAAAATTGGATTCAAAAACCAAAAATTTCTTGTCATTTGAAAATAAGTGAAAAAAATAGCCTTAAAGAATTCTCGATAAACCACCCCGCATTCACTCAATATTATGACAAAACAACGGTGCATGAAGAAAAAGAAATAACAAGTATATTTATATGAAAAATCCTTATGATATAAGGAATGAGTAATGATAATCCTTGAAGTTTACCTTACTATTTTTTTATCAATAAATTTGATTTTTCTTGTGTTAAAAAAAAATAAGACAAAATTATTTGTCTCATTAATTACCTAGTGATGTCAGGTCTTTTACCCTTACAAGTAAAAGATATTCAAATAATATAATTGTAGAAGTTTCTTCTACAAGGGAGCAACAATGGACTCTGCTTGGAGAACATTTAAAGGATATGTTTGGAAAGATGAAGTCAACCTACGAGACTTCATTCAGGAAAATTACGAGCCATATATGGATGATGACTCATTTCTTGAAGGACCTACGAAAGCAACAACCGATCTTTGGAATCAGGTTTTAAAACTGAGCGAAGAAGAGAGGAAAAAGGGTGGCGTACTTGATATGGATACAAAAGTTGTATCAACTATCGTAAGCCATGGCGCAGGCTATCTCAACAAAGACACAGAAAAGATTGTTGGTTTTCAAACCGACAAACCTTTTAAACGATCACTCCAGCCTTTTGGCGGTATTAGAATGGCTGAAAATGCACTCACTTCAAATGGATACACCATAGATCCTGAAGTTGAGCATATCTTTACTGAATACAGAAAAACTCATAACGCTGGTGTTTTCGACGCCTACACTCCAGAAATGAGAGCTTGTCGTAAAAATAAAATTATTACAGGTCTTCCTGATGCTTATGGAAGAGGAAGAATTATTGGTGACTATAGAAGAATAGCTTTATATGGTCTTGATTATCTTATTGCCGATAAAAAGAGCCAAAAAGCAAGTACTTCTTCCGTTATGACTGATAATATTATACGAGACAGAGAAGAACTCTCTGAACAGATTCGAGCACTTCAAGAGCTCAAACAACTCGGTACAATATATGGCTTTGATTTATCAAAACCCGCAACAAACGTACAAGAAGCAATTCAATGGTTGTACTTAGGATATCTTGCTGCAGTAAAAGAACAGAATGGTGCGGCAATGAGTCTTGGAAGAACATCAACCTTCCTTGATATCTATGCACAACGAGATTTAGCTGAAGGAACCTTTAGCGAAAAAGATATTCAAGAATTCATTGATCAGTTTATTATGAAACTGCGATTGGTTAAGTTCTCAAGAACACCAGAATACAATGATTTATTTAGTGGCGATCCAACATGGGTAACTGAATCCATTGGTGGTGTGGGTATTGATGGAAGACCGTTAGTAACAAAGATGAGTTTCCGCTACCTCCATACCCTCTCAAATATTGGTACTGCGCCAGAACCAAACTTAACAATTTTGTGGTCAACCAGACTACCAATGCCATTTAAGAAATTCTGTGCAAAAGTATCCATTGAAAGTTCTTCAATTCAATACGAAAACGATGACTTAATGAGAGTAACACATGGAGATGACTATGCAATCGCTTGTTGTGTCTCTTCCATGCGCATTGGTAAAGAAATGCAGTTCTTTGGAGCTCGAGCAAACCTTGCTAAATGTCTTCTCTATGCAATCAACGGTGGTATTGATGAAAAAAGTAAGGCTCAAGTTGGACCACGATTTAAACCTATCACCAGTGAGTATCTTGATTATGATGAAGTCATTTCAAAATATCACGATATGATGGAGTGGCTTGCAAGAACCTATGTAAACACCTTGAATGTCATTCACTACATGCACGATAAGTACAGTTATGAAAGAGTTCAAATGGCTTTGCATGATAAAGAAGTTCACCGTTGGTTTGCAACAGGAATTGCAGGATTATCGGTCGTTGCAGATTCTCTTTCTGCAATTAAATATGCAAAGGTTCAGGTCATTCGTGACAAAGATGGGATTGCTGTCGATTTCAAAATAGAGGGTGATTTCCCTAAGTATGGTAATGATGATGATAGAGTCGATAAACTCGCTTCAAATGTTGTCAGAAAGTTTATGAGCTATATAAGACAAAATCATACCTATCGCAACAGTGTAGCAACCACATCCCTTCTTACCATTACATCAAATGTTGTTTATGGTAAAGCAACCGGTAATACCCCTGATGGGAGAAAGACTGGAGAGCCTTTTGCACCAGGAGCAAATCCAATGCATGGAAGAGATAGTCATGGCGCTGTAGCTTCATTAAGTAGTGTTGCAAAGATTCCTTTCAGCGAAGCACAAGATGGTATTTCAAATACCTTCTCAATTATTCCAGATGCACTGGGTAAAGCTGACGGGACCATTGTAAAAGTCGGAGATGAAGATAATATGGTGTGCACATTTGACAATGGATGCTGCATTAAATAAGAAAAGGAAGAACATAATGAGTAATAAAAATCAACAAGTAGAAAATTTAGTCGGTTTGTTGGATGGTTATGCAATCAAAGGTGGTCATCACCTGAACGTCAATGTCTTCAATAAGGAAACATTAATCGATGCACAAAAACATCCAGAAAAATATCCACAACTTACTATTAGAGTAAGTGGTTATGCAGTTAATTTCATTAAGCTGACCAAAGAACAGCAAGATGAAGTAATTAGCAGAACATTCCATAAGGCAATATAATATGACAGGAAGATTTCATTCTCTAGAATCATTTGGTACCGTAGATGGACCTGGAATTAGATATGTGGCATTTTTTCAGGGTTGTCCAATGCGCTGTAAATTCTGTCACAATCCAGATACCTGGGAAACGAATGCTGGTATTGAAAAAACTTCTGATGAAATCCTCTCAAATTATCAGAAGAATGAGGTTTTCTATAAAAACGGTGGTCTCACGGCCACCGGAGGGGAACCTCTTCTTCAATTACCTTTTCTTGTCGAGTTGTTTACAAAAGCAAAAAAAATGGGAATACATACCTGTCTGGATACATCAGGCTGTGTCAATCTTGAGAATAACATGATATTGCTCAATAAGCTCAGTAAAGTTACCGATTTAATCATGCTTGATATCAAGCATAGTGATGTCGTGGGCTATGCGAACCTGACCAAGTCGAGCAGGATGTTACCTCTTGCTTTCCTTCAATTTATGAACGAAAGAAAGGTTGAAATCCAAATAAGACATGTTGTTGTTCCTGGTATTACGCTCGAAAAACAACAGTTGATACATCTTGGAGAAATCCTTGCTCCTTTTGAGATGATTAAATCTCTCGATGTACTTCCTTACCATACAATGGGTGTGATGAAGTACAAAGAAATGGGAATTCCTTATCCTCTTGAAGGAGTGAGAGAAGCAACAAAAGAAGAAGCAATAGAAGCCAGAGACTTAATTTTGAAGAGTCTCTATGAAACAAGGAAGAAAAAGGTAAAAGTATCCTAACCCTCTTCTGATGATAAAATGAGAGTAGAGGTTTATTTACATCTCTGCTCTCATTTTTATCATATGATTACGAAGATTATCCCTTGACTCAAAGGCTGAATATAGGTATTTTAATGAAACAGATTAATAGTAGTTTTTATTCCTTGTGAATAGGAAAACCTCTTAATCCTTATTTGCCCAGATGGCGGAATTGGTAGACGCGCTAGGTTCAGGTCCTAGTGTCTGTTTAAGACATGCAAGTTCAAGTCTTGTTCTGGGCATCATAAAAATACGCATTCAAATGAATGCGTTTTTTTTATCACTCACCCAAATAGATAAGGAGGCTTAGAGTGGGATTTTTAGAACTCTTTATTATCGCAATTGGTCTTTCCATGGATGCAGTAGCTGCTTCAATTTGTAAAGGTCTCAGCATGAAATCAATCAATTACAAAGCAGCTTTTTTAATTGCACTCAGTTTTGGTGTGTTCCAAGCCATCATGCCACTTCTTGGTTGGTATCTAGGAAGCACCATTGTGGGAAACAATTATCAATTCAGTTATGAAATAGCTTTCTTTATCTTAGTTGGACTGGGAATCAAAGTGATCATTGAAGCAGTCAAGAGAAAAGAACAAGACGATAGATGTACCTTTCAATTGGACTACAAAGAAATACTTCTCCTCTCCTTTGCTACCAGTATTGATGCGCTTGCCATCGGTGTCTATCTTTCTCTCATACAAATACGCAACATGACCGAACCTACCCTTGTTATAGGAAGTACCACTTTTATACTTTCCTTTATAGCTGTTATCATCGGCCACAAAGTGGGCTATCAATTCAATAAAGAAGCAGAAATTGCCGGTGGAATAATCCTCATTGGTATGGGTATTAAAATTCTTTTCACCGCTTAAGACCAAATTAAGGTCAATAGGCCCAATTCTTGCCCAACAGCTTGCAATAGTTGTATCATTTCTACTTGATAGAAAGCGCTAAGTTCAGTACTATTTTTAACTATGAACATGAAAATATTATTCCTTGGTGAAATCGTAGGCAAACCAGGGTCAACGATTATTAAGGATCATCTGAGAACCTTAAAAGCCGAGAAAAACATAGATGTTATTATTGCAAACGGTGAAGGTGCAACCAATGGTTTTGGCCTAGGTAAAGCGCATGCAATCAGACTCCTCAAATCAGGTGTCGATATTATCACAGGGGGAGAAAAGATTTTCTTCAAAATTGATATGGTCGATTTCATTGAGAAAACAGGACATGTATTGCGTCCCGCAAACTATCCAGCAGAAGTGCCTGGTCGTGGTATTAAATACCTTGATGTAGGAAAAGAGAAACTTGCAGTCATTAATATACTTGGCACCTCTGAATTCTCAAGGATTCACCTCACCAATCCATTTCAAATAATAGAGAGAATGATAGCAAAAGCAAAAGAAATAACACCCAATATTGTGGTACAATTTCATGCTGCAACAACAGCAGAAAAAGCAACACTTGGCTATATGTTAAATGGCAAAGTGGGTGCTGTTATTGGAACTCACAGTAAAGCACTCACCAGTGATGCTCGGATTCTTGAAAAAGGAACCGCGTTTATCACCGATAATGGTATGTGTGGATCACTTCTTTCCGTAGGCGGTTTTAACAGTGATAATGAGATTGATCAATTTATCACAGCCGTTCCAAGAAGAAGTAAAGAATGTTGGGATGGACTTGAAATTCAAGGCGTTATCGTCGAATTGGATGACAAGGGAAAAGCCGTCAACATCGAAACAATGAGAAAAAAATTTTTAGAGGAAGTATCAAATGTATCAAACAGTTGAAGTAAGAAAGAATCATCATGATGGCACCGTTGAAGTTGCTTGTCCAGAATCAGCTTGCCAGGGATGTAAAAATGCTCAATTATGTAATGTAAAAGATCAATCTTTTGACATTAAGGTTGAGGGAACAAATAAAAAAACCATTGCAAAAGGTGATGAAGTGAAAATCTTTTTACCACCTGGGAAAACGATAGGAAGTACCTTCCTCACACTTATGGTTCCTCTTTTATGCTTTCCTCTTTTCTATCTCATTTTCCCCATTGCTTCTGAAGGATTAAGATTCCTTATTGGCTTTGCCGGTGTTTTTGTAGGATTTGGCTTTGTAGCCCTCTTCTTTAAAGCAAAGAAAAAAGAATTGTATCCTGAAGTAGTTTCAGTAACAAAAAAGGAAGATCTCCCTCAAGATTCAGACGATCAAAAGGAAGCTCTCTAGTGAAGAAGAAAGGGTTATTACTCTGCACATTCTGTATGATTATCACCCTTTCATTTTCCTGTTCCGTTGAAAATCAAGACGGAACAGGTGAAGTAGCTGTATCTTCTCATCCAGACTTACGTTTTGAAAATGCTACCTACACCTTTTCAAGGGAAGGTAGCACTCCTATTATTGTGACAGCAGATACACTGCAAATCTACAAAGAAAAACACACAGCCATCATGGACAACCCGCACTTTCTGCAATACGATGAAAATCAGGAGCTCAGTATTGAAGCTCAAGCTGAAAGTTGTTCAATAGATACTTCAGATTATGAAGTTACCTTAAAGGGTCAAGTAAGTCTCTCTGTTCCAAGCAACAAACTGTCAATCACCGCACAGGATCTTCACTGGAATGACACCAACAAGACCCTTGCAAGTGATAATGAAGTAACCATACTGTATCAAAATGGAAACAGTATTACAGGAACAGGTTTCTTTGGAAATATGGCAACACAACAGATGGAATTTCAAAGTATTCAAAAAGGAGAAGTGGATGAAACATAAACCAACCTTGCTTATTTTTCTCACCTTCTTTTTTTGTACACTTTCTCTCTCTGCAGAAGCACTCACCTTCTCTGGTGGTTACACAAAAATGGACATGCAAGAAGGCCATCAAATCATTAATCTCAGCGATGGAGCTCATGTTGAAAATGGAAGCCTATCCATACAAGCAAAGAGCATTCAAATAAACGGTGAGAACTATTCTTTTTTAACCTGTACCGATACCGTTATCATTACGGATACAGACAAGGGAATGACCCTTCGTACCAATAAAATCACCTATGACCGTACAAATGATCTCATCGAATCTGATAGTTTTATTGAAATGGATAATACCGATATCGCCTTTCATGTAACAGCCCATTACCTCAACTACGACGTTGATAAAGGAACAATGGAACTACAAGTTGACGTAAAATTATACCATGATGCCGAAGGAAAACTCATGGCCTGTCAAGCTGATTCTCTTTCTTTTGACCTTACAAATAAAATGCTCGTACTCCTTGGTAATGCAACGGTGGACTATGATGGTAATAATTATCAAGCGCAGGCTATCACAATCGATTTAAACACAAATGCAATAAAAATGGATGGTAACATCAAGGGAACAATCGATGGTTAATGCAAACAATGAAGCAAAAAATCATGTACTTTCCATTGAAAATCTCAAAAAGAGTTACGGAAAGAAACAAGTGGTTAAAAATATTTCTTTTTCCGTCCAGAGTGGAGATATTATTGGTTTACTCGGTCCCAATGGGGCTGGTAAAACAACAACCTTTTACATGGTCGTCGGATTTCTCAAAGCCCAAAGAGGAAGAATTATTCTTGACGGAGAAGATATTACCAAACTACAGATGTATCAACGATCAAAAAAAGGGCTCAGTTATCTTCCTCAAGAGCCAAGTATCTTTAGGAAACTATCAGTAGAAAATAACCTCAAACTTGTTGTTGAGACAAGAAAGGATCTTGATAAGGGCGAGAAAAGAGATATTGTTGAAAATCTCCTTGAAGAATTTGGTTTACAAGATTTACGAAAACAGTATGGTGATACGCTTTCTGGAGGAGAAAGAAGAAGGACTGAAATTGCACGAGCACTTGCCATGAATCCACATTTCCTCCTGTTAGATGAACCGTTTGCAGGAATTGACCCTAAAGCGGTAAGTGATATAAAACAAATAGTAAGAGAACTTGCCCAGCAAGGAATAGGAATACTCCTCACCGATCATAACGTGAGGGATGCTCTTGCAATTACCACAATGTCACATATAATTAATGAAGGAACTATTTTAGTCAGTGGTGGCAAACAAGATTTATTATCAGATGAAGTAGCTCGAGATATCTATTTCGGCACAGCATTTGAGGAGGATTAACATATAATGGCTTTAACTCTAGAGATGGCAACAAAGCAATCACTCTCACTTTCCCCACTTATGCTTCAACGCCTGGAGTTGATGGCTCTACCCATTCAAGATTTACAGGCTAAAATTCAAGAAGCCGTTGAAAGTAACCCAGCTCTTGAAATTCCTAATAACTTTGAACGTTCACTAGATAATATTACCGCATCCCTTCCAACAAAAGAAAAGGGTGACGATTATTCAGACTCATCTGCATATGGAAGTGATACGAAACGTATCTCATCTCTTCCTGATTCAGGGAGCTATCAGGCACATGCATCCACGTACGGAGAAGAAGCAAGTGATAGAAAACAAGCATACATGGAAAATGCACTTACCTCAGGTGAGACGTTAACAGACCATTTAATGAGTCAACTCCATACCGATAATCTCAGTGATGAAGAAAAAACCATTGGAGAACTCATCATAAGTAACTTAGATCAACATGGTTTTCATCGTGTAAATCCTCACTCTTTAGTAGCCAAGGAAGGGTTGGTTGAAAGCTCTGAAGAAAAAGAAATAGTAGATAAAGTTACCAAAACAATTCAAAACTACGATCCAGTTGGCTGTGCAACCGATTCTTGGAGAGATTCAGTCATTATTCAAGCAATCGATAAGGGCTTAAAAGAAGAAGAAGTGGGTGTTTTTTCTCAGCTTGTATTCTTTTTTCTTCAGAAAATACGAGAAGGAAAAAAAACACAAGTAGCAAAAAAACTTGACATTGAGGTTCAAACAATTGATACCTATTTAGATCTTCTTAAAACCCTTACCCCCTATCCTGGAAATGCGTACGACAGTAGTCCTGATTCATTTGTTCTTCCCGACTTATCTATCCATCAAAAAAATGGAAGTCTCGAAATGAATACCAGTGCTGCCAACCTTCCTGATTTGAAAATCAACAAAGAATTCATAGAAATTGGTAACGAAACAAAAGATAAAGAGACTAAAAAATATATCAAAGAACAACTGGCAACTGCGAAAGAATTAATCACCCAAATTAATATGAGAAACGGAAATCTCTATAAACTTGGTCTCATTCTCATTGAACATCAAAAGGAATTCTTTTTCAAAGGACCTCTGTATCTCAAACCACTCACCCAAAAGGATGTAGCAAATGAAATGGAAGTACATGAAACAACCGTTTCTCGTCTTGCTAATTCCAAGTGGATTGATTGTGACTGGGGTATTATACCCGTAAAAAATCTTTTTTCTACAGCAGTAGAAACTGGTTGCGATACAGAGAGTAAAGAAATGAGTAAAATGGCTATAAAAGAAGTCATTAAACAAATTTTAGTCGATAATGAAGGCAAGAAAGCTTTAAGTGATCAAAAAATAGCAAACAAATTAGCAGAAAGAGGTATTAAAATTGCGCGAAGAACCGTAGCAAAATATCGCTCGGAATTGCAAATTGACACCGCCTATATACGAAATGCCAATAGATAGTTTTCTGTTAGGAACAAGCTTCCACATTTTTTTTTGCTTGATCAGAAGAACTTAAATGCATTTTATTTTCAAGCATTTCAATAAGTAAAATGAACATATCAATTTGAAAGCCATACGTTTTTGCATACAGGACTAACGTACTACTGCAAAAACTATCCAAATTACTGATATGTTCTTTATGATACACTGTTTGAATATTAACCGTCGTTTTACGTGCAAAATCTATTTGAGTGAATCCATAACTGCAGCGAATAAAATTGAGAATTCTTCCAGCATTTTTTATTGAATTATTAAAATCTTTAGGATATTTCACAAGCGTTTTACTTAAGTCGACACTTTTTCCTAAAGCAAGTGAATAAAAAACATGTGGTGGTAATTGAACAGCTTCCATTATTTTTCTCACGGTTCCAAACTTAGGATTCCAATCAGAAGAACACGACAATATCGTATTCAGTCCAAGACCTGAAACTTGAGCAAAATCTTTAGGTGGTAACTTCGCAAAATAAATTATTTTAAACAAAGCAATTTGACAATTTAATTGATCATTTTTTAGCATTACATTCCCCCGAAAAATAATATTTAATTATTAAATGGTTGATAAAAGGATTTGTCAAGAATTTCAATTTTGAAAGAATCCGACTTAATAACAATTAATACATAATTGTGATTTAAATATAATAAGGAAAAATCATATGTGAACATATACATAAGTATCTTATTATTTAGTTACCATATATACACTTAATTTCTTATCAAAAAGAAAGATAAAAAAGAAAATTTTATAATTTAAATATTCATTTATGGTAAAAGTTATTATAAATAATATTTTAATGTACATAATTTGTACATAGTCCTTAAAAGGGCACACTACTTAACATCTGTTTCGTACTCTAAAAGTAATACATAATATAAAACAATTCTTATACAATATAGGTCAGTAAAAAAAAAGATTATTGTATAAAAAAACTCCTCATACGAGGAGTTGTAATGGAAAAAATCGCGCTTATTTCTTTGACTTTTTCTTTTTATCTTTCTTTTTGCTTTTTTCCGTTTTTTCTTTTTTATCTTTATCTTTTGCTTTTTTCTTTTTCTTATCTTTCTTTTTAACAACTTCTCCATCAACATCTTTCACTTCTTCTATGACAATGGACTTCTTTTTTTTCTCAGATTTCACTGGTTGTTCCTCAGTTTTTTTCTGACTTGCTAAAGTTTTTGTAACAGGACGGGAGCGTTTAATTGGTTTTGCTCGCTTTGTTTTAGAAGAAATCTGAGACTTTGTTTCAGAAAGGCCAAACAAGAAAACTCTAAATTGACTTAAAATCTTTTTTAAAATATTAAGATTAACCATATCAATTTCTTCCTTATTCGCATCTGGAATCAATGCATCAGCAATACGAATATTTGCATAATAGCTATTTGCAAGCGTTGTCTCCATACTCAGAATATCAAGAATTTGAGATTGAGTGAAAAATTCTTGTTTTTTAAGTATCGCATCAACAATTGTGGAAATTTTTTCTTCCGAAATTGTCTGTAAAGGAATAAACCAATCACTTAACCCCTCTCGTTCAATAAAAATAGGCTTGAGAGAAAGAAGTTTAAGCATGAGAAAATCTGATTGTAACAGTTCAAACATGTCGGTTTCAAATAAATTTTTTGTTTCAACGAGACTTAAACGATCTTTCGATTCTATTAATCCAATAAATTTATCAAGACGCTCAAGGTATTCATCAGTTAAAATAGATAGAAATAAAGATTCTTTTGTTGCAAAATATTGAAAAAGATTCCCGTTTGAAATACCAACTTCTTTGGCAATATCAATCATTCTTACTTTAAAGTAATCCTCATTTTCAATTCTTTTTTTGGCAACAAACTTAATTTTGTTTGCTTTTACAGCTCTCTCACTTTCACTCATTGCACGCCTACTCATAACTTTTCCCCTAATATTATTCTGTGTTTAAACTTATATTTATTGTGTTACACATCTCTTATATCTCATAGTAGCCCCTATTGTTACAATGTGTAAACATAAAACCATAAAATTTTTAATAAACGAAACGAGATTTCTTTGATATTTTTTGTAAAAAAATAAGCGAAAGAGTTTTCCCATGCTCTTTCGCTTTAATATTTTTTATTATAACTTCTTAGTAACGAACAAAAAGTAGAACTCCTCTATAAGTTATTCAATGTATCAAATATATACTATAAGGCTTCTTCTTTAGGTAAGAGCTCTTCAGCTGGGAATTTCTCCCCTCTTTTCTCTTTCACTCTGCCTTTTTCTCGCTTGACCGTTACAACAAGTTTATCAACTATATTCTCAATTCCTTCGTAAAGTTCATAGCAATCAACGCTAATAATCTTTACTATGCCCCAGGAAAAATGCATTTTGGCATCAATATGATATCCTTTTCCGACCGTTTCCTTTGACATTACAAAGTCAAGATCATGGAGATATTCTTTGGCAAAATCCAATCTCGCAAGCTTCTTTTCCAAAAATTCTCTCGTTTCATCGCTTGGATTATACCTAACGCCTTTAATATTTATATTCATGTGCACTTATACCCTTCATGCTAGCATTGGCAATGATAGCGGGTTTTCCTCCATCGTAAAAGTTAATAACAGAAGTCAACGACTTCTGGTCTGATGTTGTCCTCCTCAAAAACATTTTGTGTCTGAGTTATAGACAATCTGACTATGCTGTTTCTCTACTCAAGGCGACTCCTTAATAAATTCTAGAAATGAAGAAACTTATGCAGTTTCCTATCTCTTTATAAGATATTTGACTGGAGGTCATCACTCATAAACAGAATAAACAGTAACAAGAATTGTTTTTCTTTTTCCCCTGTCTATACATTAAAGATAAGACGATAATCGCATTCTGTCAAATATTCTTTTATGAAATTCTTGTGAAGACCTGAGTAACGGTCCCACGAGACCAAAACATTTGTTGACCTTTGTCCTTTTCACCTTATCATTTCTCTGTTATAATAAAATCCATTCTGGGAGGATAAAAATGCCTAGTTGTTCGATTTTAGAGCTACTTGATATTGATCTTAAAGAGAAAAACAAATTACAGCTTTCTTGCATTGCAGGAAGGAGTGGATTATCGAGAAAAATAACATCCAGTAAAATTAGTAGACCTGGTCTTCCTTTAGCGGGATTCTTTGAAGCATTTGCTCAAAGTGCCGTTCAAGTCTTTGGCCATGGAGAACAAAACTATCTTGACGTCCTTGATAAAAAAGGCGATTACTCAAGCATAGAAAAAATGTTTACCTACGAAATTCCCTGCTGTATATTTTGTCACGGGTATACACCCAATGATAAACTCTTAAAACTTGCAGAAGATGCAGGGATTCCTGTACTCAGGACACCCCTTTTCTCTTCCGATTTCTCTCGACTTCTTTATGCTCTTTTGGATGAAATTTTTGCACCAACGCAAACGATCCATGGAGTACTTGTTGAAGTGTATGGTATCGGGATTTTAATTCTTGGAGACAGTGGTGTTGGTAAGAGTGAAACAGCTCTTGAACTCATTGAACGTGGTCACAGAATCATTTGTGATGACGCTGTAAAATTGAGAAGCATAGGCAATAGCTTCCTCATTGGTAGTGGGGAGAATCCGCTTCTCGCTCATCATATGGAAATTCGTGGAATAGGAATAATTAACCTCGCCAATATTTTTGGAGTAGGTGCAATTAGAGATAAAAAGCAAGTACAACTATGTGTGCATCTTGAAGAATGGGATTCTTCAAAAGATTACGACAGAGTTGGTGAAGATACAATGAGTGATACATTCTTAGGGGTAACAATTCCTAAGCTCGTTATTCCTGTAAAGCCAGGAAGAAATATACCAATCCTCTTAGAAACTGCAGCAAGAAATGAAAGGCTTAAGAAACTTGGATATCACAGTGCCAAAGAATTTGATCAAAGTGTACTCAAATGGTTCGAAAGTGAAACAGCCAAGAAAATGTACTATGTCAACGAGGAGAACATCTAAATAATGGTGGAAAAAGAATTAGAAGTATGTAACAGAGCGGGCATTCATGCACGCCCTGCGGGCATGATTGTCAAAGTTGCAAACAAGTTTAAAAGTGACTTATTTATGGAAAAAGAAGACATGAAGATTAATGGTAAATCTATCATGGGTGTAATAACACTAGGTGCCGGATACAAAAGCAAGATTAAAGTTATTTGTGAAGGAAGCGACGAAGAAGCTATGGCAGAAGCATTGGAGAAACTTTTTAAAAACAGATTTGAAGAATAATAGGATGTTTGAATGAAAAAGATAACAAAAAGACAGACTCAAATTATGGAATTTATACGAGATTTTATGAAGGAAAATCAATATTGTCCTTCTAC
>Ga0172378_10002911_pt1 | contig 16070 bp, 8 predicted proteins | sample GrowelOW332metaG_FD_119755 | JGI IMG/M metagenome (GOLD analysis project Ga0172378, IMG submission 119755) | Groundwater microbial communities from an aquifer near a municipal landfill in Southern Ontario, Canada - Pumphouse #3_1 metaG | ecosystem: Environmental > Aquatic > Deep subsurface >... | reverse complement strand
GATGCTGTTCTCCATGAGGTCGGTTTATATATATCTCACCGAATTCAAGATCTCTATTCAACTTCATAATACGATTATGATTATTGGTAAAGACCATGGCTGCAAGTCCATATAAGCAGTCATTAGCCTTTGCTATAACATCATCATAATCCTTAAATTTAAGGACAGGTAAAATAGGTCCAAAAGACTCCTCATGTACGATAGTCATATCCTGGGATACATTGGTAAGAATCGTAGGCTCAAACCAATTACCTTTTTTAAATTCTTCACCTTCAGGCACTTTACCTCCTGTTGTTACAATGGCACCTTCTTTAATACTAACAGCTACTAAATCTTTCATATGCTGAAGTTCTTTTTTATTAATTTTAGGGCCCATTGTAGACTTCTCATCAAAAGGATCTCCAACCTTTATAGCCATAACTTTTGGTATAAAAGCTGCCATAAACTTATCATAAATTTTTTCGTGAAGATACATACGCTCACTACATGTACATACTTGACCTGCGTTATCAAATCTTGAAGATACTGCTGCTTCAACTGCCGCATCAATATCTGCATCTTCGAAAACAATAAATGGAGCCTTGCCTCCAAGTTCTAATTGAACATGCGCCAAATGTTTAGAAGCTGAACGGAAGATAGCCTGCCCGGCTGGTGTACTACCGGTCATAGTAACCATCTTAGTAATAGGATTTTCCACTAATGCCTGTCCCATAGTACGACCTGGTCCTGTTACTATATTCATCACTCCATCAGGTAAGCCTGCTTTTTTAGCTAATTCTCCAAGCATAAGAGTAGAAATTGGAGTTTCAGTTGTAGGTTTTATAACTACTGTATTTCCAGCAATCAATGCTGGTCCTAGTTTTCTCCCAGCTAAAGCTAGTGGAAAATTCCATGCTGTTATAGCTACAACTACTCCACGAGGAATTTTTTCTATATAAATACGTTCATCTGGATTATCAGATGGTTCTATCTTTCCTTCAATTCTACGTGCCCATTCACACGCATATTCTATATAAGAACATGTAGCATCAACTTCAAACTTAGCAAGGCTAAATAATTTTCCTTGTTCTTTAGTAATCATCGTAGCCAATTCAGTTTTATTAGCCCTTATTTCTTTAGTAAATGCATATAATAATTCAGCACGATGCCTTGGTGGTATCTTAGACCAGGCAATCTGTGCTTTTTGTGCGGCTTCCAAAGACTTCTGAGCATCATATTCATCTCCTGCTGCTACCATTCCCACTAAAGAATCATCAGAAGGATTTAATACCTCGATATAATTCTCACTATGAGGTGACACCCATTTTCCATCTATATATTGTTGATATTTTTTCATATTTTCAAATGTTAACTATCTTGCCATCCAGCCACCATCTACTAGTAAAATACTTCCATGTAGATATGAAGCAGCTTCTGAAGCTAAAAATACAGCAGGACCTTCAAAGTCTTCTGGTGTTCCCCAGCGTCCAGCAGGAATACGTTCAAGGATTTGTCTAGATCTAGTCTCATCAGCACGTAAGGCTGCGGTATTATCAGTAGCGATATAACCTGGAGCGAAACCATTAACATTCACACCTTTGCTGGCCCATTCATTAGCAAAAGCTTTAACTAGTTGTCCTACAGCACCTTTACTTGCTGCATACCCAGGTACTGTTATTCCTCCTTGGAAAGTAAGAAGTGAGCATGTAAAAATAATTTTACCTTCACCTCTAGCTACCATATCTTTACCTATTTCACGAGTTAATATAAATTGAGCATTTTGGTTTACATTAATAACCTTATCCCAATACTCATCAGGATGTTCTACTGCAGGTTTACGTAGAATAGTACCTGCATTATTAAATAATATATCGATACGTGGAAAGTCTGCTTTTAATTGTTTAATAAAAGCATACAAAGCTTTTCGATCACTGAAATCGCATTGATATGCTTTAAATTTTCTTCCTAGGGCAGTCACTTCTTTTTCCACTTGACTGCCTGAAAGTTCCAATGACGCACTTACACCTATTATATCTGCACCAGCTTTAGCTAATCCAAGAGCAATACCTTTTCCAATTCCTCTTTTTGCTCCAGTGACAAGTGCTATTTTCCCTGATAAATCAAATTTCTTACTAAAATCTTTGTTCATTTTATTTATTTTTTTAAAAAATTATTAATCTTAATTTTGACAGTCAACTAAATATTTCATTCCACTAGGATTTGCTACTATTTCTTCAAATAATTTTTGTATTTCGCTCAGAGGTCTTACATTTGAAATTATTTTTTCGAGTGGAAGATCCATCTTGCTGACATGTTCTATAGCAGTATCGAAATCTTCTTTTTCATAAACTCTACAACCAATTATTGACTGCTCTCTCCAGAATAGCATATGCAAATTAACTTCACGAGGGACAGGATGAATAGCGACAACAACAAGTCTTGCACGTAATCCTCCAATTTCAGACATAGTGGATACTGTAGGCTGCACACCTGCCACTTCAAAAACTACATCAGCTAAAGCACCATTAGATACTTTGTTTACATGTTCTAAAAGATTAGTCTTTTTAGTATCTACTACATCAAAGCCCATACTTTTTAATAATTCTATACGACTAGGATTTAATTCTGAAATAATAACTTTTGCACCCTTTGAACGCGCCACCATAGCGACAAGTGTACCTATAGGTCCACCACCTAAGACTACAGCTACTTCACCTTCTTTGACTCCACTCCTACGGACGTCATGACATGCCACAGCAAGTGGTTCAATTAATGCAGAAAGTTTCAAATCTATTGAATCTGGCAAATGATGCAGGGTAAATCCAAAAATATTCCAATACTGTTGAAGTGCACCTTCACTATCTATACCTATAAATTTAAGTTTTTTACTAATATGTGAAAATCCTTTATCAGAAGCATCCTCAAGCCTATTATCTAGAGGCCTTACAGTAACTTTATCACCTACTTTATAACCTTTAACTTCAGACCCAACAGCGTCTATAGTTCCAGACATTTCGTGTCCTACCGTCTGAGGTATTTTCACACGATTATCCATATTACCATGGTAAATATGAACGTCACTTCCGCATATTCCACAATATGCTACTTTAATTCTAACTTCGTCTTTTTCCGGAGCTTTCAGTTCTTTTTCTTTTACGTCGAAGGTCTTATTACCTTCATAATATGATGCTTTCATGTCTATTTATATATTAATTGTTATTAAGTGTTAATGAGCACTTATTCTTGTTTAATCCTTTTATTTTTTTCTTTTGATGATAAGCCCTGACTAAAATAAACTTCCATAGGAAGAAAAATTTCAGCTCCTTTAAAATATGAGTCATCCACACTAAGACTTAAATCACAATCGAATCTACCAAGTATAGAATATCTTTTCGAGGATGACCCGCCAGCATTTATATAATGTGATAATCCCCAAGTTATACCATCAGCATTTCCACTATCAGTAAAGGCATCAGGACAATATGGACTAGGAGCATTAGGTGTTAAATTTGTAATAGCTTTCAATTTAAAATTAACCCAATCTTCTGCATATTGAATAGTATTATGCTCGTTGCCATCTTTAATACATATAGCAGCAACTCCTTGTTTATATGGGAACAGACACACCTCGTGTCCTGAATTAAGAACTGGATTCAATGGACATTTTTTAAAAGGTCCGGCAGGATTATCAGCTATAGCTAAACCAGCTGAAACAACACGATGTTTATCCCTATCTTGATTACGATTATATGCAGATTTATAATACAAATATATTTTTCCATTATGAACTAATGGATAAGGATCATGTATAGCATATTGATCCCATGTTCCTTCATGTCCATTTGGAATAATTATTTTATTAGTAGCTGTCCAAGGACCATCAGGAGAATCAGCATAAGACATACTAACAGGACAATAATCCCCTTTTTTTCCACTAGCTTCCATAAAGGACTGATAATAAAGATAATATTTACCTTTCCAAACTAGTATATCGGCCGTAGAAACACTTCTCCATCCAACATTTGGTTTAGCTGGTCGTTTTATAGCTGGTCCTTTTTCCTCCCAGGTAAAGCCATCTGTTGATGTAGCATACCATATTTCACTCAAATCCCAATCAGAGGATGGAATTGTATCATTACATTTAGCTGGTCCTTGAGGAGGAAGAGATGTTTGACGATGCGTGTACCACACATAATATTTTCCATTAACCTTTATAATTTTAGATGGGTCTCTTCTTGAAATCGTACCATCTCCACCATGATAATCAAATCCTTCTAATCTCGAGAATTTAAAAAGAGTATAAAATTCATTATTTTCCACACGATAATCCGAATAATTTTCAAAATTTCTTCGCATTGCTTCACTTAATACTCTCTTTGGAGTTGTTAAGGAATCTACCTTATAAGGATAATCTCCTTGTTGGTCTAGTCCTATATAAACATTATGTATTTCAGATCTCAAGTCTCCTGAAATAGCTTGTATTTGAAGTGCAGAAGGTTTATCTGTTGATTGAATCATAAATAAAGCTTTTCCGAAATGAGAATCTACTTTATAACTCTGATATTTTTGTAGATTCGTCGCATCTCCATTATCAACCCCTAACAATTTGTAATTAACATCGCCACATACACTAGATACTTTAAATGTTAAAGGATATTTACTAGTTTGGACCAATATTCCATTTTCATCAACTACTCGAGCTACTACATGAAGTACATCTTTATTATTAGCATCCATAGAAGTACGATCCAGATCAAGAATAATTCTATCTGGTTTTCCTGCAGTATGTAAACTAACTGATACTTGTTTACCATCTTTAATACCCACTGCTTTCAAATCACCAGGCGTGTAATTCGTCGCCCATTTATAGATATGATCTTCATTATCAGCAAGATATTTAGTGCCAAGAGATTTACCATTTTGATATAAGGTTATCTCTGAACAATTAGAATAAGCCTCAACAATTACTTTCTCACCATTTTTATATTTCCAAAAAGGATTAACATCATACCATCTCCATAGTCTGTGTTTCCACTTTCCCGGCTCTTTTTCAACGATTTTATCATTGCCTTGTACCTTATATTGTGAAAGTGATGCTGTCTGCGAATACAGAGCTATACTAGGTTCTGAGGTCCAAAGTGACTTCATCATATAATAACTAGGCTTTTTGAATCCAGCCTCATCAATCAAACCAGCAGTGTTCGCACGTGCAGTAGAAGGACGACGAACTTCACCCATATAATCTATACCTGTCCATAGATATGTACCACTAATAAAATCGCGATCTTCTACTGCTTTCCAATCCTGCCATTGCCCCACATTCTCTGTACCCATAATAGGCTTGTCAGGATAATGTTTATGGCAATAATCATACATTATACGTCTATAACTAAAACCGACCATATCAAGTGCATCAATATATCCTGATTCATAGCTTACAGATGGTAAAATACAATTAGCTATGACAGGACGTGTAATATCCATTTCACGCACCCATGATGCCAGTTTATGTGCAGTAGTTCCTATTTCATAACGTCCATGTGGCAATGAATCATAATTTGCTTTAATACGTTCAGGTGAATATGGTGGTACATGCCAGAAATATCCTCCTTTAGCATCAGCACTCCAAAAGCCTGTCGCCAATTTATTTCTAGGATAAGTCCATTCTATTTCATTACCAATACTCCACTGAATAATGCACGGATGATTACGGTCTCTAAGCATAGTGTTTTTCAAATCACTCTCTGCATAAGTCTGAAAATGTTCACAGTATCCAACTGTTCTATCATCAAGTTTCTGAAGTTCGCAATTATATCGTTTATCTTTTGGATAATCCCAAGCATCGAAAAATTCTTCCTGAACTAGGAACCCCATTTCATCGCATATATCCAGAAAATCTTCTGATACTGGATTATGCGCAGTACGAATCGCATTACAACCTCCCTCTTTCAGAATCTTAAGCCTTCTTTTCCATACATCTCTTGGTACCGCTGCACCAACAGCTCCAGCACAATGATGCAAGCATACACCCTTGATTTTCATATTCTTACCATTAAGGAAAAATCCTTTATTAGCATCAAATTTTATAGTTCTAATACCAAATTTGGTTTCGTTACTCTGAAGAACTTTTCCTTCATAATAAAGTTTTGAAACTACTTTATATCTATATGGATTCTCGACAGACCATAATTCAGGACTTTTTATATTAAATTTTATGGCAATATCGCCACTCTCACCAGCATCCAGTTTAACAAGTTTAGTACTACTAGCGACCTCAACCCCCTTGTTATCATAGACTATAGAAACAAGTTTTCCTGAACGCATCTTATCATACTCATTTTTTAAACTAATATGTAATAATGCCTGCGCAGCATTTGTAGTAATTTTAGGAGTAGTTATATATGTACCCCACACTGGAATATAAAATTTATCTGTAACAATATATTTAACATCACGATAGATCCCTGAACCAGTGTACCAACGTGAATCAGCATAATGACTATGATCCACCCTGACACATAGATGATTTTCTTTTCCTTCCAGATTCATATAATTGGTTAAATCAAGAATGAAAGGAGAATAACCATAAGGGTGTTCCGCTATTTTATGACCATTTATCCAATATTGAGAATTATTATATACACCATCGAAAATGACAAAATATTTCTGGTTATCAGAGATTTTGGTTTTGAAAGTTTTTGAATACCAACCAATGCCACCGAGTAAATATCCGGTATTAGCTTCTCCATTTATTGTATCAAAATCAAAAGATATAGACCAATCGTGAGGTATGGTCACATCCTGCCATTTAGAATCAGGCTTATAATTTTCAAAACTGTAAATCAGCGAATCGGAAAGTATAAATTTCCAATTATCATTAAAAGTTCTCTCTTGTGCTGCAATTGGAGACATGCAGCTTATTAAACTAACAATAGTTATATAAATAATTTTTTTCATTCAATTTTAGGTTTAAATCTTGAATTTTATTTTCTGTACAAATTTACTAACAAAGAAGCTATAGGGATAGCCTGTTTTTCGAAAAAAAGAGGGGGGTAAATGAAAACTAGGTCATAAAATCAATAAGAATTATTTATTAATATTAAATTTCAATATTCATCTGTGTTTATTCTGATAGTTGTCAAATACATTGTAAATTTTCTCCATTTGACTATGTCCTATTAGTAATAGTGGTTATAATTTTGTTTTTGGAAAGAGAAGACATAATTCTCACCGACTATTAACCAATTAAAAAACTCTTATGAAATTAAATTCTTTTCATTTAATCTGTGGTATTCTTTTACAGAGTTGCATATTATCCTGTGCTTCATGTACAAAAGATAATAATATCAACTCGTCAGATAATAAAGATTCCGAACAGAATCCAACAATGTATAATACCTATAATATTAAAGATGATGGTAATACTTATGATTGGTCCGATTATTATGTTCCTGTTAAAACTTATAGAGATACTGTATGGGTACTGCAAAGTCAATCAGACGAATTCAACTACACTTCTTCTTTTTCCGAACTCAATGACATTTTCACAAATAAATGGATAGATTACTATCACGCTAATTGGAATGGCCCTGGTATAACAACTTGGCGTAGAGACCATATTTATGTATCAAATGGATCTCTCAATATCAAGGCTTCTAGAATAGAGGGGGAAACAGAAAACATTACCTTAAATGGCGAAACTAAAACATATCCTGTCACTCGACTTGGTTGTATTACTTCAAAAAACAAAGTTAAATACCCTGTATATATAGAAGCTTATGCTAAAATCTCTAATTCTACTTTAGCATCAGATGTATGGATGCTAAGTGATGATGATACCCAGGAGATAGATATTCTAGAAGCATATGGAGGAGATAGAAATATTGATGAGAACGGTAAAGAAATGTATGGTGCAGATAGACTACATCTCAGTCACCATGTTTTTATCAGAGATCCTTTTACAGATTATCAACCACAAGATGCCGGTTCATGGTATAAAGATGGGAAGAATACATTATGGAGAGATGACTACCATAGGATAGGCGTATATTGGAAAAATCCTACACACCTTGAATATTATGTTGATGGTAAACTTGTTCGAACAGTAGATGGAATGGATATTATTGACCCAAATGGATATACAGGAGGAACAGGACTGAACAAAGAACTCAACATCATTATAAATATGGAAGACCAGACATGGAGAACATTCAGGGGAATGAGTCCCACTTCCCAAGAATTACAAGACACAGATAAAGTAACTATGCATGTTGACTGGATTAGAATTTATAAACCAGAGAAAAACTAAGAATTTACATACAGTAAATATAATAAAATATTAACCAATTTAACTATAAAATTTATTATGAGAAAACCTTGTTTTAAAAAGATCTCTAATTATTTCAGACGGAGTATATCCTCATGTCTGCTAATATTTATTGCGACCTTTTCCTTAATAGCTCAAGATATTACTATTACGGGAACTGTTCTCGACGGCCAATACAATCAGCCTATGGCGGGTGCGTCGATAATAGTAAAAGGAACTATGAATGGTGTAACTGCTGATGCTAATGGAAAATTTTCTATTAAAGCTAAAGCAGGACAAACATTACTTGTAAGTTTCATAGGATATAAAGACAATACAATACTAATTAAGACTAACACAAAACATTTAATTGTTAAACTTAATCCCACAAGTGTTATGCTTAATGAAGTAGTAGCTATCGGTTATGGTACGCAAAAAAAGAAAGAGCTTACCGGAGCAGTATCACAAGTAAAATCAGAATCTCTACTAGAGGCTCCTAGTTCAGATGTTACAAAGGCATTGCTAGGTAAAGTAGCCGGACTAAGCGTAGTAGAAAGTAGTGGCCGTCCTGGTGACGCAGCTAATATTCAGATTCGTGGTATTGGCTCTATTAATGGATCTTCTTCGCCTTTATACGTTGTAGATGGAATACCTTCTGACGGAAATCCAAACATCCCTGCTGAACAAGTAGAAAGTATAGATGTATTAAAAGATGGTGCTGCTGCTGCAGTTTATGGCACACGTGCTGCCAATGGTGTAATCCTTATCAAAACAAAACGTGGTAAGGCTGGTGAGACTAAAATAAATTTCACAGCTTATTATGGTATTCAGAATATTACTTCTGAAACACCATTAATGGATGCGAAAGAACATCTTTATACTAATGAACAATATTTGAAAATGCAGAATGCTGGTTCAAGTTCTATATTATTAAATTACGATGAAACCGCCATATACAATAATACCGATTTTGTAGGCTATATAGAAAACAATAATGCTGCTATTCAGAATTATAATCTTACAGTATCAGGAGGTAACAAGAACGTCACTTATAATGTAAGTGCCAACTATTTTAATCAAGATGGTATTTTAGTGCTTTCAGGTTATGACCGTCTATCATCACGTGCCAATATTACATTTAACAAAGGTAAATTCTCAGGTTTCGTAAGTTTAGGAATTTCACATTCTAATAAAAAAGAGGAACCATGGGGACTATATCAGTATGCTTTATATCAGAATCCCGCCAGACCTCCATTTTCCGACAATAATTCAAACATCATACAAGTTGGTGGACTTAATCCTGACCATGTTGGTTTTCTAGCCAGATTAATGCATAATGAGGATAAGCGAATGGAAGATTCTCATAACATCTCTTCCAATCTAAAATACGAAATTATTCCAGGACTTACTTATCAAGTTAATCTTGGGTTCAACTATTGGACTATGGAAAGAAGATTTTTTCAGCCTAAATATCTAGTGTATGATGAAGATAACGTTCTTAACACACTTGGCTCTAGAGAAAAAGCAAAATTAGAACAATACCGATATAGATCATATAAAACGACTATTGAAAACACTATTAATTATAATAAGACATTTGGGAAGCACAAATTAGGAATCGTTGCTGGTTATACTATTGAACAGTCAAATAGCACTATGATGTCAGGAACCAAACAAGATTTTTTAAGCAATGATGTCGCACAATTTGACGCTGGAACAAGTATAACTGCCTTAAGTGGCAACATGAATAAAAATTCTATTATAGGTAAACTCATGCGTATTCAATATGCTTATGACGGCAAATACTTGTTATCTGCAAGTGGACGTTATGACGGATCTTCTAGAATGAGTGAAAATAATAGATATGCATTTTTCCCTGGTGTTTCATTAGGATGGAATATCAATGATGAAAAATTTATGGATGGCACAAAAAGTTGGTTGACAAACTTGAAATTACGTGCTAGTTATGGTGAAGTCGGAAATGAAAACATCGGAAATTATCTATATGCTTCTTATATAAAAAATAATATCGATTACGTATTCGGTCCTGAGACTAATGATAGACTTGCTTTAGGTGCTATACAAAGAGCTTATTCAAATTCTGACATCTCATGGGAAACTAATATATCTCGTAATATCGGACTAGATATTAATCTATTTGACAATAAAATTACTGCATCAGTTGATGTCTATAAAAATGACAAAAAAGATATGTTGTTAAATATTACCCTACCTCCATCTTCAGGTACAAACCAAGGTTGGGGAAACAATTCAGTTATGTCAAATGTTGGTAATATGACTAATAAAGGTATAGAAGTTTCTTTAACGTATAAGGGTAGAACAAATTTTGGAATGAACTATTCTATCAATGGAACTTTCACTAAGAATAAAAATGAGATAACAAATTTAGGTGATATGAATTCTATTCCACTTTCAGACAGTAAATTAAATGATTGGCAAGGTACTGGTGATGATATTATAACCTACATGAAAAAAGGTTATCCTGCTGCTTCGTTTTTTCTAGTTAAAACTGATGGTATTATAAGAACTCAAGAAGAACTTGACAAAGTTCAAGAATATATGCCATCTGCAGAACTAGGAGATTTGAAACTTATCAATCAAAATGGCGATAATAAAATCGATGACGATGACCGTGTATATTGTGGAAGTGGTCTTCCAAAATTTGAAACAAGCTGGACACTGAGCGCCAATTGGAAAGGTTTTGATTTCAACACTCAGTTATTCTGGTCTTATGGCAATAAAGTATATGACGGAGGTAAGAAATTTGCTTATGGCGCTATCCGTCATGAAGATTTATATAATTTTTGGTCTCCTTCTACTTTTGATTCCGATATACCTGCCCCTAGAAGTCAAAATTTAAGAACACGTAACGATTATTTTTTATCAGACGGTTCTTTCCTTAGAATAAGAAATTTAACATTAGGTTATACATTGCCTGAAAGATGTATAGATTTCGGATTAAGTAATGCTAGAATTTATTTAACTGCACAGAATTTATTTACTTTCACCAAATACGAAGGCTTTGATCCTGAAGTCGGTGGCAATAACGTAGCCACTAGAGGTGTGGACAAAGGAAATTACCCTATCACACGTAAATTCTTATTTGGATTACAAATTAATTTCTAACTATAAATATGAATCTAATTATGAAAAAAATATTAAATATTTTAATTTGTCTTCCACTAATTTTCGCAGTTTACTGCCTATCGAGTTGTGAAGACGAAATTTTAGAACAAACGAATCCAAATGCATTAACAGATGGCAATTTTTGGATAACAAATACTGATTTTGATATGGCCACCAATAGTATGTACGGAGCTCTTCAGCTACCACATGTAAGAGGTGGAGAAACCTCATGGTATATGCTTCGCAGTGATTTTGGAGGAACAGAAGCTTGGTATTATAGAGGCTACTGTAATTTTAAATACACAGATTCAGATAATCATTCTACAGGCACTTGGAGTGAATATTATATTGGAGTTTTCCGTGCAAATCAGATTTTACATTATCTAAACGAATCAAATGAACTTACAGATGCACAGAAATTAAATTATGAGGCTCAGGCACGATGCATGAGAGGTATTGAATATTTTTGGTTGGGTAAGGATTTTAATCAAGCAATAATTAGAAGCTCACTACCTACTGTAGCTGAAATGGACGAGGAGTTATCTTCTCAGAAAGATGTGTATGACTTCGCTATAGAAGAACTTAAATTCGCTCAAAAAAACTTACCTAAAACATGGCCAGATAGTGATAAAGGAAGATTCACCTGGGGTGTAGCTACTGCCACATTAGGTAAAGTGTACTTATTTGAAAAAGATTATACTAATGCTGCAAAATGTTTTAAAGCTATTATTGATTCAAAATTATATACTCTAGTTCCTAATTATATAGATAATTTTACTTCTGCAAATGAATTTAATTCAGAATCAATTTTTGAAATAGCATTTTCAGATAATTATAAAGAAGGCGCCAATGGTAATAATCACGATGAGACCAATGGTTCAGAATGTAATACATGGCCTTCAGCATTAGCTACATTAGCAGCAGGTGGGTATAATACAGCACTACCTTCATACTGGTTAATTGGCATGCTTCAGTTTGCAGATGAAATAGATCCTGAAAATACTATGAATGAAGGTTTCACACATTCACAAAGAAGTTATGCTACTATCGTTACCAAAGATTCTGACGGAGATTATTATCAATCTCCATTAATTACTGAAACTCTTCCAGATGGAACTGTTAATAAGACAAAAACTCCTTTTACGAACGGCCAAGCTGCTTATATCAGAAAATGGACAGACTGGATGTCAAAAGATAAAGAAGATACTTCTACTGGACGACGTTCAGGTGTAAATTGGAGAGAAATACGTTATGCAGACGTACTACTTATGTATGCAGAATGTTTATTAAATCAAGATAATGTTACAGATGCTATAACTTATATTGATCAAGTAAGGAAACGTGCAGGAGTCTATACTTTACAACATTATATGGATGTTAATGGAGGTAAAATTCCTAAACTTGACGTTTCATTATATATGAATGATTTGGATACATATCCACTTGTAGATGCTACAGCTGAAAATGTACTCCATCATCTTCAGATGGTCGAAAGACCTACTGAGTTAGCATTTGAAGGTCATCGTTGGGATGATTTAGTAAGATGGGGAATTGTTGATCATGTATTCCAAGAAAGGCGTGAAGAAGAAAAGAAATTATGTAAAAAACTTACTGGAGATGAAAATTTAGCTTCTCCAACGACTGGAGAAGATGTTCCCCCTTTCTATCTTGGTAAGATTCGTATGGATTTTCTCGTAAAACTTGCCAATTACATTCCTTCAGAACACAACTATCTTCCTATTCCTTCACTAGAAAAACAGTTGAATAATACATTGTCTAACAATAATAACGAAGAAGAGTAAAATTATGAAATCAAATATATTAAAAACATTAATATTCATATGTCTTGCGAGTACACTGTTAATTTCGTGTTCAAAAGATGATGATAATGATCTTCAAGTAAATAACAGTTATGTAACCACCTCATTCGGTTCCAGTGCCATTATATTACCTATTTATGACGATATGTCATTCATTGACCTTTCGCGAGGAGTAGTTTCAAGAGAATGGAAATTTCCTGACGGCACTTTGAATACAGACTCCCTACCAATAACGAGTTCTACTGATGAAGTCGTGAAAGTCATGTTTACAAAACCAGGTACTTATAATGTTTCGATACACCAGGTATATGAGGATAATGTTTATTTAACATTACAAAAAATGGATAGTAATATCCTTGATCAAGAAATATCAGTTGAAGTGCTTGATAGTATTAGAGCTCTTTTCACAGCTAACGAAATTACTGATCCAAAAGACCTTACGATAGCTTCAAATGCAAATAATAAAATAGAAGCAGGACATGAAGTACAATTTACTTCAACAGCCACAGGTAAACCAACATCCAACGAATGGACTATCACCAAGGATGATAATATAGTTTATAAACTAACTGGAGAGAATCCTGTCTTTAAGTTTTCTGCAACAGGTAAATATTCAGTAACATATTTCTGCTCAAGTTCATTTGGCAAATCAAGCTCAACATATGAAAATATTATAGAAGTAATACCATCTGATGACCCTGTAACACTCGATCATATGGCTAGAAGTGCAGATAATCAAATAAACCTAACTTTCAGTCGTTCAATGAATGATGTCTCCACATGTGATGTGGCAGCTTTCACACTGAATGTTATCAATGGAAGTCATACTGTTAATGTAGCTGTCGAATCAATGAGTTACTCAGATAATGTGGTTACATTAAAACTTGATGGTCCAATTTATAATTCTGATATCATAACTTTGACTTATGATAGCACTATCGGTGATTTGGCCACTCTAGATGGTATGAAAGTAGATAGCTTCTCTGATATGCCAATGACTGACTTTAACTTACCAAGCATACTTGAAGATACTGATTATGATTTTGGATTTGAACAATTTGGAGCTGATGCCTGGGTAAGCGACGGCTGGGGTGGATTCAATGATTTCAGCCTTTCTACAAGTACATCAATCGTCCATAGTGGAAAACAGAGCCTTAAAATAACTATGAATGCTGGAAGTGGTGCTATATTCCATCAAGCTAAGAATGGAAGCGCTGTGGAATTCAATTGTGTAAAAGGCCAGAAATACTCTTTAGGAATGTGGGTATATCTAGAAAATATGGGATCTGGAAATAATCCTAGTTTTCATACTTATCAAGCTATTGCCACTGACTGGGGTTCTATACAACATGAATTAACAAATGAAGATGTCGGCAAATGGATACATTTAACAGAAGAGATAACAATAAATTCCGACCATAATTACTTCTGGCTAAGACCTAATGGTAATGAAGGAGAAGTCAATATGTATCTTGATGATATCACATTAATTCCTATAGAAACCAGAAAATTTTAATAAAAAAGTTTATGAATAAATTAATAATTTTTATTATTGGTCTGTCGATGCTCGCTTCATGCGGGCATCCCGGCTCCAATTCCACAGACAATAATGCCTCTAGTTATAATCAGGCTAAAGCTGATTCTCTCGGCATTCCTCACGGCAATAAATTAAGTGCTGCGATGCAAAGAGCTATGAAATGGAAGAACCATAGCAGCGATTGGTACTTTGAGTATAAAGTAACACCTTTAAAAGGAGATTTTGCATACGAAAAAGGTGTAGTAAGGAGAGATCCAAGCTCGATTATAAAAGAGAATAATTTATATTATGTATGGTATTCCCGAAGCGTTGGTCCTACACAGGGTTTTGCTGGTAATATAGAAAATGATAAAGTATTTCCATGGGATAGATGCGATATATGGTATGCTACTTCTAAAGATGGAATTACATGGAAAGAACAAGGTCCTGCCGTTAAAAGAGGTGCTAAAGGCAAATATGATGACAGATCTGTTTTTACTGCTGAAATTATGAAATGGAATAATAAATATTATCTGTGCTACCAGACTATGAAATCTCCATATACAGTGAGGTCAAAAAATGCTATTGGTATGGCTTGGTCAAATTCTATAGATGGACCATGGACCAAACTGGATAAACCTATACTAAAGCCTTCTGACAATGGTATTTGGGAAGGAACTGAAGATAATCGTTTTCAAGTTATTAAGAAGGGAGATTTTGATAGCCATAAAGTTCATGATCCATGTATTCTGCCATTTAAAGGTAAATTTTATCTTTATTATAAAGGTGAAAGAATGGGAGAAGATATAACATGGGGGGGACGTGAAATAAAACATGGAGTGGCCATTTCAGATAATCCACTTGGACCTTACGTAAAATCCGAATATAATCCTATAAGTAACAGTGGTCATGAAATATGTGTATGGCCATATCACGGAGGAATATGTTCCTTAATAACTACCGATGGTCCAGAAAAAAACACATTACAATGGTCACCGGATGGTATTAATTTCCAAATTATGTCTGTATTAAAAGGAACTCCAGAGGCAATAGGTCTTAATAGGTCTTTAGAATCAGAAGAATCCCCTACAGGCATGCTTAAATGGGGATTGACACATGTTTATAATAATTCTAATTATCAAAGTATAATGAGATTTGAAACATGGACTGTACATCACCATACTGCTAAAGGTGAAATAGGTGATAATAATTAATTTTTATACAATAGGGCTATATCAGTTTTGATATAGCCTTTATTATTGTAATATCTAGTTTTTAAAAAAATTCTTATAAAAGTTTTATT
>Ga0172378_10002910_pt1 | contig 16071 bp, 10 predicted proteins | sample GrowelOW332metaG_FD_119755 | JGI IMG/M metagenome (GOLD analysis project Ga0172378, IMG submission 119755) | Groundwater microbial communities from an aquifer near a municipal landfill in Southern Ontario, Canada - Pumphouse #3_1 metaG | ecosystem: Environmental > Aquatic > Deep subsurface >... | reverse complement strand
TCCGTCATAATGTTCAATATTACGAATTTTTAAACTTTTAGACAGAGTTTATTTTATATCCTCGTGCTATATTTTGCTTCCTTTTATGCTTTTTTTATGGTCTCTCTATTTCGTTTCATTCGTTAAATCACATATCTCTCCGGGTTCCTCATTCATCTCATGAGTTAATTCTTCCCAGCAACTCATATCGCTGAATATACTCTCACGGTACAAACTGTCTCTTCCTGCCAGAGACGCATAGCGGACGGCTGTGTCGACATCCTCTCCCTGTAATACCGAATGTAAAAAGGCTGCTATTGCCGTATCTCCTGCTCCCGAGGCATTCTTCACTCTTGCCCCATCACAGAAACTGGCTTTACATACAAACTCTCTTCCCTTCCAGCTTTCTTTGTTTAACCTGTTATATTCACCTTTTTTGTCATTTATCTCTGAAATATCCCCTGTACGAAGATAGATGCCTCTTCCTCCCATCTTTATCATCAGTACTTTTACGCCCATTCCCTCAATTTCTCTACCTATATCACGAATCAACTCCAGGGGGACTACCTTTTCAATATCCATGTCACCTGCCTTTTCCTGCATCTCTGAATATTTCCCGGGATTCATAATCTGAATCATTTCCTCCAGACTCGGAACAAAAAAATCTACATACGGCAGGGTTTCCTTAAGTATATTTTTCCAGTCCACCTTCCCTGATTCACTTTCCATGTCTGGAAGACTCATATCCATGGAGGTGATTACGCCCATTTCACTTATCTTTCGATACATCTCCGTTAATGCTTTTCCATTGTTTTTATAAAATTCCCTTAACAGTGGAGGATATCCAAAATGAAACAATCGTGATTCTGATATGGCTTTATAGTCAATGCTATCTTTACTGAAGATTCGGTTACATCCCGGTGATTCCAGAAATATACGGTCTGTACCCGGAGGAGCAAGGACTATGCTGTATCCCGTTCCGGCCTTTCCTGTTTTTCTTATTCCTTCACGTGTTCCGTATTCCTTCATCATACCTTCTGCTATCTTTCCAACAGGGTCTTCTCCAATCAGTCCGTTCAAAAAAACGTTATCACCGAAATGTTTCATAAGCAATCCCGTGTTGGGAACAACTCCTCCTAAAACCATATCCAGACCACCGATTTCAAGAAGTTTCCCCGGTTTCAAAAGTTCTGAGATATTTTTCTTCTCTTTTCTTCTCTCAAAAGATGGAACCATATCCACACAGGTATATCCTGAAATTATTGCATCGTACTTCTTTTTCATCTCATAATGCTTTTATACCATCTTTATATCTGTCAGATAACAGAAATTCTTCATTTCTTCTATCCAGTTGCCATAGGCTATAATATAATGCTGACCCGAGATATTTTCGGCAAATTCTTCTACAGGCTTATCCAGAAAAATCTCCAGACTCGGCAATTGCGGCGCAGGCTGATCCCATCCGGCTTCTTCCCATAACTTTAATTTTCCCTCGCCTGTACAGACATGCATGGTATAGTCATTGCCGGTGTTCGATACCCTGATAAGGGTAAGCTTTCCGGTCTTTAAAGTGGAAATATTTAGCAATCCTCCGGGGATGCCTCCAAAGGAGGCTACAGTAACTTTTACTCCTCCCTTGACAACTTCTGCCGGAACAAAATCGGGGACACCCAATAATACACTTTTCTCAAAGAATTCATAAAATTCCAGATAGGGGGCACACTGACCTGTTATGCCTTTTACTATTAACTGGGTAACTGCGCCCATGGCATCATTCTCAGGTATTGTGCACAGACTCTTCTCATCGGATAGTAGCATAAATATCATTGCCGGAGGAAAATCAAGGATCTTCTTCATGCCGTCAACATCCTTTAATGATATTCCACTGTAGCCTTTCTCTTCTACGATATAACTCACTGCCAGATAATAGGTTATTCCTTTGCGTAAGAAATCTTCATCGATTTCTTTCTCAAAAGTCCATTCCTCTCTGATTTTCTTTAGTACCTGATCTATGTCTTTGACTTTTACCTTCTCAGTTTCCTGAACCATCTCCATCATCTCAAAAAACTCAATCTCCACTCCAAGTTTCTTCTTCAAGGATACTCCCTCATAAAGGGTATTATAAAGCTTCATATCACGATAGCCCATCATACCGGCTTTCTTCTTTCGCAGGCTCTTTACGGCATCGGCTGCCGAAATAAATTCCTTAATCTTTTTTAATGGGGACGCTTTGCCTATAATATTATATATATATCTGTATTTATAGCCCAAATCATTAAAAACCTTCCTCAGAGCCGTAGTTCCCGCCTGGGGGGCTGCAGTGACAACTCGTCCTCCTTCAATATCTCCTGAAAGCCCCCACAATATCATAGGATGATTCCTGAATTCTTCGGTTATGGAGATTACTGCATGAGAAGGGATCCATCCTGCAACACACAGGATAAGGACGTCGAACTCTTCTTCCTTTAACTCCGTTATGGCTCTTTCTACGTCTTTTCCCGCAGGGTCATCGGTTACATGACCCGTAGTTACCAGAGAGATGCCCATAGACTTAATTTCTTCACGCGCACTCTGGCATTTTTTACTTATCAGATTCTGAGGAGAGTTTATCTCTCCAAAACCTACAAATCCGGTTTTCATTATTTCGTTTTTCATATTTTTTTATATTTTTTTTGTGTTATTAATTATGGCAACAAAAATCAAATAGGAAATACACAGCAAGGGTACAATAAAGGAAAGTGTGATGGTTGTATTGTCAGCAACAAGACCCATAAGAGGGGGAATAAATGCCCCACCCACAATGGAGGAAACCAATAGCCCTGACAACTCATTAGTATGTTCAGGACTGTGTTCTATGGTAAGCGAAAAAAGAAGAGGAAAAATATTGGCAAAGCCTAAACCAACCAGCAGGATGCCTGTCAGGGTCATGGCATAGGACTTTGTGAAAATCATCAGGACACCTGCCAGAGCTACTAATACGGTTATAAGTAGCAATCTTCTCGGAGGGAATACTTTCAAAATGAATGATCCAAAAAACCTTCCCAGCAATATGGGCAGATAAAACAACGACCAGCTAATAAGAAGTCCCAATTTTTCTACAGATATCATATATTTCCCTTTCAAAAGAAGAGGTACATGAGAACTCACAGATATCTCAACACCACAATAAATAAAAACCCCAAAAACCATAACCAGCACATATTTGTCTTTTAACAGACTAAAACATGATTTAAACGAAGCATGATGTTCCTCAATATTCCTATTTTCTTTAAGCCCGGATACATTTAACCATATAAAACTGACGGCTACAATACATATATAGACAGGGAAAATAATACTCCAGTCAAAACCAAAAAGACTAAGCATAACGGCAGGCAGTAAAAAACCCAGAGATGAACCTACGGTAATAAAGGACTGCGCCATGGAAAGATTCCTGGAATAATGACCCTTGTCAGAAACATCACGTATAAATGGATTACCCGCTACCTGCAAAATGGAGCCTCCGGCTCCAAGCAACAGAATAGCCAATAGTATTTTATAAAACTGCTCCAGAGACCCACTCACTATTGCCATATGACCGTACATACCTGAAAAAACAGGTATAGCAAGACCAGCAAAGGCTATAAGTAAACCTGTGCGCAGGATAAATACTTTTCCTTTTTTGTCCTGCAGCAAACCTATAGGTATGGATAAAAGACCATACATTAAATAGCCCAGCAATGGCAACAGGGTAGCCATGGTTATGGATATGCTGAAGGATTCTTTGGCAAGACTGACCATTGGCCCTACTGCATCTATCATTCCCATAGACAGGAATATCACGTATACCGGGTATATCTTCTTCATTTTTTTTGATTAATTTTATTTAAAATTACATAAAAACAGAAACAATAATATTCATCTTTATAACAATACATAAGCGGTTTTCCCCACTTATGTATCGCTTTTTTAATGAAAACAAATTATCTCTTAATCAGACATTTACTCCTTTTCGTCCCAGAGAGAATTAATAATATTTATTGTTTCTTCAACCAAAACAGCTCCTCCTTTAGGACCCACCTTGTTAACCATTGCACTGTAACCACGGTATCCATCCCCTTCTATCGCCCGTTTCGTTGGAAGATAACCTCCATTATCGCCGGCACATAGCTGAATGAGGAATGTCTGACTGGCTTTATCTCTGGCAGTTATCCTGTAACCGAAATCCACAAAAAGCTCAAAAGGATTGGTAGCAAAAACAACATCTCCAAGCCGCATAACATGTAATTCAACAGGATAAAACGGATTCTGATCCTGTTTTTCATACTGTTTAACCAATGCTTCCTGTTTCTTTACAATACCGTAGTCTGACAATTTATTGTCCCAGGGCCCGTATTCTTTTACTTTTTCATTAGCCTTAAGCTCTATAAGGAATTTGTTCCATGCTGTATCTGGTGATTTTGGATCTTTAGGCTCCGCTGAACGAATCTTTTTAACAATAGCCTGTGCTTTTTTATATTCTTCTTTGCTATACTGTCTTGTCGGAAGGTTTATGTTTTTTACAACATGTTTGAAAATCACATCTGTCTGAATATCCTTCTTTGCATCAGAATAGGCATCTTCAGCTACATTCCCCAGTCTTTCCCCTATTTCAACAATGCCCGGAACATCCCACATATTAGGCTCTCCTGATTTATAATCACATGTAAGATCGCGGGGTGATATGTCTCCGGCAGCACTTAGCTGGGCCAAAACATATACTTTGTCAGAAAATTTTTCCTTTATGTTTTTTCTGACTTCTCCCCAGTAGTCAGCCGAAACATAATATTGAGCTTCTGTAACCTGAGCAGGGCAGGCAACATTCATAACTATACCGATCAACTCTTTATTAATATCCCAACAAAAAAGCAAATCTACACCCGAATCCTCAGGTCCTTCAAGACCTAAAAAGTCTGCTCTGTTTGTGGATCCGTACATCTCGGTTGAACCATCAGCATAATCAATACGTCTGTTATGTCCTACAACTGCATAGCGCAACTCATGGCTTATGCCACCGGGCTGCCTGTTTTCCCAGGCTTCAACAGCAATCTTACTTAACTTTTTAAGCAACATCGACCGATACTTTCCAAAGCCTGTGTATAAAGAGGAATGATCATGTGTTGCATTTATAAATAATTTATTAAGATCGAACCCGGGAAGACGCCCCTGAAGCGTATTCCTTAGAGAATCCTGCAAAGATTCATGAAAATTAACTACGTCTAATGAAATCATGATCGCCTGATCCTTTTCACCGTTTTTACCGACTGATTCAATTGCCATAGCTGTTGCCGTTAAAGGACTCTGTACATACTTTGACATCCTCTCGTAATACTGCCCCATTAGGGATACAGAACCATCAGGGGTGATATCTTCCATCGCCCAGCCAATAGTTAAGTTCCCTTTTTTTAATTTTTCAGTATTGCCTTTATCCGTGCAGCTGCAAAAAGCAAACACAAATAAAAATACGACACTCAGAATTTTTAGATTTAATTTATTCATTATAGTTTTATTTAAGAATGCTTAATTAATTCCCATCCGAAACATTCTATGTTATTTGTTTAAGCTTAATATTGGGATGCATCAATTTGTACATTTTCAATTTTTGCTTCTTTCCCGTATTGTATTAATCCATTCGAATTATATACTCTTAAATTAATATTCTTGCCATAACCTACGATATTAGTTAATCTGGAATCCTTTAAGGTCCCTCTGATGCGAACTACTGTCGGGGCATTGGAAATGACATTATTGATAAATATTCTGGATGTTTCACCCAGCTGGTTCTTTTTTGTTCGCCAGTAAGGGTGATCATCTCCAATATTAATAGCCTGGTTTGTAGCCCCTTCTCCATCTTTTGCAGTATCCATAACATCGTTTATAAAAATATTATATATTTTTACTCCATCGTGGTTAAGGAGACGAATAAGAGAGCAACATTGCTTACCGACTGTTGTCCCTTTGATATTATCTATTGTTATATTATATATATCATCATCTTTTCGACACCCGCTGCCTCCTACCTGCATAGAGAGTTTTCTTGTACCTTCTCTGACTTCCCGGTTTTCCTGCTTCCAATCAAGGTTCCTATCTCTCATTCCTGTCAATGCAATCAAGTCGTCACCTGTGGTACCAGTAATATTTTCTATAATAATGTCATGGCAGCCTTTTCGGATATCAATACCATCCTGATTGGGATATCGCCAGGTATTGGCAAATTCTATATCTGATATTTTCCCAGAAGCAGTACCATTTTCTATGGATATTGCCCAGCACTGGGTCTCTTCCATTTTAATCCCTTCTATTATAAAATGTTGGGTATTGTACAATAAAACACCTATGGTTTTATATCCGTTGCTATCCCCCGGCTTTTTATAGTGGGCTTTGAGTCCCCCACTTAGAGTAGCATTCCCAATACCTATAATATTAATATTTTCATCTCCTGACAAAGGCATTGACCTTGCACCAATATTTGTAATAATATTATCCTGAACACCCGGAGCAAGTCTCACTAAACAATCTCTCAAAATCAGAGTAAAATCGGAAGGAAGTAAAATAGCCCTATCAATTAGCCATACAGCTTTGCCATTTACTTTATCATAACGTGGTATCTCAATTGAATTATCTCCTGATTTTAATGCTGCTTCGATGGCAACTTCAATACGATCGCTGTCAGAACCTTTCTTAAAATTATTAGGTGTAATAATTTCATTAGATATTTGTTGTTCCTTTAATAAGAAAGAAGAAGATGCTGTCGCATATTGGAAACAAAATTGCAGAACGACAATAACAATTATAAAATAATTTTTCATGATTGATTTTTTAATAAAATATAAAAGGGGACTATCTTTAATGAGCTTGATAATAGTATCCCCCAAAGTATGTATTTGATATTTTAGATGGTATAATTCATTTCTTTAAATTACAGAAAACAATATTGGACGTTTCTGATTTGTCAATTCTACTGTACAAAATAATATCATCACCTTCTCCTTTATAAATTCCATTCATGAAGCTACAGTCAGAAATGGCTTCTTCAATATTAATCAAACAGTGACCGTCACCTATAATATTCATGGCATGAATATTATTTATCTTCCCTGGTTGAGAAGCTTTACCATATCCTTTCCCGCCTACTAGTATGGCATGATGACCTCCTCCTGTGTAAATTATACCGTTAATATACACATTGTTGATACTGGCGACATCATTAGCTCTGATAGCAAATGCCCGTTTAATACTATTACAGACAATATTGGTAACAAAAATTTGTTCCGTGTCATCTTCTGATCCCCGCCATTTTCTTGTGGTAATCATCGTTGAATTCAGACTCCCGCCTTCCGGGGTTTTGGAATATAATCCCAGAGTAGAAAGAGCAATAAAATCGTCGCCTGTATTTCCGGAAATATTATCAATACGAAAATTTTTACATCCATGACGAAGATCAATTCCATCTCTGTTGTATATATAAATATCTTTACCATTTATTATCTGAGTCTCTGGACTATTAATCCGGATGTCAGAAATTTCTGCGTTCACCGTTCTCTCACAACTTATGGCCCAGCAATGCGCTCTTTCAATATTTACATCCGTCAGTTTAAAGCCATCAACATAGGCCATCAGAATCATAATATTACGCCAGTCCCCTTTCTGCCTCACACCTTTTTTCCCGGCATCACTGCCATAACTGATACTCCATACTCCTTTTTTCATTTCCTTTACAGGGTCTAATACCAAGCTCCTTTGCGAATCGCCTGTTGACCTTGGGTTCGTTGCCCCTTTTAAATACACATCACCGACTCCGATGATATTAATGTTTTTACTCCATGCAGGATTGGTAATTCCAACACCCACATTATCACTCCTAAACATATTATCCCTGCACTTATCTGATAATTTGAGAGTACAGTTATTAAGAATTACAGTCATGTTGCCGGGTAATAATATAGCACTGTCCAGTAACCAAACATTTGTCCCGTTATCATTTTTTGAAGGAATAATAATTTTATTGGTGGTTCCCTTTGCTGCATCAATTGCTGATTGAATACGTTGAATGTCTGTACCTTTAAATTGATTAGGAGTAATTTCATTGCTTTGTCTAAAACAACCTGATAATAATATGAATAACAAACAGGGTAAAAATAATTTTGACATAATCTTTATTTATTTTTTAATTTTTCCATTCGGAAGGAATCAGATTTTTACTTAAATTATCACTTGTAATAAAACAAGTATAAAAAGTCCTCCTTGTAACTGAAAAACGATACTGTTTCTAAGAATATAAAATACTAAAAAAAGAAGAATTCCTGACATTACTCAAGACTTCTTCTTTTTTATTCTATTAATACCCAGGATTCTGCGTAAGACTTATATTTGCATTCATTTGTGTCTGAGGAATCGGGTACCAATTTTTTTCATCCCCTTGAGACGAACGGTCATACCATTCTTTTTCCCATTCTCCCTGTGCAAATTTATCAAAACGTATTAAATCATTTCGTCTCATACCTTCGTAATATAATTCCCGAGCTCTTTCAGCAAGCAGTTCCTCCATTGTAAAAGTATTTGTAGTATAAAGATGCAAGGAAGGATCTTCAAATGCACGTTTGTGAATCTGATTGACCAGATTAACAGCTTCTTCAGTTGCCATGCCGCCATGTTTACGCATCAGTGCTTCAGCTTTCAGTAAAAGAACATCTGCATAACGGTAAACAACATAATCATTACTCATATTTGTTCCATCGGCAAAAGCAATTTCATATTTACTAAAACGTGCACCAGCATATTCCGGGGCATTCTTGTAATCATATACTGTCTCATCTGTCGGATCATAAATATCGACATAATCTATAGTATAGTTAAGAGGCTTCCCGCTATATGTTTTATTACAGAATATAGTATCTCCGGTACTCTTGTTTAGCTGTAATCCGATAGACCATCCCTTGAGCCTAATATCTTGCGAATCAAAAGAATGAATAAAGGATGGAAGTGCAGCCGGACCATTTTGTCCACCCAGAGATACACCAAAAATTCCGGCAGACAAAAAATGATGATGCATTCGATAAAGATAGGACGTATAAGCCCATCCTAGCGATGAGATAGTAGCATTAAAAGGTAATACAAAAATATTTTCTTTCGAATCTTTATTTTCAACCTTGAAGTTTGCGAAATAATCTGCTTCAAGCTGATAATTGCCTGAATTAATTATTTTATCTGCATAAGTAATTGCATCGTCCCATCTTGGTATTCCTGTCCATACTTCTGCATTCATATATAATTTAACCAAGATCATCATTGCCGCATATTTATTGAAACGACCGGATGTCGATTCATCAACCGTTTCGGTAAGATTAGGAATATTGTCAAGGAGATCCTTCTCTATAAATTCAAAAACTTCCTTACGTCCTGCTTCAAAATCAGTATTATTTTTAGGCGTAAACCCTTCAGGGACATCAAAACGATCAACAATCGGAACATTCCCAAATGTATTCAGCAAATTATAATAAGCAAAAGCCCTAATGATGGATAACTCAGACGTAAATTTAGTTTTCAGATCCGGATCCATATTGTCCACCTGTGAGAATTGGTAAATAAGCATATTGGCTTTGTCAACCCAATTGAATGTTCTTGACCACATATTATCCATACAACTATTTTCTGATGTCCATGTATGTTCAAATAATTGTTGATATCTTCCACCGTCATACCATCCGCCATAATCTCTGGTAGGAATAATCATTATGTCAGAAGTGTATGCCTCACAATCAGGAACTCCTCTATTCCTTATCATCCAACACAAATCAGAATAGGCAGGTACCATAGCAGCAATAAGTTCATCTTCTGTTTTATAAAAATTTTCCGGAACAATAGAACTATAAACGTCCTCATCCAAATCAGTACAGGAATTAAATACAGGTAATATAAAAATTACTATTAGAATGAATGATAATTTATTTAATAATCTTTTCATTTTCGTAAATTTAAAAGTTTAACTTGAAACCAAATGTAAATGTCTTAACCTTTGGATAATCCCAGCAGCTATCATAACTCGGAACAAGCCCTGTAATTGATTCTTCTGGATCATCTCCGCTGTAATCGGTTAAAACAAACAAGTTCTTTCCACTAACATAAACTCTGAGTTGTCTAGCAAACTTCACAGGGATAGAATATCCTATGGTAAGATTATCTAATTTCAGATAATCTCCTGACTCAACATGGTAATCAGTCACATAATTACGAGTATCTCTGACTTTGGATATTTCAGGATCTGTTATGACCATCTTTTCAATATTATTAGGAAGGTACCCAACATTGCGCCTTCCAATAGCATACGTATTTAGAATATCAAAAAAGAATGCACCTTTTAATCCGAAACTAAGATCAAAATTATTATATGTAAAAGTGTTGTTAAAACCGACCCAGGTTTTTGGAAGACCATTGCCTACAACTTTTTTATCTTTAAAAGTTGCTTCAGTAGGATGTATTTTTTCAGAATGATCTGCATTCCAGACCTGCCATTTTTGATCGTCTGAAAATCCTGCAAATTCCCATGCAAAAATGTTTCCGATAGGTTCTCCTTCTTCCAGTTTATAAGAGTATTCGCCAGTCATACCTAAATAGCCCCCTAATTCTCCAAGCATCAAATAATTGTAATTATATTTTTCATCTGAAAGACTTACGAGTTTGTTTTTATTATAGGATGCATTGAAATTCAGTTTCCATGAAAATTTTGATTTCTTTAAAGGTGTAGCTGAAATTGTAAATTCAATTCCCTTATTGCTCATTTCTCCTACATTTGCCCATGTACTGTTGTAAATATTTGGAGGAACGGGAACAGAATACTCATATAATAAATCTGTTGTCTTACGATTATATAAATCAATGCTAAGATTTATGTTGTTAAACATTGATATATCAATTCCAAGATTACTTTCAGCTTTTTTCTCCCAACGAAGATCCGGATTCGGGTTACTTGCAGGAACATATCCAGATATCCACTCGCCATTATAATACATAACACCAGATTTATTCAACTTTTCCTTGGAAAGATAACTACTTACTCCCTGATTACCTGTAACACCATAGCCTAATCTTAATTTCATATTATCAATGAAATAAACATCCTTCATAAAATTCTCCTCACTGATCACCCACCCTACCGAAGCTGCAGAAAAATTACCCCATTTATTATTGTCTCCAAACTTTGATGATCCTTCATGTCGTAAACTCGCAGACAACAAATATCTGTCCTTTAGACTGTAATTTACCCTGCCAAAAAAAGATATCAGTTTATTCGAAGATTTGTAACTTGAAACAGGATTTGCAAGAACTCCGGATTCAATAGCTGATCCACTTCCCAGACTATTATAGGTTAAAGCATCAGATATAAAAGTATGATTCTCTGCACTAAAATTTTCATATATTTCTTCCTGATAACTATAGCCTCCCAAAACTTCCAGTCTGTGAATATCATTAAATAAATTTGAATATGTTATCGTGGGTTCTATGGAACGCCGTTCACTTTGAGTAGAGGACCTTGAAGCACTTCCTCCATTAGCATTAGAAAATAAACTATTCCATGAATCACGGTCCTCATAATAACCAGTAATGGTATTTGAACGCATAAAGGCTCCATTGGCTGCAATTATAAGTCCTTTAAGCAGTTCATACTTAATATTTATATTCCCCTGAAATGCCGAATTTTTATTATCACGTTTATATTGCTCTATTAATCCCACAGGATTAGGACACAAATAACCATTAAATTCTAAAAATTCTCCATCCGGATTATCTGGAGTTACAGAAGGATCCGTGTCTTTATTATAAACCGGCATAGTAGGATTTCTAGTCATTGCTTGAAACAATATATTACTGTTATAAGGATGACTCGTGGTAAAAGTATTGTTACTATTCATCTGAATCATTAACTTTTTATCCAGTGAGGTATAAGTAAGAGATAGTCTTCCACCCATCATTTTCTTACCGGTTTCCTTTATCAGTCCTTCCTGATCACGGTAATTAAAAGATCCGTAATACTTAAGTGTTTCTGTACCACCTGATATTGAAAGATCATGAACCTGACTCAGTGCATTTCTGCTTATAGCATCAAGCCAGTCGGTATTGCCTTTATAATCCATCATTGATCTACCCTCTTTTTGCAAAAATGCATCGTCAGAGGCTGAAAATACTTCTTTGCAATTTCTGTATTCATCACCAGTCAATAATTCAGGTTTATTATACCATCCTTCAGTATATGCATATGCTGAATATTTGACCTGTGGTTTACCTACCGTTCCTTTTTTGGTTGTAATTAAAATAACACCATTTGTGGCTTTAGTACCGTAAATAGCGGCAGCCGATCCATCACGAAGGATGTCTATGGTTTCGATATCATCAGGCGATATTGAACTTAGATAACCACCTGGTACTCCGTCAATAATTATTAGCGGGGTTTTGTCTCCATCTACAGAAGAAACACCTCTTAGCTGAAATTCAACGCTTGAATTTGGATCTCCACCTCCAGAGCGTGAAATTGCCAGTCCGGCAACTTTACCTGATAATAGTTCAAGAGGAGACTGGTAAACTGCTCCCTGAACAAAATCTTCTTTTTTTACAGATGCAATAGAACTGGTAATTTTTCCTTTCTTCATTGTTCCATATCCAATTGCAACAACTTCATCAATTCCAATCGATTCTTCCTGCATGGCTATATTAATCGTACTTTTACCATTAATCGCTATTTCCTGTGTCTTCATTCCCATAAAAGAAAATAATAATGTTGCATTTGAAGGAATATCAGTAAGAGAATAATTACCTTTATTATCGGTAATGGTTCCAATCGTTGTTCCTTTTATAACGACAGTCACCCCTGGCAACGGAGCGCCAGAAGAATCAGTTACTTTACCTGTTATTTTTTTCTGCTGTAATGCAGAAATAAAAGATGTATTGTTACTAATGGATAACAAAATCTGACGATCTTTAATTTCATAGTTTATGTCAGTACCTTTAAACACTTCTTTTAAGACATTGTCAATATTCTTATTTTTAATATCAACAGAAACATTCTGATCAACATTGACAAGTTTACCGTTGTACATAAAAAAATAATCAGTTTGATTTTCTATCTGACCGAGCACCTGTTTTATGGTGGCATTTTCCATTTTTAGATTCAAAGATTTATCCTGCCCTTAGAGGGAAACGGAAAATCCCTGAAATACGGATATAAGTATAACGAATAAAGTTAATCTCATCATTAAAAATAGTTTAGATTTCCATGCTTTATTCAACACGGAAAAAATTTTAAATTGTTTTTTTTTCATACATTTGTTAAGTTTTATATTTTAAAATAAACTTTTGCCCGTCAGGGCATTGTGACAAGGAGCGATATTGGAAGTATTGCTCCTTCTTTTTTTTGTTTCATAGGCGTTTTTTATAATTTATTTAGTTCTATTTCTTATTTAAAATAATTGTTTTTATTCCATAACTGCCATCTTTTAATCGTTTTCCAGGGACAACTGTATATCTTATGGGAGAGGTTCTGCAAAAAAGGTTAATAATCTGTTCAATGGTTTCGTTTTGAAAAGTAGCGGTATATATATAATTATTAATTTCAGGATCTGCTATTTTTATTTTCACATTAAACCAGCGGTTAAGCTTTCTGACTACTTCTTTTATAGAATCATCTTTAAAAATCAGCTGTCCCTTAGTCCATGAAATATATTTCTCTGGATTAACGTCATTAAGTATAATCTTTTTACTACCATTTTCGTATACTGCCCTCTGTCCGGGTTTCATTTCGGTAATTAATCGGTTTTTAGAACAGGCAATGGATGAGTCCATTAGTTGAACTTTTCCATCCGTTAATACAACCTCCGTACATTTTTCATCATCATAATTCATAGCATCGAATTTTGTACCAACCACTTTCACGTTAATTTTCCCCATATGAACAATAAATGGATTTTTTTTATTTTTGGAGACATGAAAAAATGCTTCTCCTTTTAACTTTACATCACGGAATTTTCCTGTAAAAGAAGAAGGATATTTTAAACTCGAACATGAATTCAGACAGACTTCAGTTCCATCAGGAAGCTGAAACTGTGATCTTATTCCACCAGAAGTTGTTATATTCTGCCAGGCTACTGAAGAAGATTCAATTTTATTTCCATGCATAAAATAAATTGCTCCTGCAATCAGTACAGGGAAAAATAATATTGCAGCAATACGTTGGCAGTAAAAAATAATTTTATTTTGATGTTTTAAAGAAACAACATATGTTTTTTTATGGACATTGGATAAAGCCTCCGGCGTGTTATATCCTTTCATCTCAGAAAGAAGATTCATTGAAAGTCTGAGTTTTTTTGTCTCTTCAAAAATATTCAGGTTTTCTTCCGAAGCATTTTTCCATTCTTCCAGAACCTTCTCGTCTTCTTCGGAAATGGTTCCTGAAAAATAAGAGGCTAATAACTGATCGTAATCTATGTTTTTTTTCTGCTGCATAATGATAATAAAATCTTACCCTTTATATGAAGACAACTCTCAGGTAAAAATCACATATACGATTACAAAAAAGATTATTTAAGCAGCCAGAAGAGTATGGCAGAAGGCAAGAAATCTTTTAATTCCACACGAAGAAATTTTAAGGCATTGCTGATCTGTAGTTCAACCGTTCGCTTTGACAGACCTAATTTTTCAGCAATTTCTCCGTTATTTTTTCTCTTAATACGATTAAGTATAAATATTTCCCTGCAACGGGGAGGGAGTTTCTGTATAGATTTTTCAATAATTCCGGTAAGTTCTGATTCTGTAAAAGTCCAGTCTGTGTAATTCACAGAAGGATCTTTAATCACCTTATTTTTATATTGTTCTTTAACCTTTACATGCTTCAGATAATTGAGTGTCCGGTTTTTAACTGAAATAAAAAAATAAGACTTTAACGAGGAGGTAATTTCCAATTTGGAACTATTAATCCACAGGGAAACAAAAAAATCCTGAACGATGTCCTCTGCTACAGCAGAATCGTCTGCCCAATGTCTCGAATAGGCACATAATCCAGAATAATAATAATTGAAGACAAAGTCAAAAACGACCTTATTCTTATTTTTTATTCCTGATATGAGATATTTTTCTTCCAAAATTCAGAGATAAATTTATTCTTATTAAAAGTATTCTTATTAAAAGTATTAAAAATTTTATTCTTATTTAATTTCCGGTGTACAAATATTTAAAGATCACAAAATATTGTCTACGAATCATCTACCGGATATTATAAAACTTATGCATTAGCATAAGTTTTATAAGGAAGACTCACCATTTCTTATGTTTCATCATAAGCATATCTCATACGGGAATGTTCAAGAGGAAGCAGTTCGAAATTTTTCCGGACTATCAGGCAAAACAGTCAGGCCGCTATATATAACTATTAATTGAGCAGGTGGTAAATAAAAATCCTGTTTTATATAAATAAATTGTCAATCAAAATCACTGGTAATGATTACATACCCCATATATATTTATGCCTCTATTATCTGCAATCCCTTTGGGCTTGCAGATAATGGGGTTCGGGTTGGTGCAATCAGTCTGCCCTTAGGGACAGACTGATAATATTGGGTTAATGTAATTCGCTATGCGAACTGCACCAACCGAACCCTAATAACTTTATGCCTTGACTTTTATCTTATCTTCTTTATTTATCTCTTCTCCTTTAAAAAATTTCAGCTAATTTAAAGTTCATTTTTCATTTTTTGGAAATATGCAATACTTTTCCTTATATCTTTCATTTTCTGAGGAGAATCTTCAGTCTCGTACTCAATTGAGAAAAATCCTTTGAAATTCTGTTTTTTTAACTCCTTCATCATACCCTTCACATCGCAAACTCCTTCTCCCCAGATAGTATCTTTAGAGTCAGCTCCTTCTTTATCAACATCTTTGAAATGAAGCCACAGAACTCTTCCCCTGCAAGTCTTTAATGCTTCCAAAGGTTTTATACCCATTCTATTCCAGTGTCCAACATCTGAACATGAGCCTATATGATGACTCAATCCACTCACCTCTTTCATAAAATATTCAGGATTCCAATAT
>Ga0172378_10002907_pt1 | contig 16080 bp, 15 predicted proteins | sample GrowelOW332metaG_FD_119755 | JGI IMG/M metagenome (GOLD analysis project Ga0172378, IMG submission 119755) | Groundwater microbial communities from an aquifer near a municipal landfill in Southern Ontario, Canada - Pumphouse #3_1 metaG | ecosystem: Environmental > Aquatic > Deep subsurface >... | reverse complement strand
GCTCTCCAAGTCATCAGCAATAATGAGCAAAGGTTTGTGAGATTCTACAACTTTTTGAAGTAAAGGCAATATATCTTGGATGTTAGTTACTTTCATATCAGTAACCAAGATATATGCATCTTCAAGATTACACTCCATCTTTTCTCTATCAGAAACCATATAAGGCGAAATATAACCTTTGTCGTACTGCAAGCCTTGAGTAACCACCAATTCGGTTTCTGTTCCTCGGGATTCGTCGACGGAAATAACACCATCTTTACCGACTTTTTCCATTGCTTCCGCAATATTTTTACCTATTTCCACATCTCCGGAAGAGATGGTAGCAACAGATTCAATATCGGCGTTTGTGTCGATTACTTTTGTCCGCTTCAACAATTCTTCTGAAACAGCTTTACCGGCTTTTTCAATTCCTTTTCTAACAAATACTGGATTTGCACCATTATTCACGCTGGACAATCCTTTGTGAATAATAGCTTGAGCGAGAATAGTAGCGGTTGTCGTTCCATCACCAGCGGTATCATTGGTTTTGTTAGCAACTTCGTAAACCAATTTTGCACCCATATTTTCGAACTTGTTCTTCAGTTCAATCTCTCTAGCAATGGTAACTCCATCATTTGTAATAAGGGGAGATCCGTATCCTTTGTCCAAGACAACATTTCTTCCTTTCGGTCCCAATGTCAATTTTACAGTATTAGCTAGTTGGTCAATTCCAGCGACCATTTCATTTCTAGCATCTTCACCAAATTTAATTTCTTTAGCCATAACAATACCTCCCTAATTATTCGATAACTCCGATAATATCATCGGCTCTAACTAACAAGTACTTTGTATTGTTTTCCTCGTAGTCAGTCGATGTATATTCTTTATATATAACTTTTTGACCTACTTTTAAATCTATCTTTTCCAATTTTCCTTCGTCGTTTCTTCGACCAGGACCTACCGCAACAACAGTCGCAGTGTTTGATTTATTTTTAGTATCTGCAACAATAATACTACCAACCTTTTTTTCGGTCTTAACCTGCTGTAATACAACATAGTCATTTAATGGTTTTATCATTTTACAAATCCTCCTTAATTCGTTTGATACTATTATTGTAATCATTGCTTTAGCAATGTCAAGCGTTGAGTGCTAATTTTTTTTAAGTCGCTTTTCCCCTGCTAATTTTTCATATAAATACCGTCTCTTATTGGATTTTTTATAATTCTTTAGCGATTTTTGCGGCTACAAGAGCATTGTTTTTCATTAAGGCTATATTAGATTCAAGGGAGGTTCCGCCGGTCAATTCAACTATTCCTGCAAGCAAATATGGGGTTGTATCTTTTCCTTTTATTCCTTTTTTCTCACAATCGGAAACGGCTTGCTCAATGACTTTTTCCATCTTGTCGCCATCTAAAGAGTATTGTTCAGGAATCGGATTTCCGATGATCATTCCTTGTCCAATACCGAGAGTAGCGGTCGCGTTAATAAGATCAGCCGCCTCTTTGGGGCTGTTCACTTTTGCTTCTAATTTATAATTTGATTTAGCCGTGTAAAACAATGGAAGGACATCTGTCTTGTACCCAACAACTGCCACGCCTTTCGTTTCTAAGTATTCAAGAGTCAATGGTATATCCAATATGGCTTTTGGTCCGGAGCAAACAACTGCAACCGGAGTGCGAGAAAATTCTTCCAAATCTGCGGATATGTCAAAAGTCTCCTGAGCTCCTCTATGAACTCCGCCCAATCCACCAGTAGCAAAAATCTTAATATTCGCCATATTCGCTAAAATCATTGTTGCCGCAACGGTAGTTGCTCCTGATTTTCCGCTCGCTACACAGTAAGCGATATCTCTTCTCGATACCTTCATAACTTCCGCTTGACGACGCCCGAATTCTTCAATTTCATCCGGAGTCATTCCAATTTTAATCTTTCCATCAAGGATTCCTATTGTCACGGGAATTGCCCCTGCATCCCTTATAATCTTTTCAGCAGCAAGCGCTGTCTCTACATTTTTAGGATATGGCATTCCATGAGAAATAATTGTAGTTTCTAAAGCGACTGCGGGCTTACCTGAAAAATCCGGTAAAGTCCCAACGTATTCTTTCAACTGATCGATATTCATAAGATTCTCCTTATCTATTTATATTTATTATATTCCTTAATTTGTTATTTGATTAAGTATTTTTATAGAAAAAAGACACTTACTTTAACGACACAAATTCTTTATCTGGATTTTTAATCGTATTTAAGGGTTTAATTAACGCAATAAATATTATTGAAATGAATGCAGTAATTGCTAAAGAAATAAATATAAAAGTATAAGATGTCACACTGATTATTGTCGTGCTAGACAAATTAATAAGAGCACTCAGTGTTTCGTTTGCAGCAACAGCTAAAAAGAAACCTTTATTCACATATTTTTTATCTATAACATCTGATAACAAATACAAATTTGCAGATATTATCAATCCGTATGTCACACCTCTCAGTAATTGTGCGGAAAGATATACGTAGTTGTTTAATCCCGGAATCGCAAAAATACTAAGTCTAATCACCAAGCAAGATGCAGAGATAATAAACATTGCTTTTAAAGATTTAAATTTCCTAAATTTCGAGGCGACAACCAAAGTCAGTGCTTCCACAACCATAGAGGCGGAAGTGAAATAGCCAAATGTAGAATCAGGAATCTCTAGGTATGAAGTATAGAGATTATAAATATTATCCGAACTCCAATGAATTCCCAAGATAAAAATTATGCTTAAAAAATAGTATATGTAATTTTTACTCTTGAATACTTCTTTTGTCTTAACTGGTGCTTCTTTGGATTCGCGTTCTGAAATATCAAAATCCGATCTATCAAATTTGATGAATACAAAGACAATTCCAGAAAGAAGCATGAGAATTCCTCCAACTAAGAAAACATGTTTGTATCCAATGGAAGATATGAGAACTCCTCCGACGAAAGTTGAAAAAATATATGCTATAGTTCCAAACACTCGAATAGAAGAATATGATTTATCTACTTTATTTGCGACATAAATAATAAATGTATCGAATAAATTGTAAAAAGAATTAGAACAAAAACAGCATATACAATCGAATAAGAGTACCCACCAAAAGTTGGTTATAAAGCCACTTAGAGAAATAAAAGTTCCTTCAATCAAAATCCAAAGGATAAATATAATTCTATTAACTTTTAGATTTGTCGCTATTTTTGATAAAACAATATTTCCTAAGATTGCCATCCCCGGAATCACTCCTAAAAGTATGCCAACCTGTATATTCGTGAAACCAAGAGTTGAAAAATATCTAGTTAAAAATGCGTAAAATAGCGCATCACCAAAAAAACGGATAAATGCAACAAAGATAATTTTAATATAATTTCTTCTATCTAAATACATAATTATTTACTGACTAATATTATTACATCAGGGAAAATATAACAAGGTTAATAATAATTTGGAACAAAGGAAAAAAACACCATCTAAGGCGGTCCAACTCGTGTCATTTATATGGGTTGTTTTATATAAAATATTCCTTTATAGAAGTAAGTGGGGAGGAATACTACTTCGCGTTGAATCTAACGCAATCGGATCGAACTAATCACTTAAAGCTTACAATACTAATCGACTTATTCCATGACCAGGCTCGTAAACGAATTTGACACGAACAACGACTACAAATATCTAATAGCCTTAACTTCCGGTATTCCTCCCACTACTTATAATTTGTCACATTTTTACTTAATAGCAAATATAATCGGCCAAAAATATAATTAATTAATATTTCCGCAAAATTTTATGACCCTCTTCACTGATTATACATTCAATACTTGCAATAAATTAATATAACAATTCCTCGCAGTATTTTTCTCTTTTGGTTTATTTTAAAAATTTGTTGACATCAATTTTTATACGTGATACATTTGAAACAACCAAAAAAGGAGGAAAAAATTATGTCTTTAGATTTAAAAATCACAAGCTCATCTTTTAACGCCTCTTTTTATTACTACTATTATTACTGCTATTCAAGCGGTATTCTTTCTCAAGGAAAATAATAGTAGCAATTCCTTGGTAAGAATATAAATTACCAAGGTTAAGATAAAATTAAAAAATACTGAACCTGGGTAATTTATACTCAGGTTTTTTTAAAATAAAAATTAAAATGGAGGTTAACAAAATGAAAAAACTAAATTTACTATTACTACTAGGCGTAGCGACCACATCTGCTATGGGTCTATCCTCTTGCGGAAGCGATTTGACTGAGATTGGAATCCTACAGTTCGGTACTTTCGATGCTTTGGAAAACTGTAAAGATGGATTTATTTCCGCTCTTGAAGATGCCGGATTTGTCGATGGCGAAAATGTTAAATTCACAATCCAAAATCCGGAAGGAGACTCGTCAACTCAAGATTCGATGGCTATCAATTTAGCGACAAATTCCGATATGGTATTCGGGATATCTACTGGTTCATCACAAGCGTTAAAAAATGCGGTAGAAGATCAAGGAAAGGATACGCCAGTATTATTCTCAGCGGTTACCGATCCGGTTGCGGCTGGCCTTGTAACATCTTTCACAGAACATGGGAATGTCGTTGGTACTTCCGACGCTGGCCCGACGGACAAGAATATAGAATTATTTACAGAGTTTGAAGGAATAGATAAGATTGGTATTATTTATAATTCTGCTGAATCTAATTCGATCATTCAAAAAAATGAGGCAGTAGAAGCCTGTGAGGAATTGGGATTAACTTTAGTCGATGGAGGAATATCTTCGCAAACCGAGATTGATTCAACAATTCAAAATTTCGTAGCCCAAGGAGTACAAGGATTATTCATCCCCACCGACAACACAATTGCCCTTGCAATTGAAGGCATGAAAGATACGCTTGAAGAGAACAAAATTCTCACTGTTTGCGCTGATGCTCTAGTCACAGCTGAAGGTGGATCACTAGGTTACTCTGTTGATTACGAAAATCTCGGAGAAACCACTGGAAAAATGGCGGCAAAAATTTTGAACGGAGTTGACATTTCGACAATTCCTTGCTCAAAATCGGAATCTTTCCCTCTTTCTCTTCGAGAAGATTTCTTCACAAATACAGGAATAGCCATTCCCGAATCAATTCAAGCCATACTAGAAAGTCAGGAAGCCTAAGAAAATGAATTGGGGATCAATATTGGAATTTCTTGGAACTGACGCACCTACTCAAGGGTTAATATGGACCATATTTGCCCTCGGTGTGTTTGTTTCCTATCGGATATTAGACGTTGCTGATTTGTCGGTTGAATCGCTGTTTCCTTTTGCGGGAATTTTATCTTTGCTTTTTGTAAACAATGGAATTCATCCTATACTAGCGATTCTCATTGCGGTGATTCTTGGTGGAATTATCGGATTTATCAACGGATGTCTACATATATATTTTAAAATTAATCCACTGCTTGCTGGTATCATAATAATGGTCGCGTTATATTCTCCGAATGTCATTATATCCAGCGGAAACATATCTTTAAACACCGATACATACACTATATTTACAGGATTAAATACCGTGATTGATAACTATGTTGTCAGCAAACTGTTAATTCTGGGGTTCATAACTCTTGGAATAATGGCACTTATGTACTGGTTCTTTGGAACAGAGCTGGGCCTTTCGTTAAGAGCGGCCGGTAAGAACATAAACATGGCGCGAGCTCAAGGAATTAACACGAATTCCCGTTATTTATTGGGAATGGTTTTCTCAGCTATTCTCATCTCTTTATCTGGGGCTCTGTATGGTCAAATGATCAAGCACGTTTCACCGGATGCAGGAAAAGGTAGCATTGTTATCGGTCTCACCATCATTTTCCTAGGTGAAGTTCTACTGGGACACAGATCTTTCAAACTTTCCCTCTTTTCGGTCGCACTCGGCGGAATTATTTATTGGCTCATTATCGACATTATCATTCAAATACCAGGATTTAACACAAACTATTTGAATTTGTTAAAAGGAATTTTAATAACCTTCGTGGTAGTCATACCAGAAATAAAAAAATTCATTTCAAAACGAGCTAAAAATAAGGGTCAAAAACCTTTAAAGGAGAACGACTAAAATGATAAAACTTGAACATTTGTGTAAGGATTTTGTATCGAACAATCCTTTGCTTCCTGTCAACAAAGTGCTTAAAGATATAAACTTAACCATAAACGATGGAGATTTCATAAGTGTGATTGGATCTAATGGGTCTGGAAAATCTACTTTGCTAAACACTATCAGCGGATCTTATCTACCAACTTCGGGGAAAATCTATTTTGATGATACTGACGTGACTCAGTTAAAGGATTTCAAACGAGCAAAATACATTGGTCGCGTCTTCCAAGATCCGAATGTTGGAACTATTGGAGATATATCAATTGAAGAAAATTTAGCTCTCGCCTTTAAACGCGGCGAAAGAAGAGGATTAAGCTGGGCATTAAAGGAAGAATATGAAAAAGTATATGCTCGTCATCTTACTCCGCTAAATCTAGGAATCGAGAATAGACTGCACGAAAAAATAAGTACACTTTCGGGAGGGCAAAGACAGTCAATCACACTGTTGATGTCTATCTTAAAAAAGCCAAAACTACTACTTCTAGATGAGCATACCGCAGCTTTAGACCCCAAAACTTCAAAGAAAATTATGGAATTGACTAAAGATTTGGTCGAAGAAAACAAATTGACAACTTTGATGATTACGCACAATATGCGTGACGCCTTGAAATATGGAAATCGTTTAATAATGTTATCAAATGGAAGAATAATAGCTGATTTCTCCTCGAGTGAGAAAAATAGACTAACAATTGAAGATCTCTACGATAGATTTGATAAAGCAGAAGAAGATACTTCATTTGCTACAAACATAAATTAAAATATTGCATCCCCAATATTAAAGCCGCCTAGTAAACACTGGGCGGCTTTTCCATAAAAAAAATCCCGATTGCCGGGATTTATTATTAAAAATATTAACGATATGAAATTCCAACAAAGATAAGAATGGCGTCCACTAAGTTGAGAATTCCTAGCCAAATTGCAGCTGCTCCTAAACCCGCATCATAATTTCCATAGAGCGGAATTGTGCATAACCAAAGAACTGCTGAAGTCACAAAGAATGCGATTGATATAAATCCGACAATATCAGATTTTTGCATAAACCAGGCTAATATTATACCGATGGCCATGATGATAAATGCAGATAACAATCCGGGATTAACTCCAGTGTATTCCGATCCGAATATCATCTTGAACATATTGAAATTGTAATAATATCCCTGTATGTTGTCATTTTCATATGACAATCCGTTTGCAAACAACAGTAAGAAGCTCAATACTCCAACCGCAACTGCGATTATTGAAAAAATTTTCTTTGTCGATATTGCGTCTTGTTTTTTTCGTTTTGTGTAAGGCATTGGTTTCCCCTTTCATAACTATATTATATTATCACATTTAAAATACAATATGAAACAATAGTTTTTCAACAATTAATTAAAAAATCTTTTACCTAAGTTTTTAGTTTATTTCCTACATATTGTTGTTTTATTTTTGAATATTTATATGTGAAAATTTTTCGCTCTTTCTAAACTTTTTCTAAGAATTTTTTCTAAGGATATAATATAGAGAATATAAAAATTTAAATAAAAACCCTTAGGTAATAATTTATTATTGGAAGTTCCACCTCTATTTTCGGAGGTTATTTATACCTTCGCAAACTTTTCAATATAGAGAAAATGAAACAGTTTTAGTATCTACGTATAATTAATTGAAGATTATACTCAATTAATTGAGTGATTCTATCTTATGCTTTTCTTTCTCGCGGAATAAAACATTACTATATTTTATATATATCTTGTATATAATTATAAAAAAAACAAAAATAATGATATTATTATATGCAAAGAAGGAACTTATTATGACAGAATTTTTATTGAAATTATTTGTTAAGGATTATAAGAATGTCAAAGATTCGAAGGTTCGTACAAAATACGGAGTATTAGGATCAATATTTGGGTTAATATCTAATTTTGTTGCTTTTCTTTCAAAAATAATAATTGGACTACTTTCCGGAAGTATTTCCGTTATTGCTGATGCTGTCAACAACCTTGGAGACATAGGTACATCGGGATTAACCCTATTCGGATATAAAATATCTTCTAAGCCTGCAGATCGCGATCACCCTTATGGTCATCATCGAATGGAATATATCATTTCTCTTATCATTTCAGTAGTTATCATATCTTTAGGAATTAACATTGTTATCCAGGGGATAAATTCAATAGTGTATCCCGGTGATAAGTACGAATCCTTTCCCTGGGTTTCTTTCATAATTTTGTGTTTGACAATTTTAATCAAATTAACTCAATCATTTTTGTACAGTTCTTTGAGCAAGAGAATAAATTCCATGCCCTTAAAAGCAACTGCTGTTGACTCTCGAGATGATGTGATTTCGACTGTATTTGTAATACTTGGAATTGTTATTTCCTATTTCACCGGATTTACTCAAATCGATGGTATATTGGCTATTCTTGTCTCCATTTTTCTTATTTATTCTGGAATAGATATTTTGCGGCAAGCCGCAAATATGCTGATTGGCGAAACCCCTGAAAAAGAAATAGTTCAAAGATTCATCAAATTGCTTGAATCAACCCCTGAGGTTTTGGGGGTCCACGACATTAAGATACATTGCTATGGACCGAGTGCTACATTTGCTTCAGCTCACGTTGAAGTAGACGGCTCAAAAGATGTATTCATGTTGCACGATATGATTGACAATCTTGAGAACAAGAGTTTAAAGATTTTGAAAATCAATACAGTCTTGCATATGGATCCAATAAAAGTTAATGATCCTGAAACAAATAGGTGTAAAAAGATTGTTAGAGATGCCTTACAAGAAATAAATACCAAGTTGACTTTCCACGACTTTCGCATCGTTTCCGGACCCACACATATCAACGCTGTTTTCGATATAGTTTTTCCTTACGAAGAAACAAACAACAAAAAGAAAATACTTGAGCAACTTAGAGCAATAATAAAGAAAAAGGATCCTAAAATCCGTCCCGTTGTCACATGCGACAATGAATATACATATATCAGCAGCAAATCTGACGAATGATAACACCTTTTGTATTTCGCTTAACCAGTCATGGATTTTCTCAATCAATTTACTTTGAAGAAGAATATATATATAATTTAAAAGTTGAGTGTTACTCACTCAGAAGCAAAGGATAAATATTATGGAAATTAAAAAGAAAAAACTCACCGATCAAGAACTTGCTCGAAGAGCAAAACTATCTCGATACGAAGAGCTAGGTGTCAACCCTTTCGGACATCGCTTTGAAAGAAATTCCTTCTCGGAAGAATTAAAGACAAAATACAAAGAATTCACTGAAGAAGAATTAGAACAAAATAATGATTCTTTCATCCTAGCAGGTCGTATTAGATTTATTAGAAAGATGGGGAAAGCATCTTTCTTTAACATTCAAGATAGACAAGGAATGCTTCAATGCTACATTCGTTTAGATAATGTTGGAGAAGATAATTATAAGGTTTTCAAACTTTCCGACTTAGGTGATATTGTTGGTGTTGAAGGAACTTTGATGAAGACGAGAACAGGTGAATTAACCTTGAGAGTCAACAAGTTCACCCACCTCACAAAAGCTTTAAAACCTCTTCCGGAAAAATTCCACGGGTTAACCGATATCGAAGAAAGATATCGCAAACGTTATCTTGACCTAATCATGAACGATGAAGCTCGAAAGATCGCGTTTATGCGTCCGAAAATAATCCGTGAGATTCAACACTATTTAGATGGGCTCGGATTTGTGGAAGTTGAAACTGCTATACTTCAACCAATTCTCGGCGGTGCTTCCGCTCGTCCTTTCATCACACACCACAACGCATTAGATAAAGATTTTTATCTAAGAATTGCTACAGAATTAGCCTTGAAAAAATTGATTGTTGGTGGAATGGAAAGAGTATATGAAATTGGTAGACAGTTCCGCAACGAAGGAATGGATACAACTCACAATCCTGAATTCACTTCTATGGAATTGTATCAAGCATACGGTGATTTGCAATCCATGATGGATTTAACCGAAAATATGTTCAAAAACATTGCTAAAAATGTCACTGGAAGTACAACTATAACTTGGCTTGGTCATGAAATTGATCTCAGCAAAGATTTCAAGAAAGCATCGATGGTTGACCTTGTTAAGGAAAAAACTGGAATTGACTTTGCTAAAGTCACATCCACTGAAGAAGCCTTAAAGTTAGCCAAAGAAAACGACGTTCCTGTCGAGCCTCACTTCACTTATGGACACGTAGTCAACGCTTTCTTTGAAAAGTACGTTGAAGATTCTCTAATACAACCCACCATAGTTTATGGACATCCAATCGAAATTACACCTTTAGCAAGAAAAGATGAGAAGGATCCGAGATTCACTCAAAGATTCGAATTGTTTATTTGCTGCAAGGAATTTTGTAACGCCTATACTGAATTGAACGATCCATTGGATCAGCGTGAAAGGTTCGAAGCTCAAGTTAAAGAAAAAGAAAAGGGAAACGAGGAAGCGAATGAACTCGACGAATCATTCCTTGATGCCTTAGAGTATGGCTTACCCCCGACAGGTGGTATTGGATTTGGAATTGACCGCATGATTATGTTCTTTACTGGATCAGATTCAATTCGCGACGTTATACTGTTCCCGACTATGAAACCTATAGATTAATTGTTTATATCGCAATTTTTCTTAAAGAAATAACCGTATCTTTTATTTCTAAAACTAATGCAGCTTTTTAAATAACAATTGCTGTATTAGTTTTCTTTTTGGAATTTTTTTAATAGCATTTTTTATGCATTTTCACCCTTATTATATAATTATTCATTGATATTAAATTCATGTTGTACGAGTGATATATCCCATTTTTAGATTCAAAATTTTGTATAATTAATTACGATTTAAAGAGGATACATAATCATGAATTTAGAAATAGTACTATATACCGATCACAAACAAGGAAAACTAGTTGCTTTTCAAAATGATAAAAAAGTAGGTTATTTAACCTACGCAATGAAAAATTGTTCAATTGTAAATATCACTGATCTTACCCTTATAAAAGGATATGAGCAGCAAAACATTGAAAAAGAATTAATTGATTCCATAGCTGAATTGGCTCGCAATAATAGAAAACAAATCATCGCTGAAAGTAAATTTGCTAAATTGCTTTTGGAAATGGACAAATCATACCAAGATGTTTTGAATCCTAAGGAAATCAATCAAGTACTCGCTTAATATTTTCTCGGTCAATTACCAATTGTGACTTTAATTGATCGATAGATTTGAATTTTTTCTCGTGCCTAATAAATTTAACGAAGTTTAATTTTACTTTTTTCCCGTAGATATCAGTGTTGCATTCGAAAATATTCGTTTCAATTATAGATTGCCTCAATTTATTTATCGTGGGATGTATTCCTACATTTGTCATAGAGTCATACTCTTTGCCATCAATTTCAATTTTAGTTGCATACACTCCATTGCGAGGAAGAACGTAATCGCTAGTCAATTGAATGTTAGCGGTAGGGAAACCCGTAATTGTGGTTCCAGCATTATACCCATGAACTACCTCACCTTTAATAAAATACTTTCTTCCAAGCAATCGATTAGCTCGCATAATTTCACCTTCGGTTATATATTTGATTATTGTCGAGGTCGATATTTTCTTTCCGTTATCCAAAATGTATCCTACGACTTCGACATCGTAGTATTTTTTTAACATTTCAACATCACCTTTGGCTTTGCGACCAAAGCGGAAATCTTCTCCTACAAATATTTTATTAATATTCAGTGGTTTCAAATATTTTTGAATAAATTCAATGGGTGAAAGTTGCATCAGTTCCCGTGTGAATTCAACAACGTAAAGATAGTCAACATTTAAAGCGCTCAAACTTTCTCTTCTATCTGCAACTGTAGTGATAATTCCTTCTTTTCTCTTCTTAGTAATTCTTTTTAAAGATCCTTCAAATGTCAGTACAGCTAATTTTGCATCTATAGATTTCGCCTGTTGTATCAAATATTTATGACCGACGTGTAAACCATCAAAAAAACCTAAACAAAGGTTTATTTTTTCTTTGCTTCCTTTGAAGGAACCTATTTTACCATTCAGTTTATATTCAATCATACGAACTCCTTAACAACTTTAAACCAACCTCTTCCTATATTTTTATAAAGGGCGATAGCACATTCGTCGGCATCAACTAATAGAACTACATTTTTATCCAAATCCAATTTTATATCAGCTCCATTTCTAGCTCGCTTAGCGTTCTCCCCATCGATTTTTAAGTGGTATATATCTGAATAGAAGCGGGAAATGTCGATGATATCTTCCGTTTTTATATCTTCAATTTTTTTCGCTTGCTTTACGCTAAATCTTCCAACTCTCGTTCGTCTCAACTCAACTAAAGTTCCAACTTCACCCATCTTCTTAGCAATATCTTCACCGAGCGTGCGAATATATGTTCCTTTTGAAACCGATGCGATAAACAATAGTTCCTTTTGTTCCTTGTCGTAAGAAATAAATTCTATTTCTTTTATATTAATCTTTCTTTTCTTGCGTTCGACTATTTGATTCTTTCGCGCCAATTTATACAAAGGCACTCCATCAATTTTTAAGGCGGAGTACATTGGTGGAAGTTGCATGCTTTCGCCTTGGAAAGAAGAAAGAACTTCTCTCGTCTCTTGTTCGCTGTGCTCTTCAACTTCTTTTCTTTCAATAATATCTCCAGTAATATCTGCTGAGGTAGTTTTAATACCTAATTTCAACTTTGCTACATATGTTTTATCCGCGCTTTCCAATTCGTTCAAAAGTTTGGTTCCCTTGTTGACTCCACAAATGATGAGACCAGTCGCAAAAGGATCTAAAGTGCCAGCGTGTCCAACTTTTTTGGTGGAAAAGATTCTCTTTAATCCGACTTCTTCGCGCGTGGTCGATTGACCTCTTTTTTTATCTAATAACACTAATCCATTATATTTCATACGTTTTTACCACAAATATTATATAATTAATAGCGTTAGATATCTATCAATATGAGGAAAAGACATGACATCTGAAAAAATATTGCTGGCTTGCATTAGAAAAGCCGATTACAATTTTAACTTAATTCAAGACGGAGACAAGATTCTCGTTGGTCTTTCTGGCGGAAAAGATTCCTATGCCTTGATTAAGATTTTAAATCGCTATTCAAAATTCAAAAATAAAAATTTTGAGTTTACCGCTTTATTCATAGATCTAGGATTCGGATCTGACGCGAATCCACTGATTGAATTCTGCAAAAAGGAAAACATTAATTTAATCGTTCAACCTGCTCAAGACGTGGCAAAAATTCTCAATCAACACAAGAAGAATAATCTTTTACCATGCTCGATTTGTTCCAGGATGAAAAAAGCTATCATCAATCAAGCTGCTCATAAATATGGAGCGAACAAAGTTGCATTTGCTCACCACGCAGACGACGCAATAGAAACTCTATTCATGAATATGACATACGGCGGAAGATTTGCCACCTTTGCACCTAAAATGCATTTGGACAAGGAAGATATCACCTTCATTCGACCTTTTATATACGCAAGAGAAAAAGATATCATCGCATATTCAAAAAAAGAAAAATTTCCAATATTATCCAATCAATGTGGAAATGATAAGAAGACCAAGCGCGAAGAGTTTAAAATCTTTCTCGATGATTACTATAAAAAGTATCCAGCCGCTAAAACAAATTTTGTTTCTATGCTGTTGAATCAAGAAAAAATGCAACTGTGGTTTGATGATTTTGTATATGGATTTGACGATGGTTGCTATGTAAAAAAAGTTTCAACACCTTCGGATATGGCCAGGTGCTACCTCATTCGCAAAGAAGTTTTTATGAAAGAGCAATCAGTTCCACTCGACGATGAAATTGATATAGATGACACTGTATATACGCATTATTTATTCTTCACTGATCAAAATATTCCTGTAGGAACCATGAGAGTACTTATTGATAAAGATAAACACATCGCACTATTTGGTAGAATAGCTATTCTCAAAAAATATAGAGGAAATAAATATGGCCAGCGCATGGTGTGTCAGGTAGAGAAACTACTTTCGCAAAGAATCACTCCGCTCACAGTTAAACTTGCTGCTCAATCAAGGGCAGTTGATTTCTACAAAACTATTGGATACAGAATAACATCAGATAAGTTTGTAGAAGCGGGTATAGAGCATTACCGCATGGAAAAGTTCATTAAATTTCCTATTCTAGATAAAAAGAAAATATATTAGAATGAGTGTATAGGTGGTATACAAGTGAGATATTTTGTAAATTATGGCAGCATAGTTGGAAACAAAGATAATGTAAAGAGAGAAAAGTTGCGCCTTCAAGCGTACAACCTGACAATCAATTTTTTAAATCGAGGAAAGGAAAGCGAAAACTATATTTACGAGCGCTTTGCTTACCTGAAAAACTATTTTGAGTCTCAGGAATTTTGTCGAACATATTTTCTTTCACCTTTTGTCATAAACCAATCTCAATTGGTTCAAGATTTAATTTCATTCATCATGTCTTCTGGAGAAACAAATCAATTCAACAAAATAATAGATGAGATTAAGAGAGAAGTAGAATTGATTAAGCCAAGCAAAACTTTCCAAAGTATACGAAAGATTCAAACGAGTACTGCCGATGAATTTTTAGAAAAATATTATTCGAAAGAGTCACCATCGGAAGAGATGTATCTAACTGATGACGATGAATATAAATTACTTAAGCAGATTGCACTAGATGGCTACCGCAAAGGTGATGAAAAATTATCTGTCCTTCACGCTCAGCTTTTATATCGCGATGTCAAAGATAGAAAAAGCTTGGATCAGGTTATTATTCTCGCTGAAAAATTGCACAAAAAATTTGAGAAAAATATCGACTTAATTTTGCTCATCGCTACATGCTACTACAATCAATACTACCAGGATAAAGACAAAGGAAAAAAATCGCTATATTGGTACAAGCTTGCTGCGACAAAGTTTAATGAATCTAGCGCTATATTTATGGTGGGGCTCATATACTTTTTAGGAATGGGAGTTCAAAAAAATGTTGATTTAGCTCTTTCATACTGGGAAAAAGCGGCTGAACTTAACGACTCAGATGCCATTGCGTGCATTGGTATATATTATCTTTCAAAAGGAGATAAACAAAAGGCTCGCCCCTATCTAGAAAGGTCAGCAGCCACTGGCGATTACAAATCTCTCTTGCTACTCGATACTGATTTCGACCGTGTTTAGTCTATATTACAATTAATTTATTGCTAAACTAACATACACGTGGTATCATTATTTTGCGACTTTTACGTGGTTATGACTTCCCTCGGATTATAACTAGGTTTAAGTTAAGTCATATTTATAAAGGAGGAAATATTATGGCATTAGAAAAAGCTGAGATTGCTAAGATTGTTAAGGAATTTGGTGAAAACGAACACGATACTGGTTCAACAAAAGTACAGGTTGCTATCATCACCAAGAGAATTCAAGAACTCACCACTCACTTAAAAGCCAACATTCACGATTACAGTTCAAAGAGAGCTTTGTTCGTATTAGTTGGTCAAAGACGTGGACTTCTTTCTTACTTAGACAACAAAGATCACGCCGCATATCTTGAATTAATCAAGAAACTCGGTATTAGAAAATACTAAATTTAAATTTGTCGATTTAAAGGAGAATTATTTCTCCTTTTTTTTGTAATATTAATTATGTAGTATAATTAACTTTTAAAAGTGAGGTTATTATGAAAAAAATTATTGTAATCGGTGGTGGTATAGCATCTTGCATGTACGCATACAAAGTAAAGAAAGAACATCCGAATTACCAAGTTACAATCGTTGAGAAATCGGATAAATTGCTAAAGCGAATTTTAGTCAGCGGAAACGGACGTTGCAATTTTTTCAACGAGGCTCTTTTGCGCAATAACGTATATGAATCTTACAACTATATGAGCTTTTTTGAATATTTCAATCTTGCTTCTCTATCGGAAGAGTTGTTGGAATTGCTTTCTGATATGGGCTTTGCATAT
>Ga0172378_10002906_pt1 | contig 16082 bp, 13 predicted proteins | sample GrowelOW332metaG_FD_119755 | JGI IMG/M metagenome (GOLD analysis project Ga0172378, IMG submission 119755) | Groundwater microbial communities from an aquifer near a municipal landfill in Southern Ontario, Canada - Pumphouse #3_1 metaG | ecosystem: Environmental > Aquatic > Deep subsurface >... | reverse complement strand
AGTACCCGGTGAATGGTATCTGCACTCGGCGTTCCGTTTTTCAATCCGATTACGCGCGACAGCCGCTCTTTCTGTGTTTTGGCCCAGAAAGCTATGCCTTCTATATCTGTAAGCCCTATAAAAAATCCCAGCAGGCAGATCATCAGAATATCTACCAGTTCATGCTTTTTACACCGGTCTATCCGCGTGTCTTCTATTTCTTCCATTGTATCAAGTAATGTCATAGTTTCCCCCCGGGGAATAACTATACATTATTTTACAAGTTTTAAACAGCCTATTTTAATTTATAATGCGTTTGCCCTGAATGATTTCATGCGTTGAAACGGGACAGGAAGGCTTTCGTTCTTGCCTGCTGAGGGTTGTTTATGATGTTCTGCGGATCCCCCTCTTCTACAATCACGCCTCCATCCATAAAAATAATATGATTACTTGTATCACGGGCAAATGCCATTTCATGTGTAACAACAACCATCGTCATTTTTTCTTCTGCAAGATCTTTTATTACCGCAAGAATCTCTCCCGTTAATTCCGGGTCAAGCGCACTCGTCGGTTCATCAAAAAGCAGAACTTCCGGTTTCATAGCCAGAGCACGGGCAATAGACACACGCTGCTGCTGCCCTCCTGAAAGTTCACACGGATAATTATCCGCTTTTGCGGAAAGCCCGACTCGTGACAAAAGCTGCCTCGCCATATGATCAGCTTCCTCTTTAGACCTGCCAAGCACATGAATCTGCGCATCAGTAATATTTTTCAGAACAGAATAATGCGGAAACAGATTAAAATTCTGAAACACCAGCCCGACTGAGCGCGCTATATCGCGCTGCGTTTTTTTATCAGCATATATACCGGCAGTAACAAGTTTTTTTCCGCAGACTGTAATTGATCCGCCGGAAACGGATTCAAGCTGTGTAATACAGCGAAGAATCGTGGATTTACCACTACCCGATGGGCCGATAATGCCAAGTATCTCGCCTTTGTATACGGAAAACGATATATCTTTTATAACGTCTGTTGTTCCGAACGACTTTGAGAGATTTTCAACTTTGATGATTTCTTCTGACTGTTCCATGAGCAGCCTGCCTCGCTTTATTTGTAATATGCAAGTTTTTTTTCTATCTGCAGAAACACCGCTTCAACAATCCAGTTCATAATAAAATAAAATACACCTGCAACAAAAAGCGGCATAAAAGAAAAAAGCCTGCTCTGCGTTTCCTGCGCTACACGAAGCAGCTCCGATACTCCTATAATCTGAACAAGAGCCGTATCCTTTACAAGAGTGATTACTTCATTCCCCATAGCAGGAATTATCCGTTTTATGACCTGCGGAAGTATTATATAGAAAAAAGTCTGATCCTTCGTATAACCTAGAACTTTTGCAGCTTCATACTGCCCCGGAGAAATGGATTCTATACCACCCCGGTAAATTTCTGCAAAATATGCGGCATAATTAATAATAAGTGCAACATTCGCCGCCAGAAAACGAGGCCAGGTAATACGTATATCCATGCCGAATTTTCTATTTATCCAGATACACAACAAGCTTGGTCCGAAATATACGACAAGCAGCTGAAGCATAAGCGGAGTGCCACGAATAATGAGAAGAAATAATTTTGTAACTGTTGAAAGTATTCTGTTTCTCGACGTCCGGCCGGCCATAACGGGCAATGCAAGCGGTACCGCAAAAAGAAGCGTAATAAAGAATACTTCCAGCGATGTTCCAGTTCCCTGCAGCATCGCCTGGAGCATTTTTATCATTTATCTGCCAATCACCGAAATATCACGTCCGAACCACTTTACTGAAATGGCCGTAACAGTTCCGTCTTTCTGCATGTCTTCAAGTGTCTTCTGAACTTCATCACGCAGTGCCGTATCACCTTTCCGAAAAGCAACACCATACTCTTCCTGTGACAACGGTTCATCTATAACCGAAAAAGGTTTCCCTGATGTTTTTATACTGTAGTTTGCCACGACACTGTCCATAACCACACCGTCTACACCTCCAATCGAAAGGTCGTTAAGCGCTGTTACATTATCCTTGAACATAATCTGCTTCTTTACAGAACCGGAAAAAGCAGTATTACCGTCAACGGCCTCCTGAGCGCTTGAACCGCTCTGCAGACCGACTATTTTCCCTTTCATATCAGCCAGAGATTTTATACCACTGTCAGTGCGGACGACAAGAACCTGTTCATTATTCAGATACGGCTTTGTAAAAGCGAGTGCTGTCTCCCGGTCTTTTGTCATTGTAAAACCGTTCCAGATACAGTCAATCTTTCCCGTATTGAGTTCCATTTCTTTTGCATCCCAGTCAATAGGCTGTGCCTTAAATTCTACTCCGAGGCGTTTTGAAACTTCTTTCGCAAGATCAATATCATATCCGACAATTTCATTATTTTCATCGCGAAAACCGAGCGGCGGAAAAGAATCATCAAGACCGAGGACAAAAACTCCGCGGTTTTTGAGACCTGCCAGAGACGAATCTTCTGTAGTTTTACCTGTCTTTCTGCATCCGGTAAAACACGCGGCAGATACTGCAGCACAAACAATTGCAATTTTCACAATTTTCTTCATATATAACTCCTTTTTATTTATTACTCATAATTCTTCAAGATCCTGCACATCGTCACCGGTATTATCTGAAGTAAAATCATCTCCGGAAGTATTGTCATAATCCAGCACAATACCCTCTTTCTGCTCCAGAAGCTGATATACTTCCACGGGTCTGCGGACTCCTTTTAAGGTTACATGCCCCAGACACGAACATACGAAATAATCCTTCACAAGATCATACGTACTTCCGCTTATAAGAACAGACGTATTAAAATCTTTATTGGCATTCTCAAGTCGCGATGCAATATTAACGTTGCTTCCTATAACAGTATAATCAAGACGCTGCATTGAGCCTACATTTCCAACAACCATATCGCCTGAATTAATACCTATTCGTGTAAAAAGAGGCACTGTTATAAGTCCCTCTCTGATGAGTTGATCGTTGAGTACTTTTTCCATGCGTTTCATACGCAGAGCGGCAAGACAGCAGCGGACAGCGTGATCACTAAGTTCATGGGGAGCCCCAAAAAAAGCCATAATTGCATCACCTTCAAATTTGTCGATTGTACCGCCGAGTGCAATTATCACCTGACTCATTTCATTGAGATACATATTAAGGACTCGTACAAGCAGTATAGGATCCATACTGTCGGCAAGAGGGGTAAATCCCTGAAGATCGGTGAATATACAGGTAAGAAATTTCTTTTCCCCACCAAGGTGAATAATATCGGGATTGTGCAGAATGTCATTTACAATATCAGGAGAAACATAATGCGAGAATGCGTCCTGAAGCCGGTTCCGTTCTTCACGTGCCATATCAGCTTCACAGTACAATAAAGCTTTATTCAAAATACGGATAACAGGCATAAGCAGTTTCAACTGCCCGTTTAAAAAGACTTTGTCATTTTCTGATGCACCTATAAAAACACAGCCTACGGACGTTGACCGAGGTCTGAAGGGAATGGACAGACAGCCTGACGGATGAAAAAAAACGACATCACAATCAACTGATGCGGCTTTACGTTCCTGTATATATTGACTGCTCTGACACTCAGATGACTTCCGTTTGATGCAATATTGTATTCTTGAACTGTTATTATGCATATCGGCATAAAAGAAAATGAAAGCCGGATTCATTCTGGCAATTATCCATTCAGAAATTGCACGATACACATCATGAGTTTTTGTAAATACTACAAGTTTACGTTCCAGAATATCATATTCTGTTTCAGAAAGGGTTATTTTAGTATATTCTCCAGGCTTGAGTTCTTCGCTGCTCATTCTGAATCAGTTTTCCCCGTCCGAAACAAATTCCCGGAGTTGAGCTATCTGCTCTTTCACACGTTCCGGTGCAGGACCACCTTCTGTTGTTCGGGAAGCAACACAGGCAGCCGGCGTTATCAGCCGGTATATATCGTCTTCAATAAGTTCCGAACATGATTTAAAATCGGCTATCGGTAAATCTTCAAGCCGGCATTCCTTTTCAATGGCTATACGCACAGCCTTTGCAGAAACTCCATGTGCTGTACGAAACGGCATACCTTTACGCACGAGATAGTCAGCAATATCAGTTGCATTCAGAAAACCGCTTTCACAGGCTGATGCCATTTTCCGTGTATTCCACTTTGCAGTTGCAATCATCTGTGTGAAAACAGACAAACAGGAACTTACCGTATCAAATCCATCGAATAAACTTTCTTTATCTTCCTGCATATCGCGGTCATAAGCCAGCGGCAGTCCTTTCATCATCGTAAGAAGCGCAAAAAGATCACCGTATACCCGGCCTGTCCGCCCTCGTATAAGTTCTGCAAAATCAGGATTTTTTTTCTGCGGCATAATTGAACTGCCGGTAGACCACTGTTCACTTAAATCAATAAATGAGAATTCTGATGTAGACCACAATACAATTTCCTCACAGCAGCGCGAGAGATGAGTCTGCAAAAGTGCAAAGGCCGACGCAAGTTCAATACAGTAATCCCGGTCAGAAACACTGTCCAGTGAATTCTGTGTGACCCCTGAAAAACCAAGAAAATCAGCTTCTCGTTTTCTGTCAAGCGGAAGACCGCTTCCTGCCAGAGCACAAGCCCCGACAGGAGAAAGCGAAAGTCGCTTTAAGGCATCTCCAAAACGTCCGTGATCACGTGTAAACATCCACGCCCATGCACATAAGTGATGAGCAAGCGTTACAGGTTGTGCATGCTGCATATGCGTAAAACCGGGCATAAGAGTATCTGTATGTTCATCAGCAATATCAGCCAGAGTTTTTACAAGATTAACTATTTTTTTCTGAAGTTCGGGAACAGTCCGGCGCAGATATAACCGCTCGTCAAGAGCAACCTGATCGTTCCGGCTGCGGCCTGTATGAACCTTCTTTCCTGCTTCACCAATACGATCCGTGAGGACAGCTTCAATAAAAGAATGAATATCTTCTGCAGAATAGTCCACACTCAGACTGCCTGACATCAGATCCTTTTCAATTGAATCAAGACCCGTAATAATCTGTTCTGCTTCCGACTGCTTAATTATTCCTGTTTCTGCAAGCATATGTGCATGAGCTTTACTGCCGCAGATATCATCAAGAGCCATACGCTCATCAGCATGTATTGAGGTTTCAAATGCGACAGCGGCAGCATCGGGACCTTTCTCAAAACGTCCGTGCCAGAGTGCAGCATGATTATCTGCTGTTATGGTACCGTGCTTATTCATAAATTTAAGTATAACGTAAACAGTATCTTTTTACAACGTTTTGATATATAGTACTACTGTAAAAATATAGAAAACAGAGGTTCCATATGTCTAAAAAGTTAACACTTGGACTGCTGCTCGCATTTGCTGCACCTGTACTTTTTGCAGTCGAAATTGATACAGCACTACTGAATACAGCAAAAAAAGTACAATACATCGAAGACAAGACATCCGTATCCAGGCGGTTTTATAATACCGATAAACAAATACGTGACATGGGACGTACACTTGGAAAAAGCATACAATATCAGGAACAGATTCTGAAAAATCCGAATCCATATGAAGACGGTACCCCTTCATACAAATACATGGCACTGCGTATCTACTCTTCCAATGATAAAGCAGGTGCAGATATTATCTACATAGGAAAATCTGCAAATGTAACTACATCAGGATGCCTGTTCCGCATCATTTCGGGCTATATAGAAAAGGCATATGATATTCCGATGAAACAGGCAGATATAATTGCTGAAAAAGTATGCTGGTGGAACAATAACCACTATGAAGACAAAAATTATTTTGTCACAAATTTCAATTCAAAAGTATTAGATGCGTTCAGCGACAGGACATCTGTAATAGGTCTAGCTGCTTCATGGAAATACTGGCCGGGAAGAACGCGGATCATAATTCCATTTGTTCTGTTCCAGAAGGAAAATTCTTCTGTAAGAGAACCTGTACAAGCCGGTAAAGCAGATACAAAATCGCGGCAATCTATTAATCAAACAAATCAGACAAAAGAATCGGTAAAAGAAAATATGCCTCAGAACTATAAAATTCTGTTCGGCATACTTCTTGCTTCTGCAGTTCTTCTCGTAATTCTTCTCATTAATGTAATTATGAGCATACATAAAAATAAACGATAATATAAAAACGGCGGTCGCCCAGAAGAACAAGGGCAACCGCCGTTTAACTTTTAAAAACTACATTTTAGTACTGCAACTTTCTATCTTCTTCCTATAATATCACGTTTCTGCCGTTCAAGACTTTCAGCCGGATGTGTATAGGTCGTAAATATGAATATTGCAAGGAATACCATAGCAACAATCACACCGGTAACGTATGAAATTGTAATGCCCTTCATTCCCAGATGCCCGAAGTTGAAACATTCCGGTGCATACATAAGATACGTAACAGATACGGCAGACATAAACGTCGCCGGAACAGCTGCAAGCCAGCAGCGGTTTTTGTCCGGGTAATTCGTAGCAAGATATGCAGCTGCGGCCCAAAGAACAATCATGGCAAGAGTTTGATTTGACCATGAGAAATACCGCCAGACTACACTATAATTAATGAATGAAATCCCATAACCGATAAGCAGCAGTGGAACTGCGGTGGAAAGACGAACCCGTATGTCCCTGTCGTCAAGTTTAAACCAGTCAAAGATTACCATACGTGCACTGCGGAAAGCAGTATCGCCGGATGTAATCGGGCAAACTATAACACCTATAAGAGCGATTGCACCGCCGACTTTTCCAAGAAGTCCTGTGCATATCGCATATACTGATTTTGATCCGCCGCCGCCCATCTTAAGCAGACTCTCAAGACCGTTCGTTCCGTCTTTATTCCAGAAAAACGCGATCGCGGCAGAAGCCCATACCATAGCGATGATTCCTTCACAAACCATTGCACCATAAAAAATCTTACGACCGTCTTTTTCATTGCGGATCGTACGGGAAACAATCGGAGCCTGAGTCGCATGGAATCCGGATATAGCACCGCAGGCCACTGTTATAAACATAAGCGGCCAGATAGGTTTCTGGGACGCGGCCGGATATAAATTAGCGAGCGTGAGTTCCATCATCGGCCGGGTACCGTTATTAATCATTGTCGCAACTGAAACACCAACAGCCATAACAATAAGAAATATGCCGAAAATCGGATACAGACGTCCGATGATTTTATCAACTGGCAGAAGTGTTGCAAGAAAATAATAAACAAGAATAACGATCGTCCATACTTTTATATTCAGCCATTCCGGAGTAAGAATTGCAAGCAGACCGGCCGGTCCTACCATAAAAACGACACCGACCATAACAAGAAGTACGACACTGAATACCCTCATAACATTCTTCATAACCGGTCCCAGATATTTACCGGTAATTTCGGAGATACTTGCACCATCATTACGGACAGAAAGCATACCCGACATGTAATCATGTACTGCACCCGCAAATATAGTACCGCCTACAATCCAAAGATAAACACTTGGCCCCCACAATGCACCGGAAATAGCACCAAAAATCGGCCCGAGTCCGGCAATATTAAGCAATTCTATAAGAAATGCTTTCGCATTTGAAATGGGAACATAATCGATACCATCAGGATTTGCAACAGCCGGAGTCGGCCGGTTCGCATCAGGCTGGAAAATTTTTTCGGTAAGTTTTCCATACAGAAAGTACCCCGCAACAAGCAGCGAGATACACAAAAAGAATGTAATCATTTAACCCTCCAGATTAAGCAACTTGATTCAGAATACACCTGTTGAACTAAATTGTTAAATCGGAGGAAATGCAGGAATACGGTACCGGATAATTGAAATATCTCTATTATATCCACTGCCCGGTAATACTTTTTACTTATTTATTTTTCTTCATCCACTTTGTAATTCCGGCTACAACATCAGCGTCTATATCATGTTCTACCCTGCATGCATTTTTTTCTGCCTGATCTTCCGGCACGCCGGTAATTTTAACAAGAAAATCAGTAAGAAGACGGTGCCGTGAATAAACATCAGATGCCTTTTCCTGCCCTTTCACAGTAAGATGAAGCTCAGTACCTTCCGAAAAATCAAGATAGCCGCCATCCTTAAGGATACCCATTGCACGACTTACACTCGGCTTTGAAACACTGAGTTTCTTTGCCACATCAACGGAATGAACAACGCCTTTCTCATTTTGAATCATAAGAATAGCTTCAAGATAGTCTTCACCGGATTCATACATGCTTATTTCAACTCCATAATAAGCTGGTCAACCGGTTTTCCGGGAGGAATCATCGGAAGAACCATCTCATCTATATCGATTATAGCATCTATGACAGCTGCTTTGCCAGAGGAAAGCGCTTCATCAAATGCTTTCCTGTATTCAGCCTCATTCTCTGCACGATACCCTTTAATACCATATGCTTCAGCAAGCTTGACAAAATCCGGACCAAAATCAAGGGTCGTCTGGCTGTAATGTTTCTCATAAAAAAGTGTCTGCCACATACGGACATTGCCGAGTGCTCCGTTGTCTACTACAACGATTATAACAGGCAGATTGTAATGACTGATTGTAGCAAGCTCATTACAGTTCATACGGAATGAGCCGTCTCCGGCAAAATGGACAACAGTGCGTCCCGGATTAGCTATTTTTGCGCCGATAGCAGCACCGGTACCATACCCCATTGTGCCAAGGCCTCCGGATGTTAGAAATGTCCGCGGCAGTGTAAAATCATAGAATTGCGCAGCCCACATCTGATGCTGACCTACCTCAGTCGTAATAATCGTATCTTCACTGACTTTACTGTTTACATATTCATAGATAAATTTCGGAGGCAGCTGTTCTTTTTTCATATAACTTGAAGGGACATTTTTCTTCCATTCATCAATCTGTCTGTTCCAGTCCGAAGCAGGCTTCACTGAAATAAGCGGAAGCAGCCTTGTAAGAATATCTTTTATATTTCCTATAAGTGCATCATTCACCCGGATATTTTTATTGACTTCTGCAGGATCAATGTCAATTTGAACGACTTTTGCATGATGTGCAAACTTTTTCGGATCACCGATAACCCGGTCGCTGAAGCGTGTCCCGACAGCAAGAAGTAAATCACTTTTTTCAACAGCCATGTTAGACGCCAGCGTACCGTGCATACCAATCATGCCCGTTGCAAGAGGATGTCTGTTCGGAAAGGCTGCTTTTCCCATGAGACTCATTGCAACGGGAATGTTAGCCCGTTCAGCAAGCGCCTGCAGTTCCGTACATGCTTCAGAAATGATAATGCCGCCGCCGGCATAAATAACAGGACGCTGTGCAGCATTTATTATATGTGCAATCTCTGAAACTGCGGCATCCGACGGTTCATCTATCTTGATAATACGGCGAAGATTTGCCTTCTGTGCCGCAAGCTGCGCTTCACTTGAGATTCCGGAGGCAGCAGGGACATATTCACACACCGCCGAAGTTATATCTTTCGGAATGTCAATAAGCACTGGTCCCGGACGCCCCGTTTTGGCAATAAGAAAGGATTCTCTGATTGTATCAGCCAGTCTGGTCACATCGCGCACAATAAAATTGTGCTTCGTGATCGGCATTGTGACACCAGTAATATCAATTTCCTGAAAACTGTCCTTTCCGAGCTGACTTGTCGTTACATTACACGTAATAGCAACAACAGGGACAGAATCCATATATGCTGTTGCGATACCAGTAACAAGATTCGTAGCGCCGGGACCGCTCGTTGCCATAACCACTCCTACTCTTCCCGTAGAACGGGCATAGCCGTCAGCAGCATGAGCTGCTCCCTGTTCATGGGCAGTAAGAATATGACGTATACGGCTGCTGTTTTTATAAAGCTCATCATACACGTTAAGTATTGCACCGCCCGGATAACCGAATACAGTATCTACGCCCTGTTCCAGCAGACATTCAATTATAATTCTTGCACCAGTATATTTCATATATAAATTTCCCGCATAACCGACAGACCTGAAGCAAACGGGTATGCCGGCTTCTAAAAGTATTACATCCGGAAGGAATTCTTACCTCTTCCGCATAAGAAATCGTAGCAGCGTATTCTGCTAAATCCAGAATGACTTTCCTACAGCCTATTGCAGCACAGCACCTTTATCCGCAGAAGAAACAAGCTTTGCATAACGGGCAAGATAACCTGTCGTCACTTTCGGTGCAGGAGCTTTCCAGTCAGCTTTACGCCTTGCCAGTTCTTCATCGCTGACCTCCAGCGTGATTTTATATGCGTTAATATCGAGCGTTATCCTGTCACCTTCGTGTACCAGTGCTATAGGTCCTCCAACTGCGGCTTCCGGGGAACAATGTCCCAGGGAAGCTCCTCGTGTTGCACCACTGAACCGTCCGTCGGTAATAAGTGCAACCTGCTTATCAAGTCCCTGCCCTGCAAGAGCAGCCGTAACAGCAAGCATTTCACGCATTCCCGGCCCCCCTTTCGGTCCTTCGTAACGGATCACGACAACGTCTCCGGCTTTTATCTGCTGTTTCTGCACGGCAGCCATAGCCTCACTTTCATCATCAAATACGCGTGCAGGTCCCGTATGTTTCATAAGCTCTTTTGCACATGCGCTTCTTTTTACAACAGTACCGTCAGGCGCCAGATTACCAAACAGAATGGCTATACCGCCGTTACTCGAATACGGATTGTCTATAGGACGAAGAATTTCAGGATTCCTGTTTACTGCATTTTTTATATTCTCCGCAACTGTCTTTCCTGTCGCCGTAACAAGATCCGTCTTTATAAGCTGCTTCTTTGAAAGCTCTGCCAGCACAGCCTGAACACCGCCTGCATCGTCGAGTTCACATATAAATGTGTGTCCGGCTGGTGCCAAATGACAGAGATTCGGTGTATGTTCACTGATTTCATTGATCATGTGCAGGTCAATATCAATTCCGGCTTCGTGTGCTATTGCCGGAACGTGAAGAATCGTATTGCTGGAACAGCCGAGTGCCATATCTGCTGTAAGCGCGTTACGGAATGAATCAACCGTCATCATCTGCCGGGCAGTAATTCCCTTTTCATACAATTCCATAATCTGCATGCCGGCATGTTTTGCCAGTGCAATGCGGCGCCCCGTCACAGCGGGAATAGTACCGTTTCCTGGAAGTCCCAGACCAAGTACCTCGGTAAGGCAGTTCATACTGTTCGCAGTGAACATCCCGGAACATGCACCACAACCAGGGCATGCATACCGTTCAAGATCCTTCAACTGATCCTCCGTAATTTTACCGGCAGAAAGTCCGCCGACAGCTTCAAACATGTCAGTCAGTGAAAGATTCTTATCTGAATACGGATTTCCTTCCTCGTGACCGGGAAGATGTCCGGGCATCATAGGTCCGCCTGAAACAAAAACGGTAGGAAGATCAAGGCGGGCAGCTGCCATAAGCATACCGGGAACTATTTTATCGCAATTCGGAATCATAACAAGTGCATCGAACTGATGTGCTTTCGCCATGCATTCAACAGAATCAGCTATAAGTTCACGTGTAACAAGTGAATATTTCATTCCCTCGTGTCCCATAGCAATGCCGTCACATACACCAATTGAAGGAAATTCAATTGGTGTACCACCTGCCATACGTACACCGGCTTTTACCGCTTCTGCGATACGATCAAGTTCAATATGGCCCGGAATAATCTCATTTTTTGCACAGCAGACACCAACAAGCGGCCTGTCCAATTCTTCGTCAGTATATCCCATTGCATAAAATAACGAACGGTGCGGAGCACGCGCAATACCTTTTTTAGCATTATCACTTTTCATTCCAGCCATAGTAAACTCCTATTAAAATATGAAGTAAAAATAATAGTTAGCACTTGATTACGATTATACTACATGGAGAAGAACGTATAGTCAATAGATTTTTGAATAAATATTACAGAAAGTACAGTCCTACTTACTTTTTAAAACCGTTTGTCAAAATGCGGGCAATAACCTTTCCATTTGGTTCCGTAACGGTCATTTCATAAAAGCATACGCTTCGCCCGTTTTTAAGACACTTAGCCTCACAATACAGAACAGGTCCCTTCGCAGCATTAAGATATTCAATCGTTGAAGAAACAGAAACCGTCCACTGCCCTTCCGGATTTGAAGCCAGCGCAAACGTAAAATCCGCAAGCGTAAAAACAGCTCCACCCATCACAGTACCTGCAGCATTTAAATGACGCCCGTCTATTTTTAAAGAACATTTTGCATACTGACTGTCAACATCAACAATTTCGATTCCTGTCGTCTGCATCGCAAATCTGTCATTTTTAAAATATAACTCCGCATATTCCTTCGGTGTCATGCTGAATAGTCATCCTGCAAAATCATTTTAAGTATATTTGCGTCTTTAGTTCCCGCAAGTTTTTTCTCCAGTTCAAGCATATCTCTTTCCAGACTGATTCCGGATATATCACAAAAACGAACAGTCTGTTCTGACAGCTCAGCTGTATTTGCAACACTGCAGGCATATATTGTGCTTCGTTCAGAAATAAACTCTCTGAACAAATATACAAATTCCTCATTATCAACAGGAATTCCATAATAAAAACGTATCTGGGTATATCCCTGTATACGTGCAATACGGATACAACAATTGACAAGTGCATGAGAAAAATGAGTATTGCCTGATTCATCGGAAACAAGATTCTCCGCAAACACATACAGACTGTCATTCCATATAGATTTATCGATATTTTCTTTGAGTCCGATATATTCATACTTCTTCGCTGCAGAAGCGATACGCTCTATCATTGGATTCTCTATCAATTTCGGATCGTTCAAAATCGTCTCTTCAGGAACATATTCGGGCCTTTTCACAGGCGGGCCAAAATAACTGTCATCATAGGTACGCATTACTTCACCGGATGATTCGGCCTTATCAATTTCATTTTGCGTAAGCACAACAGGATTACCGTTAACATATGTATTCTGGGAAAGAATATCGCTCTCTGTAGAAAGCATTTCTATGACGTCCTCGGGTACAGGTTCTACTGTATCATCAATAGAACAAGTATCCGCCGCCACGATTTCCGAAGCTCTTTTTGAAGCCTCATCACTGATGTTTTTTTGTGTCTTCTGCATATTTTTTTTCTCCGCTTTACTTATACCATCGACAGCTTTATCATCCACTGTTTTATTTCCTGATAAAATATCACCACGTATCATCCCTGCCTCAAAACGTTCATAATCGACCGGACTCAGAACAATAAGTTCTTTTCCATCGTCCTGTTTTTCATATAAACAGCCGTTAGTTTCTTCAACTCTGTATTTCTCATTAAATTCAGTCATACGAATATGTCTGAGAGACGAACAGCCTGTAAACGATTCTTTTTCCAGTATCTCAAGCGAAGCCGGCAGGACAACGGTTCTAAGCGCTGTACAACCGGAGACAGCACCCCTGCGGATAAACCGCACTGTATCAGGAATAATAAGTGATGAAAGAGATGAACAGCAGGAAAAAACTTCAGAAGGCAGTTCTTCCAGTCCCGCCCGAAACGGAATAGATTTCAGGGACGAACAGCCGGAAAAAGTTCCGAACCCGAATGAGTAAATTTCTGCCGGCATAATTATTTTCATAAGTGAAGTGCAGTCTGCAAAAAGTCTGTCAGGAAGCACATGAAGGAAACAAGGTAATTTTACTTTTTTAAGAGTATCACAACCGGAAAAAAGTCCTTCAGGCAAAGAAATAACAGAATCAGGGATTTCAACAAATTCGCTGTCGGCTGCAGGAGTAAATGAAATAACTGTTGTACGGTCTGCAGATAAACGCAGACCACTTTCCGCAGAATCAATACTCATGTATTAAATTATATTCCTGTTTCAGCACACTATCAAGTTAAAAAATATCGCTGCAATTTATTGTTGATATAAGTCATAATTAAAAATCTATAATATTCCTCTACAGGAACAAAAAAGGCTGCCATTTTACACAGCAGCCTTTCAAATTAAACATTTTCATTACTGAAAATATTTAAATTACCATTTTTTCTCAACTTTATCGCAAATGTTCAGTTCCCCTTCATCCATAGCAAAGAATTTTGCGCGTGTCATATCGGGAATAAAATTGACTGTATCACCAAGACGGAATTCTGAAGTAGCTGATGTACGTGCAATCATATTCTGTCCCTTATTCGTAAGAAGGTACAGATGAGTTTCGGCACCAAGAGGTTCCTTATTAGTAATCTTCATCTGCATATTATCAACCGCCGCCGGCTTCTCGGTAAACTTTACATCTTCCGGACGAATACCGAACGATACATCTTTTCCAACATATGCTTTCAGAATTTTTGCCTGAACTTCCGTAGGCGTAATCTCGAATGAACCTTCATCACAGACAATCTGTCCATTCTTCTCAAGAACTTTTACCGTCATGAAATTCATAGGCGGTGTTCCAATGAAACCGGCTACAAATTTGTTAATAGGATTGTTATACAGATACAAAGGAGCGCCAATCTGCTGGATGACTCCATCCTTCATGACAACAATTTTCGTACCCAGCGTCATAGCTTCAATCTGGTCATGAGTAACGTAGATCATTGTTGCCTGCAGACGATTATGAAGCGCTGCAAGTTCTGAACGCATCGTTACACGAAGTTTCGCATCAAGATTTGAAAGCGGTTCATCAAAAAGGAAAACCTTCGGATTGCGGACGATTGCACGACCTACAGCAACACGCTGACGCTGACCGCCTGAAAGAGCCTTCGGTTTGCGGTCAAGGTACTGTGTCAGATCAAGCTGTTTTGCAGCATCTTTTACACGGCGGTCAATCTCAGCCTTATCCATTTTACGAATCTTAAGACCGAATGCCATGTTGTCGTATACCGTCATATGAGGATACAGAGCATAGTTCTGGAATACCATAGCGATATCCCGATCCTTCGGCGGAACATCGTTCATTTCAACACCGTCGATATACAGTTTTCCTTCACTGATATCTTCAAGACCTGCAACCATGCGGAGCGTTGTTGACTTTCCGCATCCAGAAGGACCAACAAGGACACAAAATTCCTTGTCTTCAATCGTGATATTGGCATTTGTAACTGCACGGACACTTCCGTCATAGATTTTACCAATACCCTTCAGTTCTACCTTAGCCATAATGGCCTCCCTTGGGGTTATATTATTATTTCTATTTTATGCCCGAAAAGCGGATAAGTCAAATGGTTTTTTAAAAATGTACAATACTTTTTATGAACGGCTCCGCCAGAACAAAAATTATCTCAAGCAGAAGAGCGGGGAGATAATTAGCTGTCTTTATTTTCCGCAGGCCAAGTAAATTTATGCCAATCATCACAATGAGTGCTCCTCCACATCCGGTAAGTTCAGCTATCATGGTATCCGTTACATACGGTTTTATAAGATATGACAGCAGCGTAAGCGTTCCCTGATAGATAAGTACTGCAATGAACGAAAATACAGTTCCTGCCCCCATCGCTGCTGCGAATGTTATTGCCATAAATCCGTCAAGGATTGATTTCGTAAAAATAATCGTATAATCCTTTTCAACGGCAGCTTTAAACGATCCAAGAATAGCCATAGCGCCGACGCAGAAAAGTACCGATGCATTAAGAAAAGCATAAGCAAAATTTCTGTCACCCTGTCCGTCTGCAGTTTTTTTGCCTCTGTATACCAGCCGCTGCAGAAAATCTCCGAAACTCAAAATTCGTCCGTCAATATTCCACCATGTGCCCAGAAGGCCTCCGATAATCAGAGAAAGTGCAAGACAGACAATACTTTGATATTTGAATGCCATTTGAAACCCAATAACAATGACAACAACACCGGCGGCTGTCTGTATAATATCGGAAAGCGCAGCGGTCATTTTGCGGGCGCAGAGCAGTCCTATAACAGAACCTGCAATAATTGCAGCACAGTTCACAAAAACGGCTATCATTTCTACCCCCCCCGGATAAAAAAAAAGATTACCGAAACCGGTAATCTTCTTTATTTGGAACTGCGGAGAACCTGACTTGAACAGGCATGCCTTACGGCACCAGCACCTCAAGCTGGCGTGTCTACCAATTCCACCATCCCCGCGTGTGAGATGTATATTAGCAAAAACGATAAAACATGT
>Ga0172378_10002905_pt1 | contig 16082 bp, 12 predicted proteins | sample GrowelOW332metaG_FD_119755 | JGI IMG/M metagenome (GOLD analysis project Ga0172378, IMG submission 119755) | Groundwater microbial communities from an aquifer near a municipal landfill in Southern Ontario, Canada - Pumphouse #3_1 metaG | ecosystem: Environmental > Aquatic > Deep subsurface >... | reverse complement strand
TCTAGCTTGTCGCTTTTGGCATTTGTAAAATTCTCGTCCGTTTTAACATAAGTAGAATCTCTTACTACATCAACAGGCAAAATGTAGTTGTTTGCAGATTCTTCAACATTGCTTAACTTATTTTTCTCTGCGTCCGTGTAATCATTTGCGGACAAACTCTTGCCGTCAACCTTATCAACTTTTCCATCAATTCTAAGATTTACCGTAGTTAATTCTGATGATAAGCTGTTCAACATCTCAGTTGCCCAAACACTTTTTGGAAGGGCGTATACATCATTGTCCTGAACTAATAAAATATAACCGTCAGACTTTAATTGATCCGCTGGCTGTATTCCGTTAGTATCGGATCCAACATTTGTTATGTCTCTTTTATTTGCCATTTTTTCACCCCCACAATTTGTTTGTAAATAAGGCAGTTTCACTAACCGTGCATCCTGTAGAACAGTCGAACGATTGCGTTAAAATTTTAACTTTTGTGTCTTTTATGTTCGCTTTTCTATAATTTAAACGAACACATTTTCCTATTAATATAGGAGTATAGCCGTGAGAATATGAAACTGTATACTCTAAAGTAGATAACGATCTAAGTAATTTAGATGCGTAGTCGTCCAACATATCTTGCGTTGGTGTACCTGTTATGCTTGGACTAGTGTCTCTATGCAATATCTCACGTCCACGATTCACCGTAGATATAGGACTATTTGGATCGTCGTTGACAATCTTAGAATATAAGTTTGCATCATCCCCGGAATATATAACTTCTACAACATTAGGAATTCCATATAAATCTCTTTGTAACTCTATAGAAGGTAATAATATAGAACTATTATCGTCATCGTAAGTCCATGCCGGCTGTAATGATGGGGTATCTTGATACTTGGCGAAAAATATCTCGCCCATTTCATTCAACTCTAAAAAATAATCATTAACAGCCAAGAGATCGGAAATAAACGAAAGCCACGTGTCATCACTCTCCGCTACAAAATCAGATTCAAGCAGCTTCGAATTTACTACGTCTGGTTTTATAACGGGAGCTCTAACATGCTCGCATACAAGTCTGTATGCCATATTCAATATGTTATTTCCTTTTAGTATGGAATATCCCAACGCGGGGGAAGTCTCTTTAAGCTCTATCAATGGAGTATAGGCATCTAAATTTATAGATACGTTCTTTCCATCAAATTTTTCAGAAGGGGTTTGAACCAATAATGTTCCGAGCGGTACTTTATAATTATTACTGTTTTGTTTTGCTATCATGTACGCTCGGAAATACATCTCTTCAAGGTTTTCAGTGGTGGAAACCGAACCGCTTCCTAAGGTGTCTGCTTCGTAGTCTCTGCTGAAACTACAACTCTGAATCTGGTCTAATCTTCTAACATCCTGCCAGGTTCCCGGGTCTACTTCATAAAATTCGTATGTCTGTGACATAGGTTTGGTCCAATCTATAGCCATTAAATACCTCCTTCCACTGGTGTTATACTTAATTTAACCGGTATTATTGTATCTTTGTGTTTTATATCGAGAGATATGTTTATGTTTGCCCAGTACCCGGTCCCAGAAGGTTCTCTTACATAAACATCTCCTGGATATGCTGCTAATTTTCTAAGTTTAGATATCGTATCCGTATCATCTTTTGGAATGTCACAAGACCATGACGGCTTTTCTCCAAGTTGAGTTCCATAATAACTTACTGGCCTTTCTCGTCCAACGTAGGATATGAGTGATGCGTCTAAACTACTTGACTCACTAACATCTATGTTGTAAGGTAATATAAGCTTCGTAGCGCTCAACATTTGAACGGCTACATTCTCTTCTCCAAACGCGTTTTCTTCATATATAGATTCGTTCCATTGAATTACTATAGAAGTATAATCAATATCTAAATCAAAATCATCAAAACTCATTGACCCCGTATCGTTAGCAACAGCGATTACTCTGTAGCTCGCTTTTTCGAATGATGGATGGGGATCTGTTATTGACGTTACAGCCGTGTTTTCCAAACCCGATGCTATCAGGAGAAATTCACCATTTGACTGTTTTCTATATATTGATAAAGTTACATTAGTTTCGAGATCTTCGATATCTATTCCTAAATCAGAGTCAACATCGTTAGTTGTAAGCTCGCTCGGATCAACAACATCATCAATTATAGTTATGGTCTCTGTTTCATCTTCGTCAGTTACTTCTACAGCAGCAGGAACAGGAATTGCAAATATAGATTCCGCCGAATCACATAAATATTTTCCATTTCTGTCAACCAAATATGAAAATGCCGCGTCAAAAGAAGTTATAGCAAATGGTGTTATAACCGTCGATAGCGTGTCTTCATCAAATATAATATCTGCAAATACGTCGTACTTCTCGTCAGACCAAGCTGCCGAAAAAGTATTTTCACAAGAAGCACTCAAACCAGAATTCATAGCAATTGTTGCCAATATCTTATACGATACCCCGTCTTCCAAGTCTATATCGCCAGGATTAAGCGCTAACAAATAATCATGATAATCTATCAAATCATCGGATGGAACATCAATATATTTAGAATATACTTCGTCTCCCGAATTTATCAATGCTTCTGTCCCATCCGCTTTATTTGTTACGTACTGCGATTGAGCTGTTATCGTAACGCCGAATCCTATAGGACTCTGTGAAGCTGGTCTGGATGCTAACTGTATATTTATTGGATAACTATCCACAACAGATATAGAATTAGTCAACTCTTGATTAAGCACACCTACTGTTAAACTAGGTGGCTCAAATATCTTTACAGATCTAGTGGTTGAAAAATCACCATACTCATCTAATATACCTTTTGTTCTAACTTCCCATACAAGTTCATCACTATCTTTAAATACATATGGACTTGAAGTATTTCCATCGTATTCGCTTGTTGACTTCGTTAAATCGAGCTCATATAAATTTGTCTCGTCTGAATATTCTGTAATATCAACTCCGTCTATCGTTATTGTTTCTTTCTTGTTTTCTTTTACTATATTAAATACTTCTACATCATCAACTAAGCCTACTAAATTAAAATATCTTTCTAAAGAATCATCTTCTGAATTGTGTATCCAATATAATTTTACGATGTCACTTAAAGATGCAACCGTAACGTCTGACCATGTCGTTGGTGCCGAAGGTTTTGTTCCCAGATTAACCTGAAGAATATCAGACCAATCAGAACCTATACCGGAAGGATTAACCGCTTTGAAACGAAAATACCAAATAACACCGGCAGTAAGATTACTTATGACTATCGATGATAATTTAGATCCGACTTCGACTGCCGTATAAGATTCTCCAGAATTAAGCAGATCCCATTCAGAGGTAGCTCTCTCTATCAAACAATGGTCGGCATTACTCGGGAGTGTCCATGTGAAAAATATGGACGTTGGTGATTTAGGAGTTTTTGTTATGCTTGTTATTGGAAGGGTTTTCATATAAATGGTATCCGACCAATCACTATACTCTGTTTTTGCTCCGTTAGCTCCAACACCCTGTACTCTTACTTTATAGTAGCTTCCTACATTTCCTGTGTATTCGACTTTTATACTACTTGAAATTACAGTTGCTTTGTCTGCTGATTGAATTTTAACAGGGGTTCCAACGACTGTTTGATTTGTTTTATCATCTGCTAAAAAATCAAAATTCAATGTTTTTATACTTATGTCTAGATTATCACATTTCACATAAAATTTTCTTCCATACAAAGATTTATCAGCATCGGAAAGATCTACCAATTCAGTCAATTCTATTGTCGTTATAGTTGGCTTTGTCGGGGCGTCAGTAACAGCTATGCTGGAACCTCTTTTTTTAGATTTATACCAATAGTCTATAGCCTTTGCTTTTTGTTTTCCGGATAATCTTCTCTTATCTTTCTTACTATTACAAGCAACAGTACAATAAACTCTAGTCGCACCATCTGGAGCAGAATATGTTTTGTCAGTTCCGCTACTTGCTGTTATTCTCTTACTTCCTCCACTAGCCATTGGAAAATCATAAGACCACGTATATGTCCAACTAGCTCTATGACTTGACAGGTATATTTTTTGTTTTTTATATACTTTCCAGTTTCCTTTTTTGTTCTTTTTTAAAACAGACCCGATCACATATCCGGAACAACTGGCGTCCGCCACGAAGGAATGACTTGACCCGGTTGTTCCATCGGTAGTTCCTAGTTTTGTAAGCGTTACTGTTACACTCCAATGTTTTTTAGCCATCAGTTAAATCCTCCTCTCTATTTTAGCGGCGTGAACCAGTGTTTCAACAGCACTTGCCACGTTTGTTCCATCATCGTAAGTTATTCCATTGATGCTATACGTATCTCCGATCTTATCTTTAATTGATGTTTTTAAATCTTTTAATGTGTTTATTATCTCATTATTTCCATTTTGATTCGCTAAATCGCTACTTCCTATAGCGCTAAGATTGGACTTAACTCCAACAGAAGGTTCTGTATTAAGCATATTACTCATCAATCCAGCTCCTTTTTCTATATCACTTAAATCCAAAATAGGTCTTATTGTCGGATCAACATCTATGCCCGAACCAACCGCATCTGAAATGGATGATACAGCACTCGTTAAAGATTTTCCGGCCATCTGTCCAAGAGCTTCGCCAGCTTTTGCTACTGGTTTATACGTCTTATCCATTCCGACAATCAAACCTTCGCCCATTGACTCACCAACTGGTATTGTTAACTTCGATGGTGAATTAACTTTAGCGCCTTTCTTAACACCCTTAGCTGCTTCTTCGCCGAGAGCATAACCAGCGTTGTATACGTCGGATCCTTTTGCCCCCATACCGGAAACAAGTCCACTACCTAAGTATGAACCAGCTGAACTGAATTCGGACCGTTTTTCTTTTATCGCTCCAGCTGCTCCCGAAACCGCTGTTTTTGCAGCAGATGTGACTGAACTCTTTTTTCCTTTAATAGCCGAAGCCAGCGCATTCATAAGGGTCGTTGCCGCACTTTTTGTCGAACTCGTAGCCGATTTAACCGCTGACGAAATCCCAGAAACAGCAGTCTTCATCGATGATGTTATGTTAGATTTACTTGATTTGATTGTACTGCTCATCGATTTAACCATGCTATTAACGGATGATTTAACATTTTTGGCACTGGATTCAAGATTGGATGTGTCAACATCCAACTCACCAATCTTTTTTGCCGCTTTTACAAACTTACCTATGTTTTCTGTATTTGTGCTGTTTGCTTTCTTTATTGATGAAACGAGACTATTTATAGCCGTGGTTCCTTTTGTGAAATTATTCATGTCGATTCCAGCAATAGACTCGCCGTACTCAACCAAACACTTTCCAAATTTATTTAACTGCTTACCAAATCCACCAAGATCATTATCGCCTGTAAACAGTGACTTTAAACCACCTGTCTTTTTTATTCCACTGGCCATACTTACTAGAGATTTTGCCGCTTTTGTAGATTTGCTTATGGCGTCCGCATCTATTCCAGCTACTTGACTAGCATAAGATCTTAAGCATGCACCAAAAATTACCATTTTGACGCCAAAAACCGCGATATCATTATCGCCGGTAATACATGAAACTAATCCACCACTGTTAGGTATCTTAGATGCAAAATTAGCTAACGCCTCTCCAGCTTTTGCTGAATTACTTACAACTTCTGAATCTACTCCAGCCACAAGTGCTGAGTACACCATAAGACTAGCCCCGAATGAAACTATCTTCTGACCAAACTGAGCCAAATCGTTTTCACCTGTTACACAAGCTATCAATCCTCCACTGTTTGGTATCTTTGCCGCAAAACTAGCTAACGCACTCGCAGCCTTTGCTGAATTAAGAACTGATTCGCTGTCTATCCCTGCCGTGTTATCAGCAAACTGTTTAAGGTATGTTCCAAACTCGGCTATCTTCTTTCCAAACTCGCCAAAGTCTGTTCCTCCACTTAAGAAACTTGCTATTCCTTCTATTAAATCAGCCGCTGTAAGTAAGAGTATTGTTTTGGCTAAGTATGAAGCCGCCTGCATGCTTTCCGGAGATACCGCTGCTATACCATCCAAGAATGGTTTTAAATTCGTCATGAATGTTGACAGCGCAGTTCCTATAGCTGGTAAAGTTGATGCAACTCCTTCTGCTATTCCGCCTACTATTCCTCCAACGAATTGACCTATCGCCGTTCCGACAGTCATTAAGAAATTTCCACCGTCTGCTATCAAATCTTGCAAACCTGGTATCCTAGATAAGCCTCCGACTGCTGCTAACACTAATGTAAGTTCTGCGATAAGCGCTCCGAATGCCAACACACCAACCATAGCCGAAGCTGCTAATGAGCCTAGAGCTGCGCACGCTATAAATATAGCTGTTAGTATGCCAATTGATTTAACCGCGTCTAATAGATCGCTGCTGCTCATACTTCCAAGCGCCTGTCTGAGACCCTCGAAAAATGACGCTAAAAGATTCAATACTGCTACTATTATCTCCGGTATCTTCGCTGCCAATGCGTTTATCAATTGAATAACTAATGTGAGAATTCTATCTATTATTTGCGGTCCGTACTGAACCGCAGCATCAAGAACACCTAATATGGTTTTAAGTAATCCTTCGGCCATTTGAGGTATACATTCAGTCAAAGCTTTTATAAACGCTAATATAATTTGCGTAGCTGATTTTGCCAAAGCGTCAGCCGAACTTCCAAGCGTTTTAAATAATACAATAATTCCTTCGCCTATGGCTTTGCACAATGACGGGAATGTTTCTATTAAATTTTTAACTATTAAGTCTAAAGTTGAAACGATAGCCGCCCCACCGGACGCTATCGCGGTAAGTAATGCTGCCAATCCAGTAGCCGCTGCCGCTAAACCAACGCCTATTAATCCAACAGATGCTCCTATTAAAAATAAAGCCGCTGCCAGACCAAGTAATGCCAATTTTGGTATCGCAACCGCTGCTATACCTAATATAGCCAATCCAGCTGCGACTATCCCCAAACCTTTTGCTATGCTTACCCACTTCATCTTACCAAGGGTTATTATAACTGGAGCTAATATGGATAATGCGGCTGAAGCAACCAATAATGCTGCTGATCCGCCCAATGTTCCGTTCATGGCAGTTAAGCCGAATGCTAATATAACCAACGATCCGCCTAAAGCAATTAATCCTACTTTAAGATTCTCATAACCTATGGCCCCGAGAGTTGTAATCGCATCGGCTATTATATTCAGCGCGGCGCCAACCGCTATAAGACCAATACCTATAACAATAAGATTGGACGGCATCAGTGATGTAGCCACAGCTATTGCCACGAGTGCTACACTTATTCCAAGCAAACCTTTTCCTATCTCAGCTATAGACAATCCGCCGATTTTAGCAATGGCATCTGCCATGATATTTAATGCCGCCGCTATAACAACCAGCGATAATGATGTGGACATAGAAACACCCTGTGTAGCCGACATAAGAACCGAAAATGCTACGATTTCAGCCATTATAGCTGCTAATCCGATAAGTCCTTTAACTAATTCGCCTACTTTTAGTTCTCCTAAATCCTTTACCGCCGAAGCCATTACTTTCATAGCAACTGCGAATATAACGACACTTGCCGCTCCTTGAATTACTTTTCCTTCTATCTTAGACAGAAGCGCTGATGTTCCTACTATTACTCCTAATATTCCGGCTAAACCAGTTAATCCTCTAACTATTTCACCCCAACTAAGTTTTCCAAGATCTTTGCATGCTGATGCTAATATCTTTATAGCTACTGCAAATATAACAAGATTCATGGCTCCTTTGGCCATTTTGCCTTCTACCTTCGACAATAAGAATGTGGCTCCAACAAGAAGACCCATTAATCCAGCAACACCAAGTAAACCCTTAGCTATTTCTTCCCAATTAAGTTTTCCGAGTTGCTTCATAGCGAAAGATAATATAAGTATAGCAACAGCTAATGAAGTAAGTAATCCGCCAATAGCTCCAAGTTGTGCGCTCATCGCCAAGGCTTTAAATATACCTCCGTCCGTCATAAAACCAGTTAGAACTTTCATAGCACCAACCAATTCTATCATTATTATTGTCAATCCCATTATAGCTCTTGATAATTTTTCAGTCGGTATTGTTGACAATAAAAATACTGAACCAACAATAAGTGCTATGGCTAAACCTATTTGTCTGAGAGTTTTAGCATTTAAGGACATCTGCCATGCCATAAAAGTTTGTTCAAGTTTGTTAAATATCCCAAATATTTTACCATTGAAACCTTTTATATCTTGCAGAAGTCCGCCTTCCCCGTCAGTATTCCCGAATAGTGTACTAAAAAATATACGAAGTTCAGTTCCGCTACTAAGTATATCAGATACAAAACGGGCAAATTTAACAGCCAACATTGTAAAGCCAGATGCAAATATAACATTTATAATATCTTGAAAATTTATTCCGCTTAAGAAATTAAGTATCCCCTGAAACGCGGCTTTTATTCCTTTTCCTATTCCACCTAAAATATCACTAAATTTTATGTTGGATATAGATTCTGCTATTCCTTCTATTACGTTTTTAAAACCTTCTTTTAATCCGCTTGCCGCTTCGCTTGTATCTTTTAATGCGTTTTTAAGTTTTGTCACGAATCCATGCAAACCATTTATCGTCTTTTTGAATGACCCTGTTTTATTGATTGACTTATCAATGTCTATAAATAACTGCCCAAACGCTGCTGCGAACCCTAATATGATTTTTCCTAAAAAACCAAGAACCGGCCCAAGAACTCCCCATACTATCCTGAGACCTTTTCCTATAAGATCTAAAATAGCTGCAAAACCTTTACCGACGGTTTTGAGATTTTCTAAAGTACCTTTACTAACTGATAAAGATGCTAAAAAATACACAACACTTTTACTAGCTCGTTCCATTCCTTTTGCAATGTAATCGAACGCAGGTCCTAAGAACTCATGCACGTTATCTATAACGGATGTTAATGCAAGGATTATTTTTCTTAAACTTTCATGCAATGGAGTAAACACTTCTTCTCCTATCCTGGATAACGCCGCATTCATATTAGCTAACGCACCGGTAAAAGTTTTATTAGCCTCTTTAGCATGCTCGCCAAATGCTCCATCCATCGCTGCTGCAAATGTTTGAAAGTCGATTTTACCCTTGGATGTCATATCTCTTACGTTTGCTTCTGTTGTATGCAAATATTTTGCTAACTCGGCTGCTGCATTTATGCCTCTTGCTGAGATACTGTTTAAATCAACCGCCATTACTCTGCCCTGGCCGGCAACTCTTGTAAAAATGTTTGAAATATCTTCATACGAACTTGACGTCATTGCTGCTACGCCAGAAATACCTCGCAACGATTGCTTCATTTCATCTCCGGTTTTTATTCCGGATGCAGATAATTGTGAAGCCGCTTTTGCTGCTACATCCATTCCGTATGACGTATCTTTTACAGCGTAATCAATATCTTTACTTACCTTATTCCATGAGACCCCAAGTCCTTTAAGTTGAAACTTAGCCTGTTCAATGTTTAAAGCTCTCTGCTTACCTCCACTTACTAAAGCATTAGTCATAGAACCGACTATTCGTTTAGCGGCATTGGTAGCGGAATTCGTCAAGTTTGCAAGAACCGTTGCCCCCATTATTTGAAGTGCTGAAAACTTAGGATGCACCGATTCAACAGCGCTTCCTAAGTTACTCATCGAAGAAGCCGTGCTTCCAGATGCAGATGCAACACTACGTAAACCACTCGAGGCTCCGCTCATTTGTAAACTCTTATTTAATTTATCCAGAGAGCTCATACTCTGATTGACATTCGACTCAAAATTCTTATTGTCAAATTGCATAGATACTACTCTCTCGTCAACTGTCTGACTCATAAGCTGGTAACCTCCTTCCATGATTCTTCTGATATCTGTTCAAAAATTGGACGTATTGCTGGGTTAATATAATCGATTCCCTGCACATATCCACCGTTTCTAGTTCCATGACCGTATTGTAAAATAATAGCAATTGGAACTCCATTTTGAATGTTGTCGTTATAAAAGTTTATAGACGACCCATTATTGTTTCTTTCTATTTCATACCTCCAAGACGCGGCAGTTCTACCTGTTTCTCTTGGGGTTACGGATGCGAGAGCGTCAACTCCCTGTTGACCGTACTTATCAAGCACTCCGACGTGTATGATCTCCTTTAAGCGTTCGAAATAATTGTTTGCTTTTGAAAAGTCTCCTTTTTGCGTAAATGTTATCATATCATCGGCTCCTTTAACACTATCCTTTTGTGTTTAATTTCTTTCTTCTAGCCTCATTAAGAGCTGTATTCCTGCTCATAATGTCTCTTCTGCTTCTCTTTTTAGGAGGCTGATTCTTTATTTCGCATACTCTGATTAAAGTAAGCAATCTATTCAAATGCCACTTCTGACATTCAAAAGGTATTTCTAAAGCAATCATCCAATAGTATATCAATTCCGATGTAACCTCTTCTCTCGCCCCGCCACGCGGTTTGTTTTGGTCTGAGAAGTAGGTTGCTGTCATCGGAGCTTTTATGTACTCATTAATTTTATCTATTTCCGAACTTGGAATGCTTGTGTAAAGAATCGGGTCTGTATGTTTCGATAAATTCATGCATTTTATGTAGTCTAATGTTTCTTCATTGGTTTTTGCTTCTTTAGCAAGGAATGGCTTACACCATTTCATTTCCCACTTAGATATAGAAACAAGAGAATGCTCTAAAACTAAGATTCCACCTTTAAACTGCCTAAACTCGTTACTTTCCTCATCCCACAACTCAAAGGAGGGTATGCTAATCTCCAACATATCAGTCTCCTTATCTTCAGAAATATTACGCACCTGTTACTGCGTTTCCTTTTGCTGCTATCTGTTCGACCTGCTTCTGTTTAAGTTCTTCTGTCATGTTTGCTGGTATTATACCGTTTACAAACTTAGCAGCTTCTTCTTCGTCATTTGCTAACTCCCAAAATAATTGGGAATATGCTTCGCTCTGCTCGAAGTTTTTTGTAATTTCTGGACTCTTACGGAATGTTCTTCCGTCATCACTTTTTTCACCGTATGCCGCAAGAAGAATTGTTTTAAATATCTTAACTATCTCGGCATTATCCTGAGCATCAACTATCTTCTTTATTCTCTCAGCGAGTCCACCGGTTGCTCCGATTTCCATCTCCATAAGTTCGGCTTTGGAAAGATTGAAATAAAAATCTTCTTTTCTTTCTACACCATTATAATCTGTGTATGTTATAGTTTTCTTAATCATGTTTAAGTTCTCCTTTCGAATTAAAAAATAAAAGGCCCCTTTTATAGAGGCCTTAAATATATTGGTTATTTTATGCTCCAACAGCCATGAGAGTTGCAATTTCATCAGGCAACGGAAGTCTTGGTGTTCCGGGAGTCTCTCCATCTTTTCCGTAAAGAATATCTTCCAAAGCAGCAAGCTTTAATTCGGTAGTCTTTGTGGAATCGATCACAACACTAGCAGTAGGCTTAAATCCTGTAACTTTCACAGGAGTTGTTGTCAATTCCCATGAGAGTGTAATAGCTTCCGGACTATCATTTACAGTAGCATAAGCTTTCTCTGAAGGAGCCGCTAATGCTCCATAAATAAGATGAATCTTGTAACCGTAATCGTTGTTATCAACATCATTTCCGAGTGTTGTTACGTAAGACAGACCAAAAAGTCCTCTTTTCTGCTGACCGATACTAACACCGGTAGCTAACGATGCTGATCCATCACAAGCTGCAAACGCATCGGGATAAGTGTAAGCTTCTACGGTTGCTCCGAATTCCTCGGTAGACAACAGATTAAGGTATTTTATATCATCTGCATAAAGAGGAGTTGCCTCTGCTCCGGAAGGGCTTTCTGTAACCGCCGTAAGACCATTCCAAGCGACACCCGTCCCGTATGCGTTTTCTGCATATGGATATAAAACGCCTTGTTTGACACCGGTTTCGTATAATCTCTCACCGGTGCTGTCCCATACTAATTTAGACATGTTTATTCTCCTTTATAGAATTAAAAATATAACGTTAATACATCATGATATAAATTATCCGACTTAAAGTGCCTATCGTATATACACAAAGGGAGGCCGAGTATTTTCAATATTACTTCATTATCCGGTTTATTGGATATGACCGTTATATCATATGAAGTATCTTTCAAATATAAAGCATTATCTGCACGCGATGCTTTAATTTTACTTTTATTATACACTACAGCCGGATAATTCATCGTGATGGTTTCGGGAGGTTGATAGTAGACATTTCTACTACCAAGTAGTTCTTCCAATTTAGTTTGCAGTTCTAATCTGCTAGCCATTGTAAACACCCCCCAAAGTTAATGTCAACCTAGGACGCTGAACTTCAACATTTGTTACTTTCCATTTAGCGCCCTGAAATATGACATACTTGATTGCAAAGAAATTCTCCATGGCATACGGGTCGGCAACAATACTTATCTCGTTAGAAATATTAATGTCGTCGTTAATTCCAGAAGAATTTTGATTTCGGTAAGACCGTCTTAATGAGTCTCCAGAATATGTTTTCTCACTAATTTCCGGTTCCCATATACCAGGCTCTTTTTCTTTAGTTTCTGAAAAACCTATTATTCCACGAAATTTAGCCATTTTGAATTTGCCTTCCTATCTTATTATTCGGACGCGGAATCCAATGTAGCCAGAACAGCAGTCGTAGCAGTTGTTGTATCTGCTTTGACGTATGTAATGGTTCCGGTTCCGCTGGATACTGTGTACTTAACCGCCTTATACATAGCTCCGCTAGGATCTATAATAACAATGACACCTTTGATAAACATATCTCTAAGTTCATCGTTAGTAACTTTCTTGGTGAAAGCTGCGTCTTCGTACGCATAACTATCACTAGATTTCGAATAGACGTATCTAGCTCTTACATGCAGATCATTAGCGTGTTCATAAATATTAGTCATTTAGTTTTCCTCCTATGCAACAACGCTCTCAACCACGATAGCCGAATAAGGCTTAGTCAGTGCTCCAGAGCAACGAGTTTCGATCAGATACTTCTGCTGATTATAGTCGATATCAAAGTCGTCAAACATATTAACAGCTCCGCCCTGATCTGCGCCAACGTTGTAGTCGGCCAGATTAGCTATGATTCCCATAAGAGTATGTGTATCACTACCAACAGTTCTTGTCTGTGATTCCATAGGTTCAACAGTTATGATTTCATTAACTCTCAGAGCAGTAGCAAGATCATTAACAGAATCATAGATTCTTCTACCAATGGTGTCTTCGATAAGCAGACAATCTGTAACGACGTCTTCTGTTGTATACAGATTAGGAGTTCCAGAACCCTTATAGTCTTTTCTTGACTTTATAGTTGTTTTGATGAACGCCTTAGCCTTATCGTCATCTGTAGCTGTTGAAGACAGACTTACCAGTGCTTTGATCGCGTAGAGATCGTCATCAGTCCAGATTGGTCTGATATTAATCTCGTTAATCTTATCATTTGACGATGCCAGTCTTCCATCTCCAATCAGAATCGACCTTGCAATTTCCTCATCCAGCATTGTTCTCATTTCCGACTTAAGCCATGCAACAACATCGAAATCTGTGATGTCAATAACATCATCTCTATCGAGTTTCTGTTTCTTATAAATAGTCGTAGGAGTCGTTACTCTCTTAAGCAGTGAGAATACTTCTTCCTTCTTCAGATTACCCTTGAGATAACCTTTTGCTCTTGCTTCGTCTTCTGTAATATCAGCAAATATAGATTTTATCCTGCTAAATGGTGTATGATGCGTTCCAGACATTACCTTCTGAACCCAATCCATCTTCCTTGAAATGAACTCTGGCTTATCAGTAAAATTCTTAGCATCCGGGAATAAATAATCAATATTAGTTATTCCATACTCATCCGCATGCGAGAGAAAGCTCTCTTTCAGACTTCCATATTTCTTACCATCCTGTATGATAAGTTCCATATCAGAATGACTAAGAACATTCTCTTCGGTGTAGTCTTCATTATCGAATATATTGTGTTTCATCTGATCGGTTCCTCCTTCTGATCCACTATCAACTCCGGCATCTTTAAGAGCCTGGCCGATAATGGCATATACAACTGTCTTCTGTTCATCCGTAAGAGTGTTAAAAACATCTTCTACTGTTCTCTCATCATTATTCGGATTTGTCTTGTTAGTGTTGTTAGTGTTATCCACTTTCGTCTCCTCCTTTTTCGGTTCCGGCGTTGCCTCAGTTTTATTAGCCTCCGGCTCCGTTGCATCTGTTTCTTTTTTCTTTTTCTCATCGATAGAATCGTCCGAATGGTATAGCATGATGTTTTCATCATAGCCTATTTCCAGATCGTATTCTCCATCTCCGCCATCCCCATGAGCTATTACTTCTTCTATAAAAGCTCCGGGGTTAGCTCCAGCAAGAACTAAACTAAGTTCCCTAATTCTTCCATGAACTACGTCGCCTCCAACCTGCTGAAGTTTATTGGCATAGATTGACAAAGATCTAATATCTCCGTGTTTCACCAATTCCTTAGTAGATTTTCCTGCTTCAGTATCGTTAAAAGAACAATACGCATATACACCCTCGTCTCTATTCTCCAGTAACGCATGACCAAGAACATTATCTGGATCGTTGTGCTGGTGATTCCAAACGAGAGGAACTGTAGCTCCGTCATTCTCTTTGAATGCGTCTTTTCTTATAGTGCGGCCATCTCCACAAAGCAAATCATTGCGCGTAGCCCAACCACTAAAATCAAATCTGTCCATTTTGACTTTCTCCTCCTTCTACGTTTTCATAGCCAACATCCTGTTGCTCCATTGGTTGACTAATGTTACTGTTTCTAAGTTCGTCCGCTTTAGGATCTTCGGATGGCTTCATTCCTATTACCTGCCTAAATTCATTCGAACTCATTATTTCATTTCGTGTAAACTTGTCGGCTAGCTCGGCTATGTTTTCAATTGGAGCTAACTTAAACGGATCCCTAAATGCTAATATTGATTGACCTTGTGATCTTGCGGTCTTAGTAAGAAACTTACGTTTCATTTCATCAACTATTGCAGAAGTTATCGGTTCAACCGTTCTGTTATAATAATTGTTCATTGTTTTGGCATCAGCGGTTCCATCTAAAATAGTTTGAGTTATCCCGAGCTGACTGAATAATAAATTGGTTAAGTATTCAACCTGAGACATTAAATTATTCTCCACAGATCGGTTTAATTGTGTAATCTTCTCTGTACCGTCAGTGTATGCAACTCCATACTTCGAATCGGCCAATTGCATTTCTATATCTTTTCGCCTATTTTCAGCTTGCTCACGCCTAGAAGTTGTCTTAATTACGTAAGGCAACTGTATAATCAAATCGAGTTTTCCGGATGCCGTTTGTTCATCTGTCACATCCAATAAACTAAGTTTTCTTATAAGTCGCTGCATGGTTGAATTAGGTTCATTAATCACAGCATACAACGGATTTTCAACGATTGCGATAGTTCGCTTGTCCATCAAAAGATCTTCTTTTTTTCCTGTATTTTCGTTATATACTCTAACTTTAACATGATGTGGTTTCCATTCTATAATCTGACCCGTTCTCATTTCTGTAATATCGAACGAGATCATTTTTAACTGATCGAATATTGTATCGGTTGGAACAATAGCAACGCATCCTTCATCAAACATGGACATAACAACATCTTGTATAAATCCTCTACCTGTTTGATCCAGATTGGCCTCGAGATTTAGACATTCGTTAAATTTGCTGGAGACGTCTTCTTTATACCGGTCATTTTCATCCAATCGGCAATGCCGAATATTATTAAACGACACATCAAGAGCTATCCTGTTATAAACAGAAGTAACTATGGAACGTTCGTTTCCTCGAGTCATTCTTATTCTATCGGGTCTTCTAGAATATGTTTCTCCAAAAACTTTGTATTCTATTGTCGGGTCTTTATTAAAGAAGGCATTCCAAGCACTTCTGAATCTGTTTCCGACTGTTTCATTAGCCATTATATCCCTCCTTTTAATAATTGTACGATGATTTACCCCAATTATTCTTTACTCTGTATGCATTCAGCATTTCGACACCCGTATTAATATTTTTAGAATAATTTAT
>Ga0172378_10002903_pt1 | contig 16086 bp, 10 predicted proteins | sample GrowelOW332metaG_FD_119755 | JGI IMG/M metagenome (GOLD analysis project Ga0172378, IMG submission 119755) | Groundwater microbial communities from an aquifer near a municipal landfill in Southern Ontario, Canada - Pumphouse #3_1 metaG | ecosystem: Environmental > Aquatic > Deep subsurface >... | reverse complement strand
TTGAGGCTATTTAAAAAATTATTTGTTTTTTGAAAGTTAAAGGTTCATGGGGATTGATGGGTAATGATAATATTGGTGCATATCAGTATTTATCTCTGTATTCTTATAATGGAAATGCATCTTATGTATTTGGGGACAGCTACAATCAAGGTATATATGAGAATGTAACGGCCAACCCTAATGTGACTTGGGAAAAATCAAGTACATGGAATGGTGGATTTTCTGCACAGTTCCTTAATGGTAAATTTGGATTGGATTTTGATTATTTCTATTCAAAGCGTAGCGATATTCTTATTACGCGTAATGCGTCAATTCCTACATATTCAGGGTTGTCACTACCGGCTGAGAATCTAGGAAAGGTATCTAATCATGGTTTTGAAATCGTCGCTTCGTATAATGATAAGGCTGGCGATTTTAAATGGGGAATCACAGGAAATTTTACATATGCAAAGAATAAGGTGATATATATGGACGAAGCTACAAAGACACCAGAATGGCAACGTGCAACAGGACATTCTATTGATGGTTATGTGTTGTATAAAGCTATTGGAATTTATCAAACACAGGAACAAATAGACAATACCCCGCATATTGCTGGAGCTCATGTAGGAGACTTAATATATCAGGATACAAATGGAGATAAGAAAATAACATGGGATGATGCAGTTCGTATTGATAAATCAACTACACCAAGAATTATGTATGGTTTTACATTGAGCGGAAGTTGGAAAGGTTTTGATGCAAATATGTTTTTCCAAGGTCAGGCTGACGCACAACAAATCGTAATGCCAACAATGAATATGGCACAAGAGTTCTTTGATGAAAGATGGAAAATAAATGGAACTGCAGAAGAAAATGCTGGGGCGGTTTGGCCTAGAGCATTTATCAAACAAACTTATGGAGATAACTGGAATGGGGTAGAATCGACATGGTGGTTAAGAAATGCTTCGTTTTTAAGATTTAAATCATTTGAATTAGGTTATACTTTACCAAAGTCTATTGTTGCTATAATAGGTTTAGAGAAAATTCGTTTTTACGTGAATGGTAATAATTTGTTTACTATTGACAAAATGAAAATATTTGACCCTGAAATGACTAATGGTATTAAAGGTTATCCTATTCAACGTACATTTGCATTTGGTGCAAACATAACATTCTAATAACATTAAATTAATAAAACTATGAAACGAATATATATATGTGTATTATCACTGATTATAGGATTTGGCCTAACTTCTTGTTCTGATGTGCTGGACGTTTCTCCTCATGGTTCAATGAGTGACCAAAGCGTATGGGGCAATTTAGATTTGGCCAATGCATTCTTGAATAATTGTTATACTACGATAGAAGCAGAAAATGAATTCGGTGTGATGTTTTGTAACTATACAGATGAGACATATCATTTATTTGATTATGGAACATCAGGCTATACAAAAGGTCTTATGACTCCAGATAATTATAATACTGGATGGACAGAAGGAAAGGGTAATACTTGGTACCATTATTATTCAGGGATAAAGAATGTCAACCAACTGCTAGCTAATATAGAAAATGTTCCTGTCTCATCTGATGCAGATAAATTGAAAAAACAGCAGATTGTTGGACAAGCATATTTTTTACGTGCATTCTCCTATCATTATTTATATTCACTGTACGGGCGTGTTCCTTTAATTTACAGAGTTTTTAATCTTGATGATAAATTTGAAGATAAGCGTGCAGATATGGATGTCGTTGCAGATTCTATCGTAAAAGACTGTGATCGCGCTGCTGAGTTACTTCCAACAGGATATTCAAGCGCTAATGATTTTGGACGTGCAACAAGAGGTGCCGCATTAGCCGTAAAAGCCCGTACATTATTATTTAAGGCAAGTCCTCTATTCGGAACTCCTTCTAAAGAAAAATGGCAGGCAGCTGCTGATGCAAATAAGGCAGTAATAGATTTAGGCGTTTATAGCCTTAAACCTGTAAGTAATAGCAGTGAATATGCAGCATTATTCTTTGATACAAAAAATCCTGAAGTTATATTTGAAAAGATGTATAATGTTAAGGGTACTTATGGATCTTCATCTAGTTATGTAATGCAGGCTCCTCCTGGACCTGGCAGCGGTTTTGAAGGATGGTCAACATGGGAACCTACTTATAATATAGTAAATGCATTCCAAAATGCAGATGGAACAGAATATACGGTTAATGGATTAAAAAATTATACTATTCAGAAGCCAACAATGACTGATAACGGAATTCAATATACTCCAACTTCAATAGAAGCAACAAATATAAATCCTTGGAAGAATCGTGATATTCGCCTTAAAGCAGATATCCTTTGTGACGGAGAACTTTGGGGATATGGTGATAGTAATCGTGAAGTAGAAGATTTCCAGCCGGCAGAAGAAGGTGTAATACCGGGTAAGGATTCTCGTATGGGCGATACTTATTGGAATGGTTCCTTGACAGGTTACAATATGAAAAAATTCTTGGACCCGAGTATTAATACTCATGACGAAAGTGTCTCAAATACCACCCCTTGGTTTTTTATTAGACTTTCAGAGATATATCTGAACTATGCGGAATGTGAAATCCAGTTGGGTAAAAATGATGAAGCTTTAAAGTATATCAATTTCGTCAGAACACGTGCATTGCAACCTGCTGCCACAGGTAAAGATATTTGGGCTGAATATAAGTATGAAAGGAAAATTGAGTTGCTTTTTGAAGGCCAACGTTTCTTTGATCTTCGTCGTTGGAAAGAAATGCCTGAAATATATTCACAGAAGAATTGGCCTACAAGTATTGTAACGTATAAATTCAAAGATGGTACAAAAATTTATTCACATAATACAGATGTGCTGCAGGAACGTTCTTTTAAAGAACCTTCAAGTTATTGGTTCCCTGTTCCACGTTATGAACTGAATAAATGTCCTAACCTTGATGCTACACCTTATGAATAGAATGATTATAAAAAAGTTATATACAATAGCGGCATTATATGGAATCATGTTGACGGCTTATTCTTGTTCTGAATATGACCATCCTACATATAATCCAGAGCCAGTAGAAAAAGTGAAGATAGAGGGCAAAGCCCTCTATCTTCCTCAGGAATTTAAAGGCCAGGACTGGAATACTGATGACAATAATTATAGTTATAAACGAATGTCTTTGACAGATAATATTGCAATTCTCTGGGAGAAAAATTTTGGAAGTGATATGTCGAATCCTCCACAATTGGACGGAAACTCAATGAAGGTGGATCTTTCAAATCTGAAATCCAGACTAGAAACTTTTTATACCTATTATAGGGATAAACTGCAATTCGTTAAATCCGGATCTTTGAGTGAGAAGTATCGTATGATGGTGATGTTGCAGTATTCTCTGGAAGGGACTGCTTATGGTGGCTCTTATGATAATACGATAGGTGCTTTTTGGGCTGCACCTAATCGTTTGCAAGATTCCAAATTAAATACTGTTGCTCATGAATTAGGGCATAGTTTCCAACTGCAACTTATTGCAGATGGTCAAGGCTCTGGATGGGGTGGTCAAAGTGGATTCTTTGAGATGACATCGCAGTGGATGTTATGGCAGGTAAATCGAGATTGGATGGAAGATGAAAATTATCATTGGAATGCGTTTAAAAGTTTGACATATAGAGCATTCCTTCATGAGGATAATTTATATCACTCACCTTATGTCCTTGAATATTGGAGCCAAAAACATGGTCTGCCATTCATCGCAGAAATGTATCGTAAAAGTACTGCAAGCGAAGATCCTGTTCAGACATACATCAAAATGAACGGATTAACTCAGGAGCAATTTGTAGATGAAATGTTTGATTGTTATCAGCATATAGTGAATCTGGATTATGATAGAGTCTTTGACACAACACGCAAATGGGCAAACTCCTATGATGATTTTAAATCAAATATGGCTGAACAGTCTGATGGTTGGTATCAAGTTAAACCGGATAAATGCCCTGAAAATTATGGTTTTAACATTGTTAAACTGAATGTCCCTGAAGCTGGATCTACAGTGAAAGTAGATTTCATTGGATTGGAGGGAAAGAATGTAAAGGCAGATGGTTATACAAATCCTAAATCAGAATATGCTAATTATAGATATGGCTTTGTTGGAATAACAGAAGATGGCACGTCTATTATTGGAGATGTAGGAAAGGCAACGTCTGATAATTTGTCCAATTCTGTTTCGTTTAAAACTCCGAAAGGTAGCAAACTTAAATATTTATGGCTTGTTGTTATGGGTGGTTCTACGGAATATTGGACTTTAAGTCAGGTGCCTTTGGCACAATGGCCATATAAGATAAAAATAACCGGAAGTGAAATATTATAGTATGAACAAATATTTAGTATCTTTAGCCTTAGTATTGCTTTGCGGCAGTGCCTGGGCTCAAACATTATCTGTTAAAGGAAAGCAGATATACATACCTAAGGATTTACAGACAATGGATCTACAGTCGGATACATCGTTGTGGAGTTACAAACGTATGGACCTGACAAAAGACTTTGTTGTGTTTTGGCAGAGAGGATTTGGACATGATTTGAACAACCCCCCTAAACTGAAAGATAATGATATGCGTGTGGACCTTAAAAATCTTGAGACAAAACTGGAGAGGTTCTATAATTTTTATAAAGATACATTGCAGTTCATAAAGCCGGGTTCAAATGCTGATAAGTATCGTATGATGGTAATGTTGAATTATTCGTTAGATGGTACTGCTTATGGTGGTGATTATGATCAATAATAGGTGCGTTCTGGGTAGCGCCTAATCGCATACATGATGAAAAATTGAATTGTGTGGCGCATGAATTGGGACATAGTTTTCAATTCCAAGTTGCAGGCGATAAGAAAAGTGAAGAGTGGAGGCTCGACCCTAGTATAGAAGCAATACAGTCTAATAGAGGTAGTGGAGAAGACAGCCTTGTAAGTTGGGGTGGAGGTTTCTATGAGATGACTTCTCAATGGATGCTCTGGCAGGTAAATCCAGACTGGGTGGCTGATGAAGAATACCACTGGGATGCTTACTCTCATATTACTCATAAGGCATTCTTGCATCTGGATAATATATATCATTCTCCTTATATACTTGAATATTGGGGGATGAAGCATGGACTCCCTTTTATTGCTGATATGTATCGCCAAGGTAAGAGTGGAGAAGATGTGGTGATGACTTACAAACGTATGAACCATCTTACACAAAAGCAGTTTTGTGATGAAATGTTTGACGCAAACCGTCATATTGTAAATTTTGATTATCCGAGAGTATGGAAAGAAACACGTAAATTCGCGTGCACTCTTTCTTCAAAACTAGTAGATAAGGGTAATGGTTGGTATCAAATAGCAGAGGGTAATGCTCCTGAAAATTATGGATTTAATGCCATTCCTCTAGTTGTAACTGAAAAAAATAATCGTGTGAAGTTGCAGTTTAAAGGACTGGCAGGCAAGAATATTTTAGAACATCAAGGTAAAGAGGGTTGGAGATATGGATTCGTTTGCGTAAATTCGCAAGGTAAAAGTACTTATAGTAAAATGTCGCGGAAGTCTAATGGAATTTTGACTTTTAAGATCCCTAATGGTGAGACTATATCTCATCTATATTTTGTAGTGATGGGAGCACCTAAGATGCATTGGATTAATCCTAACGAGAACGGTAAGGATGCCCAATGGCCTTATCAAGTTAAATTTAGTGGTACAACCCCACTTAAAACTAATTTTTAATAGAGGGCGAAGTATATGATAAGTAATGGAGCAAAAGCAATAATAAGTGCAAGTTTTGCAGTACTGAGTTGGTCTACAGTGGCAACTGCTTTTAAGTTGGCACTGGAACATCTGACTCATTTTGAATTGCTGCTTGTAGCAAGTTCTACTTCATTACTTATCTTTGCTATAATATTGACCTTTCAGCATCGCTGGAAATCATTGATTGGCATAAGTATTGGTAAATTTGGATATTTTGCATTGCTTGGTTTGCTTAATCCTGTTTTGTATTACCTGGTCTTATTCAAATCTTATTCGTTGCTTCCTGCTCAGATTGCACAGCCAATAAATTACATGTGGCCTATCTTTCTTACTGTATTTCTGGCAATATTTGCTCATCAACCTATACCAAATCGAAAGTATATAGGGTTAATAATATCTCTATGTGGGTTGATTATTATATCAATAGGCTCTAGTAAAATAGGTCATTTTGATGTATCAGGTGTCGGTATTTTTTTTGCAGCATTAAGTGCCGTGTTGTGGTCTGTATACTGGATGGTCACCAATTGTAATAATGGCAAGACAGACGCTAATGTAGCGTTATTCCTTTGTTTCTTATTTGGCACAATATATTTGTTAATCATGGCATGCTTCTTAGGCATTCATACATTTACGATTATAGGCATTCTTTCCGGTATGTATGTAGGATGTTTTGAAATGGGGATACCATTTGTTGCATTTGGATATGCAATAAGTAAAACGGATAACCCTGCTTTAATTAATCAGATGTGCTATCTTTCACCATTTATGTCTCTGTTCTTTATATCAGTTATTCTGCATGAACCCATTGTAATGACTACATATTTGGGCTTGGGGATGATAGTAGCTGGGATAATTTTTAATCAGTATGCAATAAAATCGAAAACATATTAATATATAATCATGAATATATATAGAAGTAAAAAAATTGTTATTGTTGTGTTGTTCTCTTTATTTGGGTGTGGCACACTTTCTTTTGCAGGGAATAGCTTTAACCTATCATCTCCAGACGGTAGGTTAAATGTGGAGGTATCTGCTTCTGGTAGCGATGTCGCATATAAATTATTATTTAATAAGTCTGTTTTGATGAGAGACTGTAAGGCGGGACTGGATATCAGTTCTTCTGGGCGTCCTGTGTCTTTTATATCTTCGCAAAAAAGGAAGGTTAATGAAGGTATCGAATCTCCGTTTTATCGTTATAGTTCTTTTAGAAATGAATGTAATGAGATAAATATAAAAACCAATAAAGAATGGAATATAATATTTAGAGTTTACAATGATGGTATAGCTTATCGTTTCTATTCTAATACGAATAATCAGGTTATAATAAATAATGAAAAAGCTGACTTTAGTTTTGTTAAGGATGGCACATCTTATTTGGCATATACCACTAATGAAAAAAATCCTACAGCAATGGCTTTTCAAAATATATATACAGTCAAACCATTGTCACAACAACGTAAACAGTTGGCTTTCCTTCCTGTAACAGTGGATTGTGGAACTGCAAAAGTCACGTTAATGGAATCAGACCTTGAAGCATACCCTGGTATGTTTGTTGAACCTAGTGGCACAACACTGAAGGGCGTATTTGCACATTATCCCAAAAAGATGGACTTCTACCCATGGCGTAAACAGGAATATGTAGCTGAACATGAGAACTATATTGCAGTTACAGATGGCAACAGAACATATCCTTGGCGTGTGATAGCAGTAACAGACAAAGACACCTCAATGCCAGAGAATAATCTCGTTTATGCCTTGGCTTCTCCTAATCGTATTGGTGATACTTCATGGATAAGTGCGGGGAAAGTGTCGTGGGACTGGTGGAACGATTGGAATCTTAAAGGTGTTCCTTTCAAGGCAGGTATAAATATGGACACCTATAAGTATTATATAGATTTTGCTTCAAAGAACGGTCTACAATATATTATATTGGATGAAGGCTGGTATGAATCGAAAAGCGGTGATATGTTACATTCCATACCTGAAATAAATATCCCTGAACTTATTGCTTATGGTAATAAGAAAGGAGTGGGCATAGTATTGTGGACTGTTTTTAATGTCTTGGATGAAAATCTGGAAACAATTTGCAAAAAGTATTCTGATATGGGTATAAAGGGGTTTAAGGTTGACTTTATGGACCGCGATGATCAGACGGCAGTAGAAATGGCTTATCGTATAGCTTCTGTTACAGCAAAATATCACCTGATACTTGATTATCATGGATTCTACAAACCAACAGGAATGAATCGAACATATCCTAATATATTGAATATAGAGAGCGTTTTTGGTATGGAAGAGATGAAATGGAATGAAGATAAGAAGGATATGCCTATGTATGATGTAACATTCCCTTACATAAGAATGATGTGCGGTCCGGTTGACTATACACCCGGAGCTATGCGGAATACGTCTCGAGAAGATTACCGTCCTGTGTATAACAATCCGATGAGTATGGGTACACGTTGTCATCAATTGGCGACATACATTGTTTTTGATTCACCGTTTACGATGCTTGCTGATGCTCCCTCTAACTATAGAGGTAATGAAGACTGTGTAGATTTTATATCATCGTTGCCTGATGAAATAGATTATACAAAAGTATTGTCAGGAGAAATTGGCAAATATATTGTCACTGCACGCAAGAAGGACTTGAACTGGTTTGTTGGTGGTATGACTAACTGGGATGAGAGAGATGTTACCGTAGATCTATCGTTCTTGGATAAAGGCGTAAACTATACTGCTGTATTGTTTAAGGATGGTGTAAATGCCAATAAGAACGCGGAAGATTATGAAAAAGATACGATTCTTGTTAATAGTGAAAGAACATTGAAAATTCATCTTTCTTCCGGGGGTGGTTTTGTGATGCGATTATATAAGAGTTTTGCATCAGCAGATAGTCCGTCTTCTCCTCCGGCAAAAATGCATGTCAATCCATTTTACAAAAAATACTTGAATGTAGATGGCTTATATGTTGTTTCTTCAGCTGCTGTTTCTGATTCAGCATTGACAAAAACTGCCGAAGTGATAAGAATGATGTTGGCAAAACGACCGGATGTAAAGAATGAAATGGTGAAAAAGGGTTGTTATACTATGATACTTGGTCGTAATGAGGAAGTCTGTGATTTACCGGAATACAAGAGCATATGTAACAGCCCGGATAGTATAAAGTATTGGAACTGGCGTGCTCGTGGCTTCGGGGGAGCTCCTCAAGGTGATTTTACTGCAAGTTTTGGCGAGGAAAATGTTCTGGCTTTGTCGTCTGATAGATACAGAGGTGAAAGTATTATGATACATGAATTCTCTCATCTCATACATACTGTTGGTATTTGCGGTGTTGATAAAACCTTCGATTCACGTCTTGTAAAGTGTATGCAACATGCTAAAGACAAAGGCTTATGGAAAGATACTTATGCGCTGAGCGATAAATATGAGTATTTTGCAGAGTGTACGCAGTCGTTTTTTGACTGCAACCAGTTCTGCAACGTGCCTAATGGTATTCATAATTCAATAAATAAAAGAGTGAAATTAAAAGAATATGATCTGGAAATGTACAATTTGTTGAAAGAGTTCTTTTATGAAATGCCAATACCAATTTATAATAGGATACATAATTAGCTATGAAGCATATTTCTTTAATAGTTGTGTCTCTGTTGTTTTGCGCATCAGTTGCATTTGCTAACAAAGGCGTTAAGCCAATGTTTGCCGGGAATCCAATCATTCCTGGTTATTTTGCAGACCCGACAATAAAAAAGTTTGGTGATACATATTATATATATGCAACAACTGATGGGAACGGAGCTGGCTTTGGACCTGCTCAAGTATGGATGTCTAAGGACTTTAAAAACTGGATAATCCGCTCCATGAATTGGCCTACTTCGCATTGGATATGGGCACCTGACGTCCGCAAGGGTAAAGATGGTAAATATTATATGTACTATTGCCAGCCATGTACTATTCATACCGGTGTCGCTGATACACCGGTCGGACCTTGGAAAAACCTTATGGGAGAAGAGGACGCTGTTTTTATTCCGGACAGGTTGGTACATAATGTAATAACGCTTGATGCCCAAAGTTTTGATGATGCAGATGGTTCTACCTATTTATATTGGGGCACATGGGGAATTTATAAAGGATTCGGATGTGGAGCTGGTAAACTTTCTGAAGATGGTAAAAGCCTTACGGAGCTTACTTTGATTCCAAATACACAGGCTGTTGATTTTTTTGAGGCTCCGTTTATGTTGAAGAGGGGAGCTAAATATTACTTTATGTATTCTTCTGGTAGTTGTCATGACAAAACATATCGTGTGCAGTATGCTGTAGGCAATTCTCCACTCGGTCCTTTTGAGTTTGGGAAAAACAATCCTATTCTTGAAACTAATGCCGACGAAACTGTACATGGGCCAGGCCATCATAGTGTGCTTAAGGATGGAGATAATTATTATATCGTATATCATCGCCATGATAATCCCCATTCGACAAGAGGTTTTCATAGACAAGTGTGTGCAGATAAACTGACCTTTGCAACAGATGGGAGTATAGATAAAGTCGTTCCAACTAATACAGGTGTCTCTTTGCCAACTGGTTATAAAGAAGAACCAAACATCGCTTTTAATGCAAAAGTTAAAGCATCGTCATATTATAATGAGCATTTTATTCCTGAAAATGCGGTAGATGATGATAACGGAACATTATGGCGCCCTGCAACTAGTGGACGGGAATGGATACAGCTTGATTTAGGTCGTGTACACTCCATTCATACTATTTGGACACAATTTGAATATGCTACAAGTTATTATCGGTATATGCTTGAAACATCTATTGATGGTAAGAAGTGGAAAGTCTTTGCAGATCGCACCAATAACCGTTTGGCAGGAAGCCCGATGATTGATGAAAATAAAGCGAAGGCACGTTATATTCGTCTTACCATTACGGATCATCAGAAGAATGGTCTTTATGGAGCAATATGGAATATAAAAGTATTTGCTAAGCGGCCGTCTATGATACCTCAAGAGTGGATAGACGATATTTATCAGCCAAAGAATGAGATAACAGAAGAACCTGTTACTCCTAGTAAAGGACTTATAGTGGATATATGTGCGGATCAATATAATGAGGGACAATCATTAAAAGCTATAGAGAATAAATGTGGAGGACATTTCAAGGCTTTGGAGCCGGATTCGCTTGTCTTTGTGGAAAAAATAGAAGGACGTAAAGCGTTTCGCTTTGATGGCACACAGGTTTATAATTCAGACTTCAGCCTCCCTATTCGTGATAACCAACCTTACACTATAGACGCTTGGATATTAAATCCTCAAATGAACGAGAATGAGTGTGTAGCAGATTTTACAACATCACATGATGAGCTGGAAAAAATCATGCTAGTCAATGGTACAGAAAAGCGTTGCGGTGTAATGAATCATTATGGCTGGTTTGAAGATGTGGGATATGATAAGATAAAAGAACTAGAAGGTAAATGGCAACATTGGACAATGACGTTTGATGGCTATCTCGAAAAAGTATATCTAGATGGAACTTTAATCAGTGAACGTGACATACAACTGTTAGTAAAGCCTGTCGATTGTATATATTTAGGGCGTAATGCAGAAGGTGAGTGGCCATTTAGTGGATATATACATTCTTTAAAGTTCTATGATAGTGCTATAGATATAACCGATTTTAATAATATGAATAAACAAAATACTAATTATAAATAGTCTGATAATATGATAAATAAAATTTTATGTACAGCTTTGCTTGCCACGCTTACATTGGCACCAAATGCTCAGCCTAAAAATAAAAGTTTTGGATATCCAATAAGTCCAGTGCCGTTTACTGCTGTTAAAGTAACAGACACTTTTTGGAAACAGAGACTTGATGCAAGTAGAAATGTAACTATACCGTTGGCTTTCAGCAAATGTGAAGAAACGGGGCGATATACCAATTTTGTAAAGGCTGCACATCCAAGTGATACATATAAAGTAGGTGGATATCCATTTGACGATACTGACGTATACAAAACAATAGAAGGTGCTGCTTATTCATTACAGACTTTCCCTGATAAGAAAATGGAACATTATATTGATAGCGTTCTTTTGATTGTAGGTAAGGCACAGGAACCTGACGGCTATCTTTATACTGCAAGGACAATGAATCCTAAACATCCTCATGAATGGGCAGGTGAGCACCGTTGGGAAAAAGAGGAAGACTTAAGTCATGAACTTTATGACTTAGGTCATATGATTGAAGGTGCAATAGCTTACTATCAAGCCACCGGTAAACGTAATTTTTTGGATATAGCTATAAAATTCGCAGATTGTGTATGTCGTGAGGTAGGGCCTGGGGTAAATCAGGTAAAGGTCGTTCCAGGTCATCAAATTGCAGAAATGGCATTGTGCAAACTTTATTTGTTTACAGGTAATCATAAATATCTCGATGAAGCAAAATTCTTTCTGGATATGCGTGGTAAAACAGAATCTCATAGCGAATATAATCAGTCTCATAAACCTGTTATAGAACAAAATGAGGCTGTAGGACATGCAGTGCGTGCCGGGTATATGTATTCGGGCATGGCAGATGTGGCTGCACTTACAGGTGATACATCATATATTCATGCAATAGACAGAATATGGGAAAATATTGTATCTAAAAAATTCTATATCACAGGAGGTGTCGGAGCGACTAATGACGGTGAGGCTTTTGGTAAGAATTACGAATTGCCTAATATGTCGGCATATTGTGAAACATGTGCTGCCATTGCTCAGGTATATCTTAATTATAGGTTGTTTTTGCTTCATGGTGAATCTAAATATTACGATGCACTAGAACGTACATTATATAATGGTCTTATTTCAGGCGTATCTCTAGATGGTGGAGCTTTCTTTTATCCAAACCCATTGAAGTCAATGGGACAGCATAAGCGTCAGCCATGGTTTGGCTGTGCATGTTGCCCATCTAATATTTGCCGCTTTATTCCTTCACTTCCAGGCTATGTTTATGCCGTAAAGGATGCGTCTGTATATGTGAATCTGTTTTTGTCTGATGAGGCTGATGTTTCAGTGGAATGTAAGAACGTACATATTAAACAGTCTACTCAATATCCTTGGAATGGTGATGTTCGGTTAGATGTTTCTCCACAATATTCTCAGCGCTTTACTCTTAAAATACGTATACCGGGATGGGTACGTAATGAGGTAGTACCTAGTGATTTGTACAGTTATAGTGATGATGTCAATCTTAAATACACTGTAAAGGTAAATGGGGTAGCTATTAAATCAGCGTATTTGGATAAAGGATATTTTAATATAGATAGAAAATGGAAGAAAGGTGACGATGTAGAGATTCATTTTGATATGCAGCCACGAACTGTAAAAGCCGATAATCATGTCGAAGCAGACAGAGGAAGAGTAGCGGTTGAGCGTGGACCTATTGTGTATTGTGCCGAATGGCCCGATAACAAAGACTTCAATGTGCTAGGCGTATTGATAAATAAGAATCCAAAGTTTGAAGTATCTGTTGAACCTAAATTATTGTATGGTATAGATGAAATAAAGACACAGGCTCAGACACTCAACTATAGCGATGACGGTAAACTTCAGACACATGATGTAAATCTTACTTTGATACCTTACTATGCATGGAATCATCGTGGTGCAGGTAATATGGATGTTTGGATGGCACAGGATGTCAGCGCGGTTTCGCCTACACTTCCAACTACATTGGCTTCCAGAAGTATTATTGATGCTAAGACAAAGACTGCTGCACTTAACGCTATAAATGATAGGATGTTGCCAAAAGATGAGAACGACCGTACTATACCATATTTCCATTGGTGGCCTGAGAATGATTCAATAGAATGGATTACATATCAGTTTCCCGAAAAAGATACCGTATCTGGCAGTACTGTATATTGGTATGATGATTCTCCATGGGGAGGATGTCGTATACCTGAATGGTGGAAAATATACTTTAAGGATGACAAAGGACAATGGCAGCCTGTTGAAAATATTATGGGATATGAAACAAAAGTTGGCACAGGAAATATAGTAAAATTTCGTCCTGTTAAAACAAATGGACTGAAATTGGAGGTAAAATTACCAAAGGAAAATTCGTCTGGCTTATATGAGTGGGAGGTAAAATAATGAATCAATTGAGATAATAACAATAGAGAAACAAGTATAATTTCATGTAATATTCAGGTGATGTTGTATAATTTTATATCTTAATGATATTATATTATATGACAGGATTGCTTATCTTATAGTATATTTGCGGGCAAAACAAATAATACTTATAATGAGAAAAATAATTGTAATACTAGCGATCCTATTTATTGCTAATAATAGTATGTCAGGAAAAATACAGAAGGAATGTTTTCCAGATGGGAGAATCATTTCTGAGTGGTTTTCAGATACGACACGAGTTGATATAAATAATCTAGGGAAACAATATGTAATAACAGATTATGGTGTAGTTAATGATTCCAATGCTGTTCAGACAGAACGGATACAGAATGTAATAGATGAATGTTACAAAAATGGTGGAGGTGTAATTATTGTACCTAAAGGAACTTTTCTTACCGGATCATTGTTTTTCAAACAGGGGACTAACCTCTATTTAAGTGATGAAGCTAAGTTGAAAGGAAGTGATGCAATTACTAATTATAAGATAATACGAACACGATTAGAAGGAGTCACAATAAATTATTTTGCTGCATTGATAAATGCGGATAACTTAAAAGGCTTCTCAATCTCGGGCAATGGTACAATAGATGGCAATGGCAAAAAGTTTTATGATGAGTTTTGGCTCAGGAGAAAGGTAATCCCTAATTGTACTAATTTAGAAGCTCTTAGACCAAGACTACTATATATATCTAATTCAATAGATGTGAAAGTTTGCGGAGTTAGAATGATTAATTCAGGATTTTGGACTAACCATATATATAAATGTAAGAGGGTGAAGTATCTTGGGTGTTATATTTATGCGCCAACAGATGGATATCCAAAAGGACCAAGTACTGATGCCATAGACTTGGATGTATGCGAAGATGTATTGATTAATGGATGCTATGTTAATGTAAATGATGATGGAATATGTCTTAAAGGTGGCAAAGGAACGTTTGTTGATAAGGATACAACTAATGGGACTTGTCAAAATATAATAGTTCAGAATTGCAGTTTTGGAAAAGCTGGAGGTGGAATAACATTTGGAAGCGAATGTTTTGATGCTAGAAATATTATTATGAGAAACTGTCGTTTCAATGAGACAAGCAATATCCTATTGTTTAAAATGCGTCCGGATACGCCTCAGAAGTATGAATACGTGAGAGTGGAAAATTGTACAGGTAATACTAAATATGGCATAAGAACAAGGATTTGGACACAGTTCTTTGATTTGAAGGAGCGCAAAAACATGCCTCGTTCTTACGTATCAAATGTTGAAATAAAAAATATAAATATTATCTGTTCACTAGGGTTTTACGAGCTAAAACGATCTGATAAATATGATTTGGGAAACTTCTCTTTCGAAAATATTAAGGCAAAAGATCCGAAAGGGGAAATATGTGTGTCATTTCTGAAGAGCTGCAACATAAACAACTTTGAAATTAATGGGAATAAGATTAAATAATCTTATTCCCTATATTTTGATGGCGGCATACCAAATTGATCTTTGAAGCATTTACTAAAATAATACGGATTATCAAATCCTACCTCGTAAGCTACTTCTGAAACATTCATCGCTCCTGATTTCAATAATTCGGCTGCGTGCTTTAATCTCATTACCCTTAAATATTCGTTTGGGGTATATCCAGTAATGCCTCTTACTTTACGATAGAATATTGTACGCCCTATATGAAGCATATCTGCAATCTTCTCAACAGAAAGAGTTTGATCACTTATTTTAGACTCAATAATAGCATTGAGGCGACGAGCAAATGTGTTATCTTGTTCTGTAGCACATAGAATGGGTCTTATAATTTCAAGATTCTTGGAGAATTTCTGTTTGAGTTTTTCACGCTGATCTAATAGCTGAAATATTCTTGCTATAAGGAGTTGAGGACTGAATGGTTTTGTGACATAGGCATCTGCACCAGATTCTGTACCTTCAAGGTGACTCTCCTCGTTGCTTAGGGCTGTTAGAAGAATTATAGGTATATGGCTAGTTTCGAAATTATTTTTTAGGCGTTTAGTTAATTCAAATCCGTTCATTCCCGGCATCATAACATCACTAATGATTAGGTCTGCATCATAATCTTTTGCTTTAGCAATCCCACTTTTACCATCAGATTCAGTTTCTATTTCAAAATAAATGCTTAACTCTTCAACAAGGAAGTCACGTACATCA
>Ga0172378_10002902_pt1 | contig 16088 bp, 12 predicted proteins | sample GrowelOW332metaG_FD_119755 | JGI IMG/M metagenome (GOLD analysis project Ga0172378, IMG submission 119755) | Groundwater microbial communities from an aquifer near a municipal landfill in Southern Ontario, Canada - Pumphouse #3_1 metaG | ecosystem: Environmental > Aquatic > Deep subsurface >... | reverse complement strand
TCTTAACTATGTTGCAGCAGAAATACTCAATACAATACTAGGAAGCATTGCCCTTGTCCTCACCGCACCTTTAACGGCTCTCATTGCAGGTATACTCTACGGAAAATAACAGAGGGAACTGACCCACCTGCCATTCCCTCTTCAACATAGATTATTGGACCTTCAAGAGGTCCAATTTTTATGGTGCTACTTCTCGCTTTCAAACGCTTTTGCAACACGCCCAAGTAATTCTCTAATCGGTAGATGCTGTGGACAACTTAATTCGCATTTGCCACATTTAATACAGGAACTTGCCATCCCACTCGTTTCTGTTGCTTCTGCATATTTACGTGCACCATCAAAAGTACTCTCTGTTTGAACATGATTATAGAGAGAAAAGAGATGGGGAATATCTATTTTTTTCACACAACCAGCGGTGCAATATCCACACTGGGTACAACTAATCAAATCTGAATTTTGCTTGAGAAGATTGGTGACTTTTTCAATAGCACGATGCTCTTCAATGGATAAAGGCTTAAAATGTTTCATAAAAGACATATTGTCTTCTATTTGTTCGAGATTACTCACCCCGCTTAAAACCATCATCACATTCTTTTTTTCTGTGACAAAACGCAGGGCAAAAGAAGCAGGACTTCCTGCAAATTGATCATAGATTGCTAAAGCTTGAGGAGGAAGATACTTCACCAAACGGCCACCCTTACAGGGTTCCATGATAATAATCTTTTTATCATACTTCAGGCATACTTCATACACACCTTGACTTTGCACTTTTGGATTGTCCAAATCAAAATAGTTGTATTGAATTTGGACAACTTCAATCTCTTCATGTTCACTGAGGATTTTCTCAAGTACTTCAGGTGAGTCATGAAAAGAAATACCAATATGTTTGATACGTCCTTGTTGTTTTAACCCTTTTACCACATCAAAGGCATGACAATGTGTATATTTTTCATAGAACTTTGCATTCAATGCATGCATCAGGTAATAATCGAAATAATCAACTCCGCATTGCTGAAGTTGCTGATAAAAAAGAGGAAGAATATCTGCTTCTTTTTCGAAAAATCTACTCGTCAGTTTATCAGTAAGGATATATTGCTCTCTCTTATATTTACTGGTTAAACACTTTTTAAGGGCGCCTTCGCTTTGTTCATGCATATACCCATGAGCGGTATCAAAATAGGTAAATCCTTCTTCAATGAACCGATCAACCATTTCTTGAAATTGATGATAATCTATTTCTGTCCCATTTGATGTTACCAAAGGAAGTCTCATACAGCCAAAACCAAAATGCTTCATTCACTACTCCTACTCAACACAAATACGTAAAGATTCTCATAGAGAAAATAGTACGATTTTTTATTTTTTTATATTTTACCATGATTTTCCCACTTTTCCTGATTTATTTTCGGTTTTGACTGAAAAAAAACAAAGAGCTGGTACAAACCAAACTCTTTGTTTTTTCTTATTGAAAGATACGCTCTTCTTATAGCTTAATAATTTGACCAATCAAATCTTTAAAACGCTGTGGCATCGCAGCCCTAAACAACATTTTTTCACCGGTATAAGGTTGATTAATACCGAGGATAAATGCATGAAGCATCAACGTAGCCTGAGGGAAATTCTTATCTTTTTTACCGTAAATAGGATCTCCTATAATAGGATGACCGATAGAACTCATATGGACTCTTATTTGATGAGTTCTTCCCGTATGAATCTCAATACGAACTAACGCATAATCTGCATACTGTCTCAACACTAAGTACTGGGTATGAGCGGTTTTACCTTTATTCGTTTCACAGATACAATACTTTTTACGATCACGGCTGGATCGGTTAATATTTGTATCTATTTTCCCTCGCTTATGGGTAAAGACACCTTTACACAAGGCAAGATAAATTTTCGTATTGGTGTGCAGTCTAAATTGATCTGCAAGCTTACGATGAGCAACTCTGTTGAGGGCAACTACCATAGCACCACTGGTATCTTTGTCTAATCGATGAACAATACCGGGACGAAGTGGATCAAGATCATAATCTTCATCATTCACTTCTTCCTCTTCATTTTCTTCTTCGATAGGACTTTCTTCAGAATGAGAGACAAGGTCGCCTGTTGATTCAAAGTCATTGCCATACCGATGCACAAGAGCATTTACCAGTGTACCACTCCAGTTACCTGCAGCAGGATGGACAACCATACCTTGCTCTTTATTAATGACCAACATGGCACCATCTTCATAGAGAATATGAAGAGGAATATCTTCCCCGTCGATACCATCAAAGACTTCTTCTTTGTATTGAAGGGTAATCACATCATTCTCATTCACTTTACTACTATTTTTAACTACTTTACCGTTCACAGTGACAACTGTTCCCTTTTTGGTAATTAAGGATCGTGACAAATCAGTTCTTACACTTGCAATGTATCGATCTACTCTCGCGGCTTTTACACCCTCTTCTACTTGTAACTCAATAGTTTTTTCTTTTAGGGACATTAAATCTCTCCAAGGACATAATCTGCAAAGGCTATCACTAATGCAATAGACGCAGCGCAGATTGCCTCATTTCTCAGTTGTATTAAATCATCATCAGGGTCATCAAAAACACCCGCACTTATTCCAGCAGTATACCCAAGGGTAATGGTGGGAAAAGTAAAGGCAAGCGAACCAAAGAACAAGGACTCACCTCTTCTCAGTTTTCTACTCCACGATGGAAATTCTTCAGCGGTATAGGGCTCATAATCAAAGCTCAGTGTTCCATTACTTGTATCGGTACTCTCTGTTGTCGAGGAAAAGGCAAAAGGGGAAATACACAGCAAGAGTAAACAGCATGCGATGATTTTCTTAATCACGTGCATTATCCTTTAGAGGATAATCTCTTTTACCAAATATTTTGGTACCAACACGAACCATGGTGGAACCACATGCTAAGGCAATTTTATAGTCTCCACTCATGCCCATACTTAATTCATCAAGTGATAAGGACGTATCACGACATAAATCTTTTTGCAAAGCAACAAGTTTTTCAAAAGCTTGTTTTACTTCCTCTTCATCTCCACCAAGAGGTCCTATGGTCATAAGACCATCGATGCGAATTCCAGGTAACGAGGAAGCTTTTTGACAGACAGAGAGAATATCTGCATACGAGTCAAAACCCGTCTTATTCTCATCACCGCTTGTATTATATTCAAGCAGGACCGGAACGATTATTCCTTTCTCTTCTGCGACTCTACTAATTTTCTGTGCAAGCTTCAGACTATCGACACTATCAATTGAATCAACTGCGCCAACAATTTTTTGCACCTTATTACTTTGGAGGTGACCAATGAGATGCACCTGCATATCTTTTGGTCTTTCTTCTTTTGGTGGAAACTTAGCAAGTACTTCCTGTACTTTATTTTCCCCAAATAATCGCTCACCAAATTGATAGGCTTCAAGAACAGCCGTATAGGGGTGTGTTTTTGACACGGCCATCAGTCGTGCTCTATCATTTATTCTATACTGTTTTATCTCATTATTAATTTGATCAATTATTTTTTTCATCACAAAATCCTCTCCGGCTAATATAGCACAGTAGCATAAAAAATCATAGAGAAGAGAGACATGCTTTCAGGCTACAAAAAAGAAAGCATATCAAGGGTTGCAACACCATGAAACCCTCATCCATTCACTACATGGCACAAAGACCCTGTGGAATAGAACGTGTATAGCTTCCATCATTGCATGTAAGAGTGAGTATACTTACTCAGTTTTACCGGTATTTCTTTCTTTCTCTATACCGGCAAAAAGAAGACTATTGATGAAGTTTTTTGCTTTCAAGCATGGTAAAACAGGAGACAAAATGATCTTGTTGTATTTCTACCAACTCGGGAACTTCGCTTTTACATCGCTCAGTTGCTCTCTGACAAAGGGTACTAAAAGCACAGCCCTCTCCTTCTTTATCTTCGATAAAGAAAGTGTTTTGTGCTTCTTTTTGATCGTTATTTGTCCCTGCGGCAATGAGATTTCGCGTATAGTAGTGCAAGGGATTGTCAAAAAGTTCTCGTGTCGGTGCTATTTCAACAATACGACCTCGATACATCACGGCAATACGGTCTGCAATATATCCCACAACCTGTAAATCATGAGTAATAAACAAATAGGTTAAATTTAATTTTTTTTGCAAAGAAACAAGAAGATTCAATACTTGCGCTTGAATGGACACATCTAAGGCAGAAACGGATTCATCAAGAATAACCAGCGATGGCTTGATGATGAGCGCAATTGCGATAGCTACTCGCTGTCTCAAACCTCCAGACAGTTTTGTCGGAAGAACATGTAAATACATCTGGCTTAACCCCACTTCATCCATCATGGCCTTGACCATTTCAAGTCGCTCTTTTTTGTTTCCAACATGATGGATAATCAAGGGTTCTTCGATTAAAGAACAAATGGTCTTCTTTTCATCTAAACTACTGTAAGGATCTTGAAAGACAATTTGCACATTCTTATAAAATGCTTTTAATGAGGCTCCTTTGAGCTTCTGTATATTTTGATTCTCAAAGGTAATGGTACCACTATCACACAGTAATAACCTACTACTCAACTCAGCAAGAGTAGATTTACCACTGCCACTTTCTCCGATAAGGGCAAAGGTCTCTCCTTTATTAATGGTAAGATTAATATTTTGCAGAACTTTTTTTACCCGTCCTCGATTATTCTTATAGCTAAAGGAAACATCATTAAATGCTAACATGGTATCCATCCGTTTTCCTCCTTGAGTAAATGACAACTAGCTTTTCTTGTACCTTTTTGGGTATTGGGAGGATTAATTTCCAAACAAATGGGCATGGCTTGCTTGCATCGTGGGGCAAAGGGACATCCTTTATTTTTTCGTGATTCAAGAGAAGGAACGCTACCTTTAATTGCAGGAAGTTCCTTTCCTCGTTTATGAATACTTGGCATAGACGATAATAAATCTCGTGTATAAGGATGACTTGGTTCAACCAAAATATCATGGCATAAACCACTTTCAACAATTTTTCCCTGATACATGACATACACACGACGACAGACCTGCGAAACAAGGTCAAGATCATGAGAAATAAAGAGCAGCGAAGTATTCATACTCGATGAAACATCTTTCATTGTATAGAGTACCTGTCTTTGTACCATGGCATCTAAAGCGGTCGTAGGCTCATCGGCAATAAGCATTGTTGGTGATTCCATCAAGGCAATACAGATGAGAATTCTCTGTCTCATACCACCAGAGAGTTGATGAGGATACATTTTGTAGACCTTATCAATATCATTAAAACCTACTTTTTCCATCAACTGCTGCGCACGAACTCTCGCTTTTTTTCTCGATAACCCATGAATTGTTGATGCTTCCTCTATCTGTAACCCTACTTTATAGAGTGGATCGAGTGCGGTCATAGGTTCTTGAAAGATCATAGAAACTTCATTCCCTCGCACCCGTCGCCAATCTTGATCATGATAGGAGAGGACATTCTCTTGATTGAGCAGAATTTCACCACTGAGTACCTGTGATTTTTTCGGTGTTAAGCCGGCAATCGAGAGAGCCGTGAGACTTTTTCCACAGCCACTCTCACCTACTAAGGCAACAGCTTCCCCTTCTTCTACATATAAATCAATGTTATTCACTGCTTGCTTGAGCAATCCATTCACGTTAAGAGCAAGGGAATAGTTTTTAATTTCGAGCACTTTCTTCATTGTTGTATCTCCCGTAAACCATCTCCGATCAAATTAAAACCCAAAACAAGAAGGATGAGTAATAGTGCTGGAGATACAATGTAATGTGGTGCAATAAGAATATAACTTTGCGCACCACTGAGCATTTGCCCAAAACTGGGATTGGGTGGTTGAATACCAAGACCAAGGTAACTCAAACCTGCTTCACTCATCACCGACGTTGCAAAGGTAATTGATGCGGTGTTGAGTATATCGATTGAAATGTGAGGGAGAATATGATTCCAAATAATTCTACTCGTACTCGCACCTCGTGCTTTTGAAGAGAGCACATAGGTTTTATTTCTATTACTTAAAAAGCCACCTCGTACAACCCTTGCAAATCGAGGTAATCCCATTAAGGTTAATGCTATAAGCATACTGGTAAAACTTGGCCCCAAAACAGCAACAAGCATTAATGCTAAGAGAATACCAGGAAAAGACATCAATGTATCAATGAATTTCATCAAAACTTCATCACTTTTTCCACCCTTATACCCCGCTATTGCGCCAAGAGGCGTACCAATGAGGAAACTTAAGGCAACAGATAAAAAACCAAGTGAAATTGAAATACGCGATCCCACCATTAAGCGAGAGAGAATATCTCGTCCTAAATTATCACACCCAAGGAGATGAGACCTACTCACCCCTTGAAGTTTAGCGGCAATATCAATTTGATTTGGGTCATAGGGAAGATAAAACAGCCCAACAAAAGAAAGAGAGAAAACAAGAGAGATGAAAATAAGGCCTAATACAAAACTTTTGTTCTTAAAATATACACTCATGAATTACTCCAACCTAATGCGTGGATCAAGAAGTTGATACACGACATCAACAAGAAAATTACAGACAATAACAATGATTGACAAATACAGTACCAATGCTTGTAATAAGGGTAAGTCACGACTGGTAATACTACTTGTTAAGAGTTTTCCTATGCCAGGAAGAGAAAAAACATTTTCAATGATAATACTTCCACCAAGGACCTCCGATAAAAGCATGCCAAAGATGGTAATCACCGGTATAAGTGAATTACGTAAGACATGTTTGTAGAGGATAAGACTTTCCTTTTCTCCGGTTGCACGAATAGTCCGTACATAATCCATTTCATTCTGTTCGATAATGCTGGTACTTAAATAACGGACAATCACCGCTGAGCTTCCCACAGCAAGGGAGAGTGCCGGCAAAAAGATCGATGCAAACCAAGCAGAAATCGACGATGAAAACGGAATATATCCCATCGAGGGGAAAAGAGGTATTTGCACAGTAAAAAGGGAAATTAAAAGAATTCCCACCAGAAAATTTGGGGCAGAAAGACCTAATTGTGAAAAAAAGGAAAGAACCATTCCTTTTCCTTTGCTCTTTTGCTTCGCCAAGAGGACTCCAAAAGGAATGCCAATGATGACGGACAACAAAAGGCCTAAAAGGCCCAAAGAAAGAGTCACGCCAAAGGCATTGTTAATTAAACCGGTTACACTTGTTCCATAACGATAACTGGTGCCAAAGTCGCCCTTTGCCGCAGCACTGACCCAAGTAAGAAATCGGGAGACAGCACTTCCATCAAGATTCATACTTTGATGTAAATTTGCAATCTGAGCAGGATCTGCATTGGGTCCTAAGATAACCAATGCAGGATCCCCTGGTAATATTTGAAAAACAAGGAAAGTCACGACCGCTGCTAAAATAATGGTAATGAGCGTACTGAGTAACTTTCTCGATAAATAAAGCATCTCTTATCCTTTACGTTAATATATGATTCTTTTTCGATATTACGAAAAAACTGTCTTCCATATTACCGTTTTTTGCCCTGAGAGTCTATTTATAATACATTGCAGAAAAATTGAAATATCCAGCATAGTAGAATTTGTATCCACCGAGCTTCTTATTGACTGCTGCAGTCATTTCAGGATCACACAGCCAGACAGCACCAGCATCGTCATTAACAATCTGTTGTGCTTTTTGTAAAGATTTCACCACACTTTCATTGTTTTGAGAAGCAAGTGCTTCATCAATAGCTGCATCAAATGCGGTATTACTATAATTATAGAAATTCTTTTTACTCTGAGTGGTATAACGTTGAAGAATATCAACGGGATCAATTAAGCTGGTCATACCAATAATGGTACTTTGATAGTTTCTGTTTGAATACACTTTTTCAAGCCACGTCCCCCACTCAACACTATTGATGGTCACATCAATACCAACTTGAGCAAGTTGACTGACAAGAATTTGTGCTGTATCAACGTGTTGCACATAATTAGCTGGTACCGTAATCGTCATAGCAAACCCATTTGGATATCCTGCTTCACGTAATAAAGTACGCGCTTTTTCTCTATCAAGCGGATAGGTATGGGATAAATTCGTGTTTACATAGCCAGACATGGTACTACTGACGGGGCTGTAGATAGGAACAGCTTTGCTGCCAAAAGCGCCATCCATAATTTCTTGTCTATCAATCGCATAATAGATAGCCTGTCTCACTTTGACATTATCAAAGGGAGTCTCATCATTATTGAGTGCAAGGACATCGGTCATATTCATCGGAGAAGCAATTAAATCATAGTTCTTTGCTAATGGTGCAAATAAATCAGGAAGGACCATACCAAAATCAATTTGACCACTCTGCATTGCTGATATCGTTGCAGCTGCATCGTTAATAAAATAAATTTCAACATTTTTGATATTTGCTTTTGTACCCCAATACGAATCATTTCGTACCAGCACTACCTTTTGACCAGCAGTGTAACTGACAAATTTATACGGGCCAGTTCCAATTGGTAACTCAGCATTTTGGTCATATCCAGCTTTGACAATCGGTTGTATCATATTATAGATGAAACCAAAATGGGCAGCCTTCATCGTTATTGCAACAGTATAATCATCAATTGCTTGTACGGCTTTTACCTGAGCAAAAGTATCAAGTATCGCAGGATTTCCATCAAGACCTGCATATCGATTAATACTATAAACAACATCTTTACTGGTAAAAGGAGTACCATCATGAAAAGTCACACCATGTCTCAAGTGAAATGTGTACATAAGACCATCTTCACTCACCTCGTAACTTTCAGAGAGAGAAGGAATACAATTTCCATTTTCATCAAAGGTCATTAAACCTTCAAATATATTTTTATTCACAGCTTGTGTATCATAGGCAACAGAAAGGAAGGGATCAAAAGAATCGATATCACTGGCCATACTCATTTTAATTGTATCTTGAACCGGTGCTTGCTTTTCTTCTTTATTTCCAGAGGCATAACCCATCTGAAATACCATACAAATAGATAAAAAAATAATTGTTAATTTCTTCATTGAAACATCTCCCTACACATTTTTGTTTAGGATAATGATGGCGATATAAATAATCAACCAGGACTTCTCTTTTTACACAGTTTGTATGGTATTATATCGCTTTTTATTCATCTGAGAAAGAAAAGTAAAACTTTGTTCTTTGAATAGGACATACTACAAAGTCAATCCATGCAGAAAGAGATCTTTTATCATGCACAAAGAGAAAATCTTCTCGTAGTGCATATCTCTCATTCTATGCTTTCGATAGTATTATCCGCCATTTCTCGTAAAATCATCCTGTTAAAAATGAGGCTTTTACAAAAAGCTCACAGTTTTTGTGGTGAAGCAATAAAAGAGAGGTCCTACAACTTTTGAAAGTTGATACGATATTAATCATGAGAATTTATACGTATTCGATAGATTGTGAAAATGGATGATCTTCACAAACAGGGAATATTGAGAAAAGAATGCATCATCTCCCCCATATAATAGTCAAGGAGAACCTTATTTTTGAAAAATACAGAGAATTTTCTTCCTCAATATTTTCTTATCAGACCATCCACATCTCTCTCATGCAGGTCTCTTGTATATGCTCATTTCCTCTCATATGTACTACATGTATGGACAGTAACCATTCAAGTCGAGTATCATAAGTAATGAGAATGTTATTGCTTGAAGAAATTGAAGATGAGAAACTCAAAGGAACAATCAATCTTCTTGCTTCAAATGCAACTGGTCCGATGTACCTATCAAACAAAGTTTTGACATATTTATGGAACACACTGAAGACACCCTTTCTCTTTCATCCTGATAGGTAAAAAGAAGAGCATATCTTTTTACAAAATATCCTAGTAAAATTATATCAATGGAATCGTATGACGAGACAGCATAATTTACCTTTACAGTCTCTTCAAAGTTTTCCACTTCCATTTCATTGCCAATAATAAATTTTATTTCAGTTTTCTGATTATTTAAGACACTGCCATTATCAATATTTTTAGCCTACGGTCAAAAAAAACATAATACCGGTTCGACCGCATATCAGAGAGCATCTATTCTAAACGGTTAATTGAAGGAATAATTGCAAAGTAAAATAAAGTACAAAATGTTACAAAGAAAGCTTCCCCTCTTCAAGGCACAAACTCTCCGTTTTTTTCGCCAACAATATGAAACCGAAGACCCCTTGCATGCTGAATTGTTCAGTCCAGAGCAAATGCAAAACTATGGAAAGACTATTGCACAAACACATCAAATAAGTCATTCTCACCAGCATCAGAATAAACTCCTCGATCGGCTAGAAGAGAATGAGATTGTGCTGGAAGATGTCAGGGATTTGTTAAATGAGACGATTGCTGCAGACAGAAAAATCGTCCCGGCAGGAGACTGGTTACTCGATAATTTCTATCTCATCGAAAATATTATTTCTACGACCAGACGAGACCTTCCGAGAAACTACAGCAGAGAACTTCCCCGATTGCAAAACAAAGCACTGATAGGCATGCCTCGTGTATATGCCATTGCAATAGACAGTATTTCACATGGAGATGGACATGTCGATGCAAAAACCCTTCCAGACTTTATCAATGCCTATCAATCAGTTTCTCAACTTACACTAGGTGAACTTTGGGCAATTCCAATTATGCTTCGTTTAGCTCTCATTGAAAATCTACGAAGATTAGCAATTAGAATTTTAAAAGAAATACATGCAAAGGACCAAGCAACCCTCTGGGCAGACAGAATAATTACTCAGACAAAATCAGCTCAAAAAAATTTGATACTATTGGTTGCCGATATGGCTCGATCAAAGCCCGTTCTTAATAGTTCTTTTGTTGCGGAATTCTCTCAAAGGCTCTCTGGGAAAGGTGCATCATTCGCCTTACCATTAGCCTGGATTGAGCAGCAACTTGCAGAGAGCAACTTGACTATAGATGCCCTTGTTCAATTAGAAATACAACAGCAGACAGCCGATCAAATCTCCATCAGTAATACCATAGGAAGTCTTCGTTCCCTCGATGCAAACAATTGGAAAGAATTTGTTGAAGCTACCAGCATAATAGAAGCGACCTTACGCAAAGATCCTTCTGGTGATTATACAAAGATGGACTTTACTACCCGCGATAATTATAGACATGTTGTTGAGAAACTTGCAAAACATAGTGGCCTTGAGGAACAGGATATCGCGCTCTTTGCCATTCATTTAGCACAAGAGCATAAACAGGACAAAGGAAGTGACCGAAGGTTATCTCATGTGGGATATTACTTATTTGATGACGGTTTACCGTTACTGAAAAAAACAATACATACACATGCCAAAGCCTATAGAATATCCGGTATTATTGGAGTCCATGGGAGACTGACAATATATGGAGGATCCATGGGTATCCTTTCAGCTTTGATTGCCTGGTTGTTTATTACCCTCGCGCAAATGCAAGAAATATCCGGTTGGGCATTGATAATCATTGGTATTTTATCTTTTATCGGAGCAGGAAGCTTTTCATCAGTACTCGTAAACTGGATTGTGACCCTGATTGTTCCCAGCCATACCTTACCACGTATGGATTTTTCAGAAGGCATTCCATCCAAATCACGTACCTTAGTTATTGTTCCAGCGATGCTCTCAAGCAAGCATGATATAGAGCTTCTCACCGAAGCCTTAGAAGTACGATTCTTGGCAAATCAAGACAAAAACTTATTCTTTGGATTGCTCACTGATTTTTTGGATGCTAAAGAAGAAAAACTGTCCTCAGATACAGCACTTATCACCTATGCACAGCAGAAAATCCAAGACCTCAATACTTTGTACAAAACCCCCAAAAGAATGCCATTCTTTCTTTTCCACAGAGATCGAAAATGGAATAATTCTGAAAAAAGATGGATGGGATATGAAAGAAAACGTGGCAAATTAGCAGACTTAAATGCACTCATCCTCGAAGGAAAAAGGGGTCCGTTCTCACTCATAGTCGGTAGCCTACCCACGATCAAATCAATAAAATATGTCATTACCTTAGACACTGACACGACACTACCCCGAGACTCGGCCAAAAAACTTGCAGGAACCATGGCTCACCCACTCAATCGTCCTCAATATAATCTGAAACAAAACCGTATTATAATGGATCATGCCCTCTTACAGCCTAGGGTAACCGCAAGCCTTTCGGGAGTATCGCAATCAATTTATTCACAACTCATTGGTGATAACCCAGGTCTTGATCCCTATACCTGTGCTATTTCTGATGTATATCAGGACCTCTTCTCTGAGGGATCTTTCATCGGAAAAGGGATATACGATGTTGTTGCCTTTCAGACTGTCTTAAAAGAAAGATTTCCTGAAAATTCCATACTCAGCCATGATTTATTGGAAGGCTGTTATACACGATCTGGGTTGGTCAGCGACATTCAACTGTTCGAAGATATTCCTGGAACCTATCGCGCAGATGTAGATCGTCGCCAACGATGGATTCGGGGCGATTGGCAATCGTTTCAATGGCTTTTACCCTTTGTTGCGACAAAACAAAAAAAATTACAAAAAAATATCTTAACGTCTTTATCAAAATGGAAAATCCTCGATAATCTGAGAAGAAGTATCACCTCAATAGTTCTTATGTTGCTTTTTGCTATCAGTTGGAGTACATTCAAGCCTTTGTTATGGACTCTTTTGATTTTTGGATTATTCATATTTCCACCACTTTTCATTTCGTTAGTCACTCTCTTGAAAAAGCCCTATGATATGTCCATAAGATCACATCTTATAGCGACAAAGCACTCATTATCAGCACAATTATCTACGGCTTTTCTTAACGTGGTTTGTTTACCTCATGATGCTTATTTTAGTTTTTGCGCAATTATGAGAACCTGCTGGAGAATGACATTTTCCCACAGGCATCTTCTGCAGTGGAACCCTTCAGAAACCAATAAGCATGGGACGTACCAAACTCTTCGTTCTTCCATTCGCTTTATGTGGATTGCTCCAACCCTCGCCATAGCCATGTTTTTAGTTCTCATGTTTTTTAATCCAATGGCATTACTTGTGGCCGCTCCTTTTCTTTTGCTCTGGGCTTGTTCTCCTGGAATTGTATGGAAAATAAGCAAACCAATCTCAAGTCAGAAAGAAATCTTGACGCAAAATCAACAGAGATTTATTCACAGACTATCCCGTAAAACTTGGGCATTTTTTGAAACCTTTGTTACAGCAACAGATAATTGGCTTCCTCCTGATAATTTTCAAGAGATACCAGCTGCAAAAATTGCCCATCGGACATCCCCTACAAATATAGGACTCTCTCTTCTCTCGAACCTAGGCGCTCGAGATCTTGGTTACATTTCAGAGGGTATGTTGCTCGAACGGACAAACCTCACAATGCAATCAATGGAATCACTGGAAACCTACAAAAAGCATTTTTACAATTGGTATGACACGATGACCTTGCAACCTCTTTTACCCCGTTATATCTCAACCGTTGATAGCGGTAACTTAGTTGCACACCTTATGACCTTACAAGCCGGTTTGTTGGCTCTGTCCACTGATAACTATTCAGAGATAAGAATATGGGAAGGCCTTGAAGATACAAACACAAATCTGCAAAGTTATCTAGACGAAGACATACCAAGCAGTGTCCATACCTTCCAAGAGGAACTTGAAGCCACAATGAAGAGTTTACCAAAGAATCTCACTGGCGTGTGGAAAGAACTTCAACAACTCCACGCTACTGCCCAAGATATTTGTATCGCACTGGAAAAAAGAAAAAAACCTCTCGTAAAATGGTGGTCGGATATGCTCTTACAACAGTGTAATGACTTTCTTGACGAACTTGAATTCCTCTCACCTTGGTTATCTCAAACCTCTCTTTTGGAGAAAGAACCTGAGTTCCAAAAAGTATGTGAATTTTCAAGTTTACGCGAATTATATGCCCTTGAAAGTGACATGATACAAACTCTTGATGGAAGATTACCACAGTTTAGAGAACTACTCTCCGATGGCCATACACATGCCGAAGAACGTTTTTCACTGATTAATAAAATAGCGCTTCAGGTTGAAAATTTCACCAATATGGATTTTTCGTTCCTCTATAATAAACGTCGAAATCTTTTCACCATCGGCTATTCAGTTGATAGTCATCGAAAAGATTCAGGTTACTACGATCTCCTTGCCTCAGAAGCAAGACTCACGAGCTTTGTTGCAATTGCACAGGAGCAAGTTCCCAAGGAAAACTGGTTCTCTCTTGGTCGATTAATTGCAAAATCAGGTAGCGAAACCCTACTCTATTCATGGAGTGGATCAATGTTTGAATACCTAATGCCTTTATTGATCATGCCATCCTACAAGAAAACGCTTCTTGGTCAGACCTGTGCTGCTGCCGTACGTAGGCAGATTGAATATGGAAACTTACTCGATATTCCTTGGGGAATATCGGAATCAGGTTACAGTGCCTTTGATGCCAGTCTCAATTATCGATACCATGCTTTTGGCGTTCCTGGTTTAGGCTTGAAGAGGGAGTTACACAACGATGTGGTTATTACACCTTATGCAACAGCTCTTTCCTTGCTCATAGCACCGAAAAAATCTTGTCAAAATCTACTCAAACTTTCGAATAGTGGGTTTGAAGGCGCCTATGGCATGTATGAAGCCATTGATTATACGAAATCTCGTTTACTCACTGGCCAAAGATATGTCATTGTTCAATCCTTCATGGCTCACCATCAGGGAATGAGTTTTCTATCGTTTGTATCGCAATTGAGAGAAAGTCCAATGCAAAAAAGATTTGAATCAATCCCAATGATTCGAGCGACAAACTTGTTGCTTGAGGAAAAAATTCCAAGATCGACATTTTTGTATTCACGAGCGATTAATACACCAAATAAAAATATCATACAAAAAGAATCAACGATACAATCTCGCAGTTTCAGTACGTATCAAACCCCGCAACCAGAAGTACATTTACTTTCGAGCGAGACATATCATGTGATGATTACCAATGCAGGTGGAGGGTATAGCAAATGGAAAAAGCTTGCTCTTACCCGTTGGCATGAAGATACTACGCGTGATAATTGGGGTACCTTTGTCTATATCCGCAACGAAAAAACCAAAGAGTATTGGTCAAATACTTTTCAGCCTACTTTGAGAAATCCTGAAAAATATGAGGTCATTTTCTCAGAAGGTCTTGCAGAATTTCAACGACGGGATAACAATTTCGATACGTGTACGGAAATTGCTGTTTCACCTGAAGACCCCATTGAATTACGCAGACTTACCATAACGAACCGTTCCTCTTGCAAACAGATTATCGATATCACAAGCTATGCAGAGGTCGTCCTTGCCAGTCCTGATACCGATGCTGCACATCCAAGCTTCAGCAATCTCTTTATTCAGACAGAAATAGCAGAAAAATTGCAGACTATCCTTTGCTCACGTCGTCCTCGGTCAGTTACAGAACAATATCCGTGCATGTTCCATCTCATGATGGTCCACAAAGCAAAGGTCCTTGCCGTCTCCTATGAAACGGACCGAATGAAATTTATCGGTCGAGGAAACACTTTAGTTTCACCAAAAGCAATGCAAAATATTGAACCTCTTTCAGGAACACAAGGTTCGGTATTAGACCCTATCGTTGCCATCCGTCAGCAAATAGAAATGGAACCTGAAATGTCTGTGACCATAGACATAATCACAGGTATAGGCGATACCAAGGAAGCTGCATTACAACTTGCCGAAAAATATCAAGAAAAATGGTTTACTAATCGTGTCTTTGAATTATCAAAAACTCACTGTCAAATAGCTCTTAGGCAGATAAACAGTACACCACAAGCTGCTCAATTCTATGACCAGATTGCTGGATCAATTCTTTATGCCAATGCTCCTCTCCGTTGTGATACAGATTCTATACGAGCTAACCATCGTGGACAATCAGGATTGTGGGGATACTCTATATCCGGTGATTTGCCAATAGTGTTATTTACTCAAGTTTCGCAGAAGAAATTTGGCTCTAATTTGAGGTTTTTAACCAACTCATGAGGAAGATTATTAAAGAAGTCTTGGAGCAACTCAATAGCCATTTCTTTTTGGAATTTTAAGGTATTT